>Ga0307378_10012919_pt1 | contig 10626 bp, 12 predicted proteins | sample UN1MG_FD_202238 | JGI IMG/M metagenome (GOLD analysis project Ga0307378, IMG submission 202238) | Soil microbial communities from Risofladan, Vaasa, Finland - UN-1 | ecosystem: Environmental > Terrestrial > Soil > Coastal area > Acid sulfate soil | place: Finland: Risofladan, Vaasa | collected...
TAAAAATCAACCGGTTTTTGCACGTCCAATAATTCATAGACACGTTAACACAAGCTGGAAGGATAGCAAGTGAGCTTTAGATCTAAGTGTATTCTATCGATTCGTAGATAATTGTTGGACAGCCTCTTTATATAATAAAAGTCACAGACCTCTTTCTGAAGAAGGAGGCATCAGAGCGATGCTCATTTTTAGTTCCCTTTTTCTCCATAAGTTGAAAGATCTGGATATTCCTTGTGATGCTCCTCGATGACTTGTTTTGCTGCTTTTTCTTTCGTTTTGCTAGTGGCAAATGTTTTCTTATACCCTTCTTTATAGTTATTTAGGACTGTATTAAGGCGTTTACCTTCGAGTTTTAATCGAAACCAACCTTCTCTCCCTCCTATACTCTCAATCAACCCAAAAGCTTCACCTTCTCCTATAAAATGATCGGATATTTTTTTACCAATTGTTTCACAAGCATAATGAGCAAGATTTGTAGGGGACTTACAAAATTGTTCTACTGAATTTATTGAAAACTCTTTAAGAGATGCATCATCACGTATGTTGTTTTTAATTATTTCTGTAACTATTTTGCTACCTATAGAGAGGGGATGAGATGAAGGATAGAATTTTAATAATACTTCGGATTTTACTTTATACCCATCACTGCCTAACATTCTGGTCAAGTTATTATCATTATGTTGACTTTTATATGGATCCTTTCTTGATTTTATTCTCGTGAATAATTGAAGTGTCTGCCCTATAAACATGTTGACCTGCCAAATTAGCAATAAATCATCAGAAGCAACATCAATCTCTCCTTTGGCTTCCCGCCGTTCAAGCTCTCGAACTATACTATCCACATTTTCTGAAGGGATGCAAAGAACAAACTCCATAGTTCTAATTTCATCGCCCAGCATATCTTCTAGATATGTCCGATTCCCAATCACTTTCATTTTAGCTTCATATGCATCAGAAATATATTTCCCAGGTTTTGATGTAGAAGTTTTACATTCTACAAAAATCGCGTGTTTTATTCTTTCATTGTAAATCAGAACATCAAAGTTTTTCACTCCAAGTTCAATGAGCGGTTCAGAGGAAACAAATGCATAAGCGAGTTCAGTGCAACATTTACTCTCCGGTCCAAAAGCTGAGATACAAATATCAACTAATTTATCATGATACCCTGTCCTTTCAAAGTGCTTTTCAAATGCTTCCATTTCATTTTTTTGGATGCTCTTCTCGATATCTTCCAATCGTGCTTGGATAGTTTTGCCACTTTTGGATGCAAGTAGACGATTTAATTCGTCTTCCACATTATCTCCAATCCCTTCCAAAATAGCCCCCTAAACTATAAGTTCTGCTCTAGGATCAATTAATTGAAGAATAAATTCATAAAATCTCATAAACTCAGAAAAAATCATCACGCCATCTGGAAACATCCTAACATGACTTTCATCAGCTTTTATACGAAACTGAAAACCAGATTTTGATATCACATCAGAACTTAAAAAAAGTGATCCTTCTTTAGCTATAAAATCTACAATGGTATATTCTTTACTAAGCTTGGTTTTAAATTCTTTCAAATCATGGAATTCAATTGTTTCTTGAAGTTGAATTGAAACCGGTGTACTGCTAGGAATGTTAAAACTCCGACGTGCTGTTTTTACAGGAAGAACTTTAAAAGATGAACCATTGTAAGCCGCCATAGTTTTCCTAGATTCGTTTACTGCTTTTTCTAAAATCTCAAATAATATACTAATATCTCCTACAGCAAAAGTAAAGAGGCCCTCATCATCGACTTTAAATTTTATCGTTTCTGGAATATTTACGACAAATCTACTTGGTAAAACTCCATATTGATACCCTAATTCCCGAAGTGCTTCTCTTCCGTCACTTCCCCAATAACTGATCGTTCGTTCATATTTTGGTCTAATTTGTGATTGGAACCGCGAATTAGGCAATCGGCGGGCAGTAAACTCCGTAATATCCAGGTTTTCATATCTATCCATTAATTCTTCTGCTATTTTCTTCATGAGGAGGGGTTTTAAAAATAAATAGTAAGTATTTTGATTAGAACCTAAAAATTCTTGAATTTTAGGTATTTCATTTTCCCACGTTTTCCTATAATTAGTGTAAAAAATTACCACTCCGGTATCAGTATCATGGGTCACATAGCATTCAAGAGGGCCTCCATCAGAATCAAATTTCATGTGGCGAACTGAGCCTAGATTGCGAACTATCGTGAACCCAAAAGATTGAAGAGCTTTAAAAAAATCATTTTTGTCATACTTAGTAATCCCTACAATAATCGTTAAGTCATGGTCGACTTGGGCGGGGTCATAATTCTCAATAAGATATTCCCTGAATTTAGGGGGATCAGAAAATGGGATATCAGGTATTGAAAAGAGCTTAACTTTTTCCATAATATGTTCACCAAATCATTTCTTTTATATGTGGAGGTTTTTGATTTACCCCTCGTTAAAGGCTTATCCCTATATAGTTTTGGGCGTTTAAAAGCTTTTCGATTTTTTCGAGTGAAAAATATCGGATATCGCATCTACATTCGTGAAACAAAGCAAAAAGGTCAGGCGAAGTTTTAGAAAGAGGCAAGGAAAGTAGAGATAGATGCCACTTTCATATCCGTGTGGCTATCTCATCGCGCGAGGTTTTTGATTAAACTTTTTCCAAAAATAACGGGGCTCCGCCCCGTTGACCACGCAAGCCCTGTACGGGCTTAGTTTGTTGAGATAAGAACCACTCGGCTTATCTCTGATTCGTTCGCAATCTCATAGTTGTAGCCCAATTCCCTTAACGCATCTGCAATCTCACGCGCGAATTCCTTTACTTTGAGATGCGAAGGCATTGCGTCCCGACTCAGCCGTTTTCGCGAGTAGCCGAGATGCATGTATGCCTTCACCTCGATGAAATCGGGATTGGCTCGCCCTAACAACTCCGCATAGCCTCCGGGGTTGATCATGTTAAGGCCGTCGATGCACGTGATTCTTATGGCTCTTCTCGTTGCCCCTTTCAGCGTTCGCAGCGCGTCCAACGAATCTTTTATACGAGACCAGTACTGAGCATGTGACGCCTTCCTGTACGTGGCTTCGTCCGGTGCATTTAAAGAGAGATACAATTGAAACGGCCGAATTTCTCGTAGCATCTCGGGATTCGTGCCGTTGGTCACCACAAACGTGGTCATGTCACGTGCGTGGAACTCCTGAATGAGCTCGTTCAAATACGGGTACAGTGTGGGCTCGCCGATGAGCGAAATCGCGGCATGCTTGGGAACCGCAGCCTCTGCAAATGCGGCTATGCTGGTTCGGTCAGAGCCTTTGAACCCTGATATGAGCCTCTTTTGCTCTTTTAGAGCTGCCTCTACTAACTCCTCAGGAGGATCCCACACGATCGGTTCGTTCTCGGTTCCGATGGTGAACGCCTCGAGTGGACGCCAGCAATGGACACAGCGCTGGTTGCAGAAGATAGACGGCGTCATCTGGATGCATCGATGCGCGTGAATGCCGTAGAATTTGCCTTTATAACAATTGCCCTCACCGCGCAGTGATTTCCGCAGCCACAGGCACGTCTTCACCGCACTGTGCTTGTGCGCTCCTATGAAGTGGTAGCCCTGCCGTTCCAGGATCTTTAGCGTATCGTCAGCGTAATTCAACGTAGCCTTCGGTTCCATTCACACGCACCTCATCACCATTCTTTATCAAGTCGCTGTCAATCGGGTCGATTTCCAACGAGTCAACCACCGGTATCTCCGCGATAATCGCACCAACCGCCACTATTGTACCCGCACTACGAGTAATCATGGCCAACGGGCTTTTACCATGCTTTTTTAGCTGATAGATCACGTACGAGCCGACGGTAGAGCCCTTTCCGCCCAGAAAAATCAAAATACGATCCGTTATGCTTTCACCGTAAATATCAAGAGCTTTATCGACGATGATGCCCGTGACAGGGTCTACAGCGCCGAGGAAGGAGATCTTCTGTCTCGTAATCAATGCTTTTCCGGTAGCTGTTCCTTTCGAGATGCTCCTACCCTTTATTCGCGTCATTCCTGCTCCCCTTCCAGTTCTGTCATTTGTACTTCGGAATCGCCCGCTATCATCCCTTACATCTATTATCTAATGAAGAAGAGGGGAATTTATAAGGATAAAATGGGTATTATCCTGTGAAGGCGATAAAAATGGAGGAGAGCGGAAAAGACTTAACGGAAAAAGAGAGAGAACAGCAAGCGGAAATACAATCGCTGCTCTTACAACTGCGGCAATACCAAGCGCAGGCAGAACAAACGACGCAAGAGTTACTTTTCGTCCGGCAGGCGATAGCAGAGCATGATAAAGCGATAGAGACGATAACGCAGTTGAAGAAGATGAAAGCCGGGGACGAGTTACTCGTGCCTATAGGTGCGAACTCATCTATCTACGTTACACTCAGCAGTGCGGATAAAATAATCGTGCGGGTGGGTGGAGGAGTAAGTACGGAACGAGATCCGGACTCCTCGGTCGCGTATCTTGCAGAGAAGAAGGGTGAGTTAGAGAATACGCAACGTGAAATGACCACTATCTTACAAACGATAGAGCAGGAAGCGCAGGGGATACAGGCGCGATTGCAAGAGCTATCAGTGTAATTAATCTAATCAAGCGTGCGCGAGCAGAGATCGGCGTGATCGTAGTCAGAGCGATAACGAGGCGGAAAGAACGAAAAGCGGTAACGGAAGAGTAAAAGAGAAAAATGTTTGACCGGCTGAGGAAGAAGCTTAGTGAATTTCGCGAGACCGTAGTGGAGAAGGTAAAGGAGAAGAGCAAGAGCGAGGAGGTAGCGATAGCGGAGAAGGCAGAGGAGAAAACGACGCCGGAAGGTGAACCTGTACCGAAAGGTAAACCAGCGCCAGCAGGCATACGAGAGACGCTAAAGGAGAAAGGGAAGGCGCTATTGGACCGGGAGACGATTTTAGATGAGAAAGACCTGGAAGAGCCCTTGGAAGGGTTGGAGATCGCGTTATTGGAGAGCGATATCGCCTTATCGGTCGCTGATGAGATCATTGCCGGCGTGAAGCGCGAGTTGGTAGGCGAGCACAAGAAATGGCGAGAGAACACCGAGGGATTGGTGAAAGACGCGATCAGGAATGCGTTGTTAAACGTCTTCACCGCGGGTGGCACGCTGGATTTTGACGAATTCGTGGCGAAGAGTGAGAAGCCGGTAAATATCGTCTTCATCGGTGTGAATGGCACGGGAAAGACCACGAGCATAGCAAAGGTGGCGAAGAAATTGCTTGATGCTGGTTATTCGATAGTAATTGCCTCTGCAGATACGTACCGGGCCGGAGCGACGGAACAGATAGAGACGCACGCATCGAATTTGGGCATAAAGGTAATCAAGCATCAATACGGCGCTGATCCCGCAGCGGTCGTCTACGATGCGATGAACTACGCGAAAGCGAACGGAAAAGACGTGGTTCTTGCGGATACCGCGGGACGAATGCACACGTCCGTGGATCTTATGGAGCAGTTGAAGAAGATCTGCCGCGTGACCAAGCCGGACCTGGTGATCTTCGTGGACGAAGCGGTCGCCGGTAACGACGCGGTAGAACGCGCGAAGAGATTTGACGAAGCGGTAGGAATAGATGCGGGCATCTTAACCAAGGTGGATGTGGATGCGAAAGGCGGAGCGGCGATTTCCATCGTGCATTCGACCTCGAAACCCATTTTATTCCTGGGCATCGGTCAGGAATATGACGATTTAAGAAAGTTTGATGCTGAATGGCTTGTTGATAGATTAATGGGTGAAAATTAAACTAAATTGAACTGAACTGAACTGAACCGAACTGATAAAGAAAGAGCAAGGATAATAGGTGAGAAAAAATGTTTCCAGAAGAGTATAAGAGCACACTTTTGCGCTTGGCGGAGTCAGATGATGATATGAAGACTCTGCTGGGGCTGTTTCACATGGTGAAAGGTTATGCGACGGAAGAAACGCTTGTGAAGAACTTCACGGCAATGACCGGGAAGGACTGTAGGGAGTTACTAAAAGAGCTGAGGAGAAAAGGGATTGTAAAGATCGGGACGTATAGCGAATTTATGTGCCTGTCGGGCTATGAGGAGTTCTTTGATGAGATCACAAGCGGATATGCACCGCAGCCCGGGAATTTAGTGAAGTATTTCGAGAACGCCGTAGAGACGGGGGACAAAGCGGCACTGAAAATGATAGATTTGATCCTGAAAATAGGCAGATACGGCATTAAAGGGTTCGCGCAGTACGAGCTTGTAAGAGATGACATGTCCGAAGCGTTTTCACCTGAGGTCTTCCATTCCCTCGAAGAGGACTTAATCAAGAAGCGGTTGTGCATTTATGGAAAAAAGCGTGACGAAGAATTCCTGGATCTGTACCAGAGTGACGAGGTATTAACGAGTGTGAAGGAGCGGTTAATAGCGGAGTTGGAGAAGAGACTGGTGGAATCGCCGTTGCTCAAGACGCTGGAGGAAGAGCTAGAGAATCTTGTAACGACTGCGCAAAGTAGTATAAAGGAATGGCGCACGAAAATGGCTGAGAGCGCGGGTATGTCAGAGGCGAATATAGAACAAGCGGCGGGCTATTTCAGTGGCTTCACCGTAGACGACGCCTCCCGGTTTATTACGGGTAACATGCTTATAGGGAACGACAGACTTTACCTGGTGATTACCGATAGCTTATCGCGGTATGATGTGCGGGAATGGCGGGATAACCCGGTAGTTTTTATAACTGAGGAGATGCCGAAATGGGTGTGGAAGATCGAGGCGGTGTTCAAGCATGCCTATCCGAATTTATCAGATCGGAGGCTGGCGATATTAGCGCCAAATAAGGCTGCGTACGCCAATTTCAAGCAGAATCTTCTTTCGGAACTCGCGAACCTATTGGGTGTTGCTGAAATAACGGAACTCTCAACGGCAAGATCAGCACCCACCACGGTGCGTAAACCCAAAAGCTCCAAGGGGGCGGGGGAAGAGTTTGTTTACTAATTTACTTACTCCCGTAGCATCAGCAATCCATTCGTCTGGATGGTGCTTTGCTTCACCGTAACTTCTTGTTATCCGCTCGATAATCGTCTAACGTCCGTCGCTTCGAGGTGCCATCGGGGAACACGGTAATCCAGCCCCTTGTCACTTCTACTTTCCGTTCTCGCACGCAGCTCTTGCCGATAACCGGACTTTTCAGATACGTCGCAACGATCGAGTACGCACGTTCGATCTCCTCAGGATATGGATTGCGAGAGATCTTCTCGTGGCTTAGCTCCGCTCTGAACCGATTAATTCGGTAATCTATCTCAGCTTCATCCTCTAATTCTGCCAGAAACCGTGCTATATTCTCTATCTCGCGGTCGTCCACGATTCCGGGTACGAATACGGTATTCACCACAAGCTTTACCTTGCCATACGCGTTTCGTATGTTCTCTACTATCCTTCGATTGGAACAGCCCGTGTACCACTCATGCAGCGTTTCATCCCACGCCTTCAAGTCGAACATGACTTCGGTCACGCCAGCCTCGATGAGCTCCTGCAAGTACGCGTCGTCCAGGAAGTACCCATTCGTGTCCAGTACGATCCAATTCACGAATTCTTTTAGATGCAATACCAAATCTACGAGGTACTGTCTGTCCAATGTGGGCTCGCCACCGGTTATTACGACCTCTTCGAGCGGCGTATCGTCGTAATAGTCCCGTGCTGCTTTTTTAACCAGATTGACGAGCTGCTCGACGGTCATCGGCTCGCCCACCGGCTCACGAGCGATACTGAAGCAGCATTTGCAGTTGAAGTTGCAACCGGAGAGCGTGATCCACGCACGGGGCTTCAGCTCGGAGAGTGTGATAAAAGGAACACATCGGTAGGTATTTCCACGTTTCATTGTCGACATCGTTGCTACACTACAATTATAAGCTGCGCTTAAGAAAGGGTTTTAGTTCGTTGATTCAAACGGATACCTCTCGTTAACGCGCATTTTTTTAATTTTTGCTTCCAAGAGCCCCCTGCCTTTCGCTTTTCTATAGCACTATTTGCTTCGAGATTTGTATAAACGCGAAGGAAAGCGTTGTTTAGGCAGAGATAAGAAAAGTGGAAACAACATTTTTGGTAACAATTACCGTAGAAATAGAAAAGTTTATATACATCATCATACCGATCTTACTATGCTTTCAGGGGGTCCATAATCGGTGAAAGCTGCATGATGGTTTATGGTTAAAAAGGGGAAGGAGAAAAATGAAACGAGAGCGGTTGAAATTGGGTTTAACGGTATTGGCGCTTTTGATTGTCGTTGTAGGTTTGAGCAGCGTGGTGGTGTATAGCGCGATAAATAGGGAAGAAGGGAGCGGAGATAGAGTGAGCGGAAGTGATACCTTCCCGCTTGTGGCGCCGCCCTTTGTTGGAGTTGCCAGCGCGGCGGAAGCTGAAGGTGGCGGCCCTGTTGCTGCAGCAGGCACGACCTTCCTCGAAGAAGAAGCGGGTATTGCTGCATACGTGAATGTCGGTCAGCAAATAGACCTAGAAGATGCAGAAATGGCATTTAAATCAATAGAAACAGTAAGCGAATCATACATAATTGGCGAGATTGACCTCCCTGGTCTTCCAGAATACGTAGACCCTCACGCATACGTTCACAAGGATGGGTGGATTGTGACATATTATTCAAACTATGCACCAGTGGGCAAGATCATGGAATGGTATGAGTATGATGGTGGCGCGATAACAACGACAACATTAGCGGATGCAATGCACATAATATGCGATGAAGTTGAAGTTAACTATGCAGTAATCAAAAACAACATAAAATACTATGATTTCGAATATCCCAATGCAAACAGGATGATGTTGATTACTGACACGGTATATGGTAACCAATATCAATCGGACTTTTTCAACCTTGAGATACCAATTGACTGCTGGCTTTACGAAGGTTCTTGGTCACACTACTTTTCAGGGGATCTCTACCTCCCTTATGGTGGTTATTCGGTAATGTCCCACAAACCGTGACTTTTTATAAACACCCGATCTAATAACTTATTCCATGGCCGGAGCAAATTCAAAAGGGCAGATATGTTTGAATCGGGATTGCCCGGACTACCGAAAGAGGAACACGGGTAACATCATCAAGAAAGGCTTTAATGCCAAGGGCAATCAGATGTTCAAATGCAAGACCTGCGGTGTGAGATTCCCTGAGACCAAAGGCACGGTATTCTACAATAGACACCTCAAAGAAGAACAGATCATCATGATCTGCAAATTGCTGGTAGAGAAAAACGGAATAAGAGCTATTGAACGCATAATGGAGATCCATCGCGACACGGTATCAGCTGTCGTAGAAGACTTAGCACGACACGCACGGGAAGTGACGGACTTTTTGATAAATAATGTTGGGCTTACTGAAATCCAGGTAGATGAGATGTGGTCCTTCGTTAAAAAAAACAAAAGAACGTTGACGCGGGAGATGGTGACGGAGATCGACAGGGCGACTGCTGGATCTACATAGCGAAGAAAACAGATACAAAACTTCATCTGGCACACAGCACCGGTAAACGAGTACAAGCCACCGCAGATACGTTGATGGAAACGGTGAGAAACCGGGGCAAGAAGCCAACAGAGGATGGGAAGGCCACATTCATTAGTGACGGCAACGACCAGTATATCAATGCTATACTGGCTAATTTCGAGGCAGAGACGATTAACTACGGACAACTCATCAAGGAAAGGGAAAGGGGCCGGGTAGTCGGTAAGACCAGAATGGTCATATTCGGTGAAGTAGATGAGGCGGGCATAGACACGGTCTATGTGGAGCGATATAATCTAACCATGAGACATGGCATTTCGAGGCTGGTCAGGAGAAGTTTGTGCTTTTCCAAGTGCAAAGAGATGTTGGACAACCATTTAGACGTGTATCAGTGCTACAACAACCTGATCAGGGTTAATTCAGCGTTGACGATAAAAACGAAGAAGGGAGAGAAGAACATAGAAAGAACACCGTGCATGGCTGAGGGCATTACAGATCACATTTGGACATGGAAGGAATTGTTGATGTTCAAGGTAAGCCACGAAATTTAGGACATTACCTAAACTTCTGGATCTTCAGGAGTTAATTCTGTTGCTTTATTGTAATCCTCCAATGCTCTTTCGAGAGCCCCTTTGTCACGATAAGCCGTTCCACGATTAGTATATGCATTCGCATGTTCAGGATTCAATTCTATTGCCTTGTTATAGTCTTCTATCGCTCTTTCGTATTGCTTCATATCAGAATAAACTACTCCTCGATTGCTATAAGTCAGACCAGAGTCAGGATCTAATTCTATTGCTTTATTATAGTTTTCCATTGCTCTGTCGTATTTCTTTAAACGAAAATAAGCGATCCCACGATTATTATAGGCAACAGCGTACCCAGGATCTATTTTTTCTAAGAAAATATTATAGTCTCTTAGGGCTTCTTCGAAGTCTCCTTTTTCAATATGGACTAATCCAAGATTAAACACCGCCTCACCATTTTCTGGATCTTTGAGGCTGTCCAACAATTATCTACGAATCGATAGAATACACTTAGATCTAAAGCTCACTTGCTATCCTTCCAGCTTGTGTTAACGTGTCTATGAATTATTGGACGTGCAAAAACCGGTTGATTTTT
>Ga0307378_10012920_pt1 | contig 10626 bp, 8 predicted proteins | sample UN1MG_FD_202238 | JGI IMG/M metagenome (GOLD analysis project Ga0307378, IMG submission 202238) | Soil microbial communities from Risofladan, Vaasa, Finland - UN-1 | ecosystem: Environmental > Terrestrial > Soil > Coastal area > Acid sulfate soil | place: Finland: Risofladan, Vaasa | collected...
TATTGAGTCTAACAGATTAAATTTAATATAAATATTATTATCTATTAGGCCCCTCTTGATTGCGCGTACGGGTATATAAACAAAAAACCTTTCATCTCCAAGAGACGAAAGGTTAATTCCGTGGTGCCACTCTAATAGGATTTTCATTTTAGTTAAATAAAATTTTTGAAAATCCTACTTTTAAGAGTACGGGCAATATAAATTTTAATTATATACCGATACACTTTTCCTGGTCACGGTGGAAAAGACCGTCAACACTTACTTAGACCATTTAAGTCTTTTCAGCTTGAAGCTTGCGGGTCCATTTCGCAAATCCATTAAATTTTTTGTCGATTCTCACCGTAAACGACTCTCTGTTAAATTTTGTAATCTGCTACTTCTCCCACGCTTTGCTGTTAACTATTTATTATTTTTAATTATTATAACATGGATGTCAAGTGCTGTTAATTCGTATCTCGTATCTCGTGAATCTTATCTCGTAAAGATAATAGAAACCGAGAATCAGAATAAATTCGTCATTTTTCTTTGTCAGCGGGCAACGATTCATTAACAAAGTTAATAGTTTTTATAAATCTTACGAAAATGAGACCCGTAGACGGCATAGGTTATAGCCATAGGTAAGAGTTGTGGATGTCGAAACAAAGACCAAAAAAAAAGTTTCCAATAATAAATTCTCTCTTCCCCTATTATTCCCAGATGCCAGACAGATTTAAGAAATGCGGTTAGATAACAAAGACGAAATTGATATCTCTTCTTTTGTAAAGGTCTAATATTTCTTAAAAGTGTCAGGAGACGCTCATAGTAACACTTAGGGGAATAAATGGTACTGAGAACTCTTTTATAGCCATCGATAAGTGCTTTGTAATTCATTTTAGGAATAAAATTAATGGAAAGGTCAGTATTGTCACCTGTGGCTTCCTGTAATAATCTATTCTCTTTAGCAAGTCGCTGGTAGAGCTTGGTGCCTCGAGGAGCGTTTAATAATCCGACCATGGCGCTGACAATGCCACTTTTTTGGATGAATTCAATTATTTTCTCAAAAATTGCCGGTGTATCATTATCAAACCCCATAATAAACCCTCCGTTAACTATTAAACCAAACTTTTGAATCTTTTTCACACAAGCTATTAGATTACGATTTTTATTTTGTAACTTGTTGCATTCTGCTAAGCTCTCCTCGTTAGGAGTCTCAATCCCCACAAATACTGAACCAAACCCTGCCTGAACCATCAACTGTATAAGTTCATCATCATCGGAGAGATTTATAGAGACCTGAGTAGTAAAGGAGAAAGGATATTTTCGTTTTTCCATCCAATTAATCATCGCCGGCAGTACTTCAACTTTTAATTCTCTTTTATTTCCAATAAAATTATCATCAACAATAAATACTCCACCTCTCCATCCCCGTGAATACAGGCTATCTAACTCTGCTAATATCTGGTCTTTAGTCTTTAATCTCATCTTATGTCCAAAGAGCAAGGTAACATCACAAAAATCACAGTTAAAGGGACAACCACGAGAATATTGGATACACATAGTGGCATATTTATTTATATCAACTAATTCCCAAAGGGGAATGGGGGTCTTTTTTATATCAACCCACTGATCTGAGGTATAGATACGTTTCAGATGTCCTCTTTTTAAATCTTCTAAAAATAGAGGTAGAGTGATTTCAGCTTCATTAAGTATAAAGCAATCTACATCATCCTCAAAGTCTTTATATCCGGATGTAAAGAGAGGACCGCCGGCAACAATCTTAGCTCCCAACCGCTTACATTGAGCAATTATCTTCTTCACCGATTCTTTTTGAATAGCCATAGCACTAATAAATACATAATCAGCCCATTTAATATCACTATCAATTAATGCTCTTACTGTCATATCTACCAGCTTTTTCTCCCATTCTTTAGGAAGCAGGGCAGCTACGGTTAATAGTCCCAAAGGAGGGAGACTCGCCTTTTTAGAAATAAATTTTAAAGCATATTTAAAACTCCAGAAGGTCTCCGGATATTCAGGGTAAACAAGGAGTATTTTCATGTTAATCTCCCCCTTAATTTTATATTTTCTTGTACAGGTATCATGCGAATAGAAATTAAAGACATAACGATATTATTCTTCATTCTAGTTTAATTATAATAATTCAGCATCTACCGCAAAATATCCTCGTCTTTAAAAATAAATTAATTTTTTTATTCTAGGTTTCCTTTTTCATCAAGCTTAATTATCCAGGTATCGTATCTTCCTGCTCCTTTTGATTCAGTGTATCCAGCAAGAACATAGCCTCCATCTTCTGCCTGAATGATACATCTGGCTACATCCTCATCACTTCCGCCGAAAGTCTTATCCCAGGTTACCTCTCCGTTTTCATCAAGTTTAATTACCCAGGCATCATATCTTCCTGCTCCTTTTGACCAGGTATATCCGGCAAGAGCATAGCCTCCATCTCTGGTTTGAATAATAGAGTTTGCTACATCCTCATCACTTCCGCCGAAAGTCTTATCCCAGGTTACCTCTCCGTTTTCATCAAGCTTTGCTACCCAGGCATCATATCCTCCTGCTCCTTTTGATTCAGTATATCCGCAAACCGCATAACCTCCATCCGTTGTCTTAATCCCGGAGAATATTTCATCATTTTGACTTCCACCAAAGGCCTTATCCCAAACCATCTCTCCGTTTTCATCAAGTTTTGCTACCCAGCCATCTTCTCTTCCTTTATCTTTTGATTGGACAAATCCAAAAACAATAAAACTTCCGTCTTCCGCCTGATGCATGGAATTTGCTTCATCCCAACCAATCCCACCAAATATCTTATCCCATTCTATATTCAAGCTTTCATCAAGTTTTATTATCCAGCTATCCACTTCACCCCATTCTTTATCACCGGTATATCCACAAACCGCATAACCTCCATCCTGTGTCTGGATAATTGAAAATATTTCGTCATCTGTTCTTTTAGCAAAGGTATTATCAGATACCTTATTTCCTCTTGTATTCAGTTTTATCACCCAGGCTTTTTCTCCGGAAGCGATTGATTTGGTCTTCCCGGCAACAACATAGCCTTTATCTTTAGTCTGAATAATAGAGTATATTACGTCAGCTTCACTTCCACCAAAGGTTCTATCCCATTCTATACTTCCATCTTCATAAAGTTTTATTACCCAAAAATCCTGTCTTCCTGCACCTTTTGACCAGGTATATCCGGCAAGGGCATATCCACCATCTTCAGTTTGGATAATAGAATTAGCCATATCTGCTTCGATTCCACCAAAAGTCTTATCCCAGGTGAGAATCTCTCCTGCTGTATAACCTATACAGTAAAAAGAAATGAATATCAAAACCACTAAGATAGTTATTAATTGGAAATTTATAACTTTTCTCATAAAATATACCTCCTCATTAAAATAATATTATTTTTATCTTCTGTAATTAAATTTTTAATAATATTCTCTCTTTTTAAATTTTCACCTCCTTTATAAAATAGAAACTATGCTTTTACCCTATTTTATACTATTCGCCATTACGGAGAATGAATCCTGCTCTATTAATGAAAAAATAACTAAATTATTATCTTAAAGTTTGCCACCTAGCGCATCATCTAACAGTCTTTTGTAGTAGCATCATATCACAAATGGTTCTTTGATTCAGAAGAGCTGTAAAGTTGTATTCTTATGATTGGTAATAATAAGTGGTTTTTCTTATACGTAAGGCTGTATTAATTATAGTGTTTTCTAAAGATTTTTTCTGATTTCTACCAGGGCAGTCTTGGCCTCAGGAGCCATATCAAAAAACTTGATTAGCTTTTCGCAAGTATAATCATCACAGTAAGCGCAATTTTTAACTTCCTTTTCCTGCCCACACTTTCTTATTTCACAGACTTTGCAATGACTAAAAAGTCGGTCAGATTCTACTAAACACCCATCACAGTTAATGTCTTCCGGTTGTATTTCACAGTTAAATTCCTTAGACCAAAATTCTGCTACCTTCTTTCTCTCCACGTCATCATCTTTCCCGGTAGCGATAAAAGCCGGGCACTCAGTACAGGTTAATCCGCAAAAGGCAATTATCTTGTCCATAATTTTTACTCCTTTTTTATTTTATACTATCTTGGCAATTTATTCAAACAAAAAAACTTAACGCTCTCTTCTTAACACTTGACAATGGAAGTGTTTTACTGTAAATTTAAGAACACTTTTACTTACCATCTGAATCTAAAAATTATCATTTAAAATAAATAATTGAGGAGGGAACAGAAATGAACTTAATTGATTTTGGTGTTTTGATTCCCTTCGTCTTGATTACTACTTTCACTCCGGGACCCAATAACCTGAGCTGTGCCTCCATGAGTATTAATTTTGGAATTAAAAAAACCATGAATTACATCTATGGAATTGTTACCGGATTTTTTTTACTGCTGTTACTCTGTGGATTTTTTTCTAATCTGCTTTTTACAGCCATTCCCTCTGTTGAACCTATTATGCGCTGGATTGGAGCAGCCTATATTCTCTACTTGGCCTATGGCACTTTTAAAGCCAGTTTTTCCTTTAAGGAAAAATCCGACCAATTTCTCTTGGGTTTTTATAAAGGCGTATTGCTTCAATTTATAAATCCTAAAGGAATCATTTATGGCTTGACTCTTTACTCGGTCTTTCTAAATCCTCTTATTGGTAATCCCTTCTATATTATCCTTTTCTCATTGGGCTTTGCCTTTGTAGGTCTTTGTTCTGTTTTAACCTGGTCTTTATTCGGGGCAATTATTAACCAATATTTACATCACCTAAAATTAAGAATCATTTTAAACAGTATCCTATCCCTTCTTCTGGCCTATACCGCAGTAAAGATTAGCGGAATACTTTCCTGAATAGATCCCAAGGAGTTACCGGGGTCCAATCTTTATTCTTGACAGATAAACGAACAATTTGTCAAGAGCAAAGATTTTCCACTACTATTTTCATATTTAGCGATCATCCCTTTTAAAAGAAAATGTAAAGAAAATGGGACCTGTTTTCCCTATTTAAATGATTTTAATTCTATTTATTAAAAATCGACGATGAACTCTTTTAAGGCAGAAGCTATTTCAAGCAGTTTCGTATAATCAACCAACTCCGGCGTATCTTTTTGCGTATGGGTAATTTTTGCCATTAATTCCCTCATCTTCTCTGCCGTAAAAGCAATTGCCGGTATCCCCTTCTGTACAAAAATCATATGGTCTCCCTGAAACCATTCTTCTCCCTGAATAATGCCGTTAAAGCTGCTGAAAATATGATGTGCTTTTTTGCTGATGGTATCCGGGCATTCATACATGGAGAAAGCAGTCTTTCCTTTTATATAACCTACATCATCCACATTTATCACAACCAAAACTTTTTTCAATTCATTTCTATAACGATGTAAATAATCCATCTGTCCGCCTACACTAAAATTATCCTCTCCGTTAAAAGCAATGAATTCGATAGCTATCGAACTATCATATTTTTGAAGCATTTTGGCAAGTAGCAGTAATACAACGGTACCCGAAGCATTATCTAAAGCACCGGGCGTATTGCTGTATGCGTCGATGTGGGCACACACAATAATTTTCTCCCTGGCATTCGGATTTTTTCTGGCAATCACATTACAGGCAGTGGAAAAAATACGTTTAGCTTGAATCACAAGGTGAAATTTATGATAAGTATTTACAGCAATTTCTTCACCGATAACATCAGTACAATACACGGAAGGTATATCAAAATCACCGTCTTCTATCAAAGGAAAAGGATATATTGCACCGACCAATTCCGGTTTCCTGGCTGTTGCCGTGATAATGGCAGCAGGCTGTCTCTCTTCCAAAATGCTATATATCTTCTTATGATGTTCAGGGTTATAGAAAACAAAATTCTTGGGCATCAATTGCTCGGCACATATCTCTCCCTTCATCAACAAAATCTTTCCGGCACAATTACATTTTTTCAGTTCCTCAATGGTAGAGACTATCACCAGCTCAGCGGTTACATCACATCCCAAAGAATAGGGACTGATGTAAATATCAAAAGAATTACCATTGCCTACCAAAGATACTTCATCACTTTCAAAATCCAAACAGCTAAAAGGAGTAGCATCAATCGTATATCCCCATGGTTTTATGGTTTCATAAAAAAAATCTGTGGCGGCACGATTGCCTTTTGAGCCTGTCCGTCTATTGGGTTTTACCCTGCACAGGGTTTCTAAATATTCGGAAGCTTTTTGCAAATACCCTCTTTTGTTCATGGTTATATCCTCATTAATTAATCGTTTTGTCATTACAACTTGTCCCCTGTCACACTTTTTATATTGTAATTCAACACTTGCCAATAAAAATCCTTTTTTTTATTTGAAAAATAGGGCGTCAAGCAGTAGAAAAATAGTCAAGAAAAAAAGAATTAAGCAGGTCCTTACGGACATGCTCGTGGGAACCTGCTTAACGTATTTGCCCATCGCCATATATAAAATATTTATAACTAGTTAGTTCTCTCAAACCCATTGGTCCCCGTGCATGAAGTTTCTGAGTACTTATACCAATCTCTGCCCCCATTCCAAACTCAAATCCATCAGTAAACCGGGTTGAGGCATTTATATATACTGCAGCAGCATCAATTTCTTGGGAAAACTTTTTAGCATTCTGTTGACTTTCGGTCACGATAGCTTCTGAATGTTTGGTGCCATATTTATTGATATGGTCAATGGCTACATTAATATTTTTAACCACTTTAACGGAAATGATATAATCGAGATATTCAGTATACCAATCTTCTTCTGTCGCAATTTTATATTTTGGAAATAACTTTTTGACTTTATCACATCCTCTAATCTCGACACCCAATTCTTCAAGTTCTGATAATATTACAGGCAGGTATGTCGGAGCAATGCTTTCAGCAATCAAAAGCGTTTCAGCAGCATTACACACTGCCGGTCTACTGGTTTTTGCATTTATCACTATTTTTTTTGCCATTTCTAAATCTGCTGTTTCGTCAACAAAAATATGGCAATTGCCCACACCGGTTTCAATCACCGGTATTAATGAATTTTCCACCACTGTCTTAATAAGTGATGCACCACCCCGGGGGATCAATACATCAATATAGTTTCTCATTTTCATTAATTCCACAGCACTACTTTTTTCAGTATTCTCGATAAGCTGAATGGCTTCAAAGGGAATACCTCCCTTTCTTAAACCTTTTTTTAACACCTTTACCAGTGCCTTATTAGAATTTATCGCCCCAGAACCACCACGCAAAATGACAGCGTTTCCTGCTTTAAAACAAAGAGCCGAGGCATCAACGGTAACATTAGGTCTTGCTTCATAAATAATTCCAATGACACCCAAAGGCACTATTCTTTTCTCAATGCAAAGACCATTGGGTCTCTTTATTCTTGCTTTTAATTCTCCGATAGGATCCGGTAATTTCGCAACATCCAATAATCCCTCTGCCATTACCATAATTCGTTTTTTATCTAACATCAATCGGTCTAAAAAAGCCTTTTCTTTTCCTTCACGCCTGGCCATTTCAAGGTCTGCTGAATTTTCATGTGAGATAAACTCTTCTGCATTTATCAAGCTTTCAGCCATGCATTTCAAAGCATCATTCTTTTTATCAGTAGAATAGTGAGCTAATTCATTACTTACTAATTTTGCTTTCTTCCCAATTAAAATTAAGCTTTTCATTTAATTTTATACCTCCGTAATTTTTTGGTAAAAAAATTGTCCCTTCATTTTTACCCTGAATGATTCCCATAATCTGTTCAGGTTTTTTGCCCATGATAATGGCAACTGCTATTCCCCGGGCTGTCGCCAGCTTCGCTGCAGATATCTTCGTTCTCATTCCTCCGGTTCCAAAACTACTACCAACTCCGCAAGCAAAAGATTCAATTTCGTCATTAATATCTTCAACGAAAGATATTTTTTTTGCGTTTTTGTTTTTTCGAAAATCTCCCGAATAAAGACCATCAGTATCTGAAATCATTATCAGCAAATCTGCCCTAATTAAAACGGATACAACGGCAGATAGCGTATCATTATCTCCAAAAACAATTTCTTCCACAGCAACCGTATCATTTTCATTGACAATGGGAATTACTTTATATTTAAATAAGGCATTAAATGTATTGCAGGTATTATATTGACGAATTTTATCTTCAAAATCATTGCGGGTTAAAAGCATTTGGGCAACCGTTATTTTATATCTTGAAAAAATATTTTTATATAAATGCATTAACAACCCTTGACCGACAGCAGCCATAGCCTGTTTTTCGTCTAAATTTTTAGGCTTTTGTTGAAGGTGAAATTTACTTGCTCCTATGCCGATTGCTCCTGAAGAGACAATGACAACTTCTTTTCCCTGTGCGTGTAAATCCGAGACAACTTTTGCCAATTTTTCTAAATAATAATTATTTATTTTTCCAGAATCTTTTATTATTGTAGAAGTTCCTATTTTAATGACCAGTCGCTTAGCTTGCTGAAAACTCTTTACTCTTTTCATATTTAATTTCTCCTTAAATAAAATAAAAAAACTCTTTCATCTCTAAATAGAGACGAAAGAGTTTACTTTCGCTGTACCACTCTATCAAATTTAAAATAAATATCATAAAATGAAGTACATATAAAAAGTACGTCTCAAAATATTTTTTGAGTTTATACTTTCCCAATGATAACGGATGGGATAACCGAATAAAGCTCATCGCTTTTAGTATTTCAAGGTGGGTTCAAAATATTCTTTTTTGGGACAAAATCTTTCAGCTTTTAAATTTTGCTCTCTATACCCTTTAATATTTTTACTATTCCTTTTCTATACCTTTTGTAACTTATATTTTTGATAGTATACGAAATAAAAAATCTTTTGTCAATGATTATTACTATAACGAATAAGTTTTTTGAAAGCAGTGGGAATCGCAAACTCACTTAATTGAGAAATGGATACCCATTTTTCTTTATGTGAATCAAAATTACCGTCTGAAAATGAAGAAAAAAGATATAATTTCATCAACCATATCCGGTGAGTAAAAGCATGGTTTACTTCTCCAATTAAAACAGGTTTCTGGTTAATTTTTATTTGATAAAAATTTTCCAGAATATTTTGGATGCTACAACCCTCGAAATTTCCCCTTTTCACTTCCGTTGCCGGCAAAGCCCACATATTGGCAAGAAGTCCCCCGGGCGGACGCTTGACAAGCAATATTTTATTCTCTTTTAATAAAAGAGCCATCTCCATGGCAATTTTTTTTGGCTTTGCTTTCTTTCCTAAATTGGGAATGACTTCCTGTTTTTTCCGCAGAAATGCTTTGCAGGTATAACAAACAGGACAACTGGAACATTCAGGCCGGCGTGGAGTGCAGATAGTAGCACCAAGTTCCATGAGTGCTTGATTAAAAACACCAATTTCCTCCCGTGACATAATTTCTAAAACGAACTGTCTTATTTTTTGTTTTGTTCCTGCTTTGCTATTATCGGTGGTAATAAGAAAAATTCGACTTATAACCCGGACAACGTTTCCATCTATGGCCGGTTCCGGTATATTAAAAGCAAAGCTGGCAATGGCACCGGCAGTATAGTGTCCGATACCGGGAAGATTAAGAAGCTGTTGATAATTGTCAGGAAAACGACCTTGAAATTCATTGTTGACAATTTGGGAGGTCTGATGGAGTTTTATCGCCCGATTATAATATCCAAGGCCCTCCCAATATTTCAGCACTTCTTCTATTGAAGCATTAGCCAAATCTTCAACTGTGTGATATCTTTCAATAAATCGGGAAAAATATTGGTTAACAGTTTTGACCTGGGTCTGCTGTAACATGATTTCCGAAATCCATATATAATAAGGATTTTTTGTTTCTCTCCAGGGTAATGAACGATGGTTGACATGATACCAGTTCATTAAATCCTGCTGGAATCGGGTAACTGGAAATATTTTTAACAATTTTTTTTGCATCCTTCCTGCACAGATAAAAAATAATTATTAATATTTAGTTGATTTTTATTAATATAAAGAATATTATACTTTATTATAGACGAACTGACCATTTCTGATAAAATTTTAAATATAAGTGCGAAAAATAATGTCATAGTAATGAAGAGAATATAGATACATCAACCTAAGACATTATTTAAAAGAAAATAATACTTTAAAAGAGGTGATGTAAGATGGATAATAATCTATTATCATTAATAAAAAAACGGAGAAGCATTAGGAAATTTAAAAGTAAGAAAGTAGAGCAAGAAAAAATAGAGAAAATAATTCAGGCGGCACTATTGTCTCCATCCTCTCATGCACGCTATCCCAGACAGCTTATTGTGGTTGATGATAAAAAATTGCTATTCCAGTTATCTTCATCCAAGACGTATGGCTCTACATTTTTGTCCAATGCACCCCTGGGAATCGTGGTCACGGCAGATCGGAATCTATCAGACGCCTGGATTGAAGATACTTCAATTGCATCTACTTTTATCATGTTAACTGCACAATGGTTGGGATTGGGAAGTTGCTGGATTCAGATAACAAAAAGAATGCATTCGGAAACCAAAACTTCTGAAGAATATATCAGGGAAATACTGAATGTACCGGAAAATATAAGAGTCCTGTCTATTATTGCCCTGGGTTATCCCGATGAAGAAAACAT
>Ga0307378_10012921_pt1 | contig 10625 bp, 9 predicted proteins | sample UN1MG_FD_202238 | JGI IMG/M metagenome (GOLD analysis project Ga0307378, IMG submission 202238) | Soil microbial communities from Risofladan, Vaasa, Finland - UN-1 | ecosystem: Environmental > Terrestrial > Soil > Coastal area > Acid sulfate soil | place: Finland: Risofladan, Vaasa | collected...
GAAGGTGTACAAATCCAATACGGTGCTCGCGGCCGTAATCTCGAACTCCTTCATGGCCAGCGTCCGTCCGCCTTTGTCTCCCGCGAACTGGAGCGTCCCTTCCTCGAAGATCTGTTCGTAGATGGAGCCTTCGCGCATCAGCACGTTGGTCAATAAGGTGCTGTCGACAGTCTTCGGGCCGTCCGGGTCGATCATCGCAAAGGTCGGATTGGTGGGGTCCGAGATCTCGGCGTCGGTCAGCTTGTCCGTGAGGATGACGTCGCTGGTCACGTCGCCAATCTCCCCGACGTAGTAGAAGTTCGTGTCGTCGTTGGAAACGTTGCGGTAGATCCGCCGGACCTGCCACCCGTCGGCCGGGTCGCCCGTCGGCAGGTCGTGCAGAAGGACGCGTCCATTGGCGACGTTCTGCGGACCGCCCAGCGGGCTGGGCCGGCTTTCCGTCCCGTTGCCGGGGCCCCCCGCGGCGGTGGCGAACGTGACATAGTAGCTGTAGTTTCCGGTCAAGCGATCGTTGTTCAGTTGGGCTCCGAGAGCGACGTCGCCGGCTGTGTCGGGGTACGTGTCGATGCCGAGGGATACGTCGATTTCGTCGAGGTAGAAGAAGTCGCTTCCGCCACCCTCGGTCCGGTAGATACGAACGTGCGTATGGGTACCGGGTGGCAGCGGACTGATGGGGATGTCTTGCAGATTGATTCGATCTTGGCCAGGCCCGAGGCTGACCGTGACCACGTCGGAGGGCGTGCCTTCGTCCGGCTGACCGGTGCCCGCATAGGGACCGTTGGCGTACACGAACCGGTACTGGTAGACGGCCCCCGCGTCCAGCGCACCGCCACCCACTCCGATCCCGGAAGTGGACTCCGCGGCCACGTCAGGAGGTACGGATTGCAGGGTCCCCGGCGCGGTGGTCGGGGCCGTGTACTGGGCGTCGCCCAGGATGTCGCTCTGGATCCTTTCGGCCGTGTCCGCCACGTCGCCCGTCGGCGAGAGGTTCCCCTCCAGATACGCGTTTTCCGTGGCTTCGGCCACGGCGGCGGCGCCCAAGGAGATCTCAATCGGTACGAGCACGGTCCGCTGGATATCGAAGTCGTCGTTGATGCCGTAGCCCATCACGCGGTTGCCCGAGATCGTGACCAGCTCGTTCGCCGAGTTCATCTTGAAGATTCCGTTGCGGGTGTAGAGATGCTCACCCGTCTGGCCTTGGACGATGAAGAACCCGTCGCCTTGGATGGCCAGGTCCGTGGGGCTGGAACTGATTTCCAGCGTCCCCTGGCTGAAATCCGGCGCGATGTCGGCGACCATCGTACCCAGCCCGGTCTGCCGTGGGTTGGAGCCACCGGAGGTCTCGGTGGGGGCGGACCCCAAGCTCATGGTCTGCATGAACTGGGTGGAGAAGGCGGCGTTCGACGCCTTGAACCCCACGGTGTTGGAGTTGGCCAGGTTGTTGCCCACCACGTCGATCGTCGTCTCGGCGGCGGTCAGGCCGGTCAGCGCGGTACTCAGTGCAGATTGAAGTCCCATCGCATATTCCCCTAATCACGAAGTTGCGGGTTCAGTTTGGGTGCCCCTCCTAGGCACTTGCGGATTCGTCCAGGATGTCGGAGACGTTTTTCAGGTCGATGATGTGCTCCCCGACGTAGAGTTTGGGTTGACCATCGACAATCGAGACCCCGTCCACGCGGCCGGCGACCTGCTCCGCCTCGTCCGTGAGCCCCGCGACCAGCCGGCCGATCATGCTGTTGGCCGTCGCGATGTTCTGCCCCAGACTGAGCGATTCCAGGGTCTCCGTCAGTTGCAGGTTCGATTCGATCTCCCGGATTTGGCCGAGCTGCTGGAGGATCTCCTGGTTGCTCATCGGTTCCATGGGGTCTTGGTTTTGGAGCTCGGTGATCAGAAGCTTGAGGAAAGCATCCGAATTGATCTCGCTGACCACATCGTTCTTGGTCGTGTCCCGTTGACTTTGCGTGCCGACGGCTCCCACCGTGGTTGTTCCCATGATTCGGCGTTCCTTTCCGTGAACAGCGGGTTCGGAGGCTTGGTTCTTCCCCACCTCTGTTGGCGATGTGGCGTTCAAATGACGACGTCCAGTTGGCTCCCTTGGCCAGGCTGTACAACCGCTCGCGGTTGCGGCGGACCTTCCGCTTCGATCTCCTGCTCGGGGCCGGAATGGGGGGAGCCCCGGTCCGGGTGGTCGTGCGGTTGCGGATGGTCGCCCGGGCCTTGTGGCGTGCCGCCGCCCGATCGATCGCTCAAGTCGACGTCGAACCGCCCCACCTTGATCTCCTGCCCGGCCAGACGGTCGCGGAGCGCGGGGAGGTTGTCGAGGAGCATGGTTCGGGCGGAGTTGGTTTCGACCTCGAGTCGGGCGGTCATCGTGCCGTTGCGGACCGTCACCTCCAATCGCAGCGACCCGAGCTCCGGCGGATGGAGCCGCAGGCGGACGCTGCCGCCGCGGTCGCCCATCGCCTCGAACGCCCGGGCCACCCGCTGAACGAAGCGGACCCGGTCGACCCGGTCGGGACCCGATGTTCCTTGGGCTGAGCCGGGCGACGTCTGGCGAATGGGCTGGTTGACGCGCGGGGGCACGGCCGTTTCACCCCCACGGCCGTCCGTCGGCGTCGAGACGGCAGTTGTGGTACCTCCCGCTTCTGACTTGATCTCGTCCGGGGCTTCGGTCTGCGAAGTGGTGCTCGGGGTCTGCTGCGTCGGTTCGGGTGCGACGCCCCCGGCGGACTGCCCGGTAGGATTGTCGTCCCGGCTCTCGGCAAGCAGACGACCGCCGTCGTGCCGCCCGGACTTCCGACGGGAATCCGCTTTTGCTTCTTGCACTTCGATCGGATCGGCGGCCGAGGGCCCCGCGTCGTCGGAGCCGGCATCGTCCGCGTTCTGCCCGCCTTTGGTCGGCTCTTTCGACTGCTGGGCGATCCGGTCGCCGGCGCGTTCCTCTTCGTCGACCTGGATCCCTTCCTTGCCGTCGGCCTCCAGCCCGGCGGTTGCGTCCTCCAACGACGCGGCTTCGGCATCTCCCTGTTCCGTCTCGCCCGGGACCAGTTGACCCGTTGTGTCCGAGGGGGCCGTCTGCTGCGTCGGCTTCTCGGCCTGGCTCTTGCCCTCAGTCTCCTCCTCCGACACCGCGGACACCCCGGCCCCGTCCTCCTGATCGCTCGGCTTGGCGGAGGCGATGACGGCCAACGCGTCAGCCACTGGGGGAGAGCCGACGGCGAGCTGTCCGTCGTCGGGCTCGCTTTGCTTGTCGGGTGCCCCGTCCGTATCCGAGGCGCCTCCCGCCTGCGGGGCATCCGATTGCGCGTCGCCGGCGTCGGCTTGCCCGTCGGAATCGGATTGCGCCGGGCTGGACGTCGAGGGATCGTCTCGCGGACTGCCGGGAGCGGACCGGGCGGTGTCGGCTTGGCGATCGGCGGCGGACGGAGCCTCTTGGGCGGCTTGGCGGCGCGCTGCCTCGGGGCGCCGATCGGCAGGCGGCGGTTGCGCGGCGCCGGTCGTCCTCTCGACGGTCTGCCTGGCCTGCTCGAGGTGCCGCTCGAACGAACCGGCCCGGCCGCCTTGACTGGCAGGCGGCACGGTGGCCGCGGTGACCAGCTCGATCGACAGGAAGCCACCGAGGTTTTTGAAGTTCAGTCGCGACATGACGGGTCCCTAGGTTCCGGGGAGATTACCGGGTTGGAGCTGTCCGAGCGTCTCTTCGGCCATTGAGGCGACGGGTTCCCCTTCACCGATCCGACGCAGGATTTCGCTCACCTTCTTGTTTTCTGCCTCTGATTTGAACTCGGCGATGATCTTCGCCCGTTTGGATCCGGTCATCGCATTGAGCAGGACCACGACCTTGTCGATCCCTTCGCCGTCGAGCATATCGAGGATCTGGTCCTTGGCCTGCTTGGGCTTGATCGACTCGAGGATGCTGCCGAGCGTCTCGATTCCCTCGCCCTCGGCCTCCGCTTTGGACGCAGCCAGTTGGGTCTCAAAGGCCTCCCGGATCCGTTGGAAGGTCTTCTGGTCGTTGGCCAGTTGCCCGCGCTCGACGCTCAGTCGCGCCACGGCGTTATCCAGCGCCTGCTCGCGAAGCTCCAGGTCGCGGAACATGGTGGCCCTGCGGTCGATCCAGTCCTGGTAGGAGGGCTCTTCCGGTGCGACTTTTTCGTCGTCGCTCCGGGCTTCCTTTTGTGCCGCGAACAGGTCGATTCCCTGCGCAATGGCCAGCATCTGGACCGTCTTCTCCCGGTCCAGTTGCCAGCTCAGCCCGAGATACCCCAGGATGATGATCTGTGCGAGCAGCGTGGCGATACAGAAACAGGCGAACAGTCCGATCGCGGTTTTGAGCCATCGGGCGATCATTCGTCGTCCTCCTGCCCGGCGCGGCGTCCGGCCATTTCGTCCAGTTGTTTGATCTCCTGCCGGTTCTCTTCCCGGCGGTGGTGGTCGAGCTGCTTCTGGTGGAGTGCCTCGAGCACACGGACCTGGCGATTGGCGTCGACCAGGGCCTGCCTGCGCCGCTCGACTTCCGTCTGGACCGCCTGGTGCTGTTGGGCCAACTGTTGGTCTTGGGAGTGGAGAACCAGCTCGTAACGTCGGGTTTCCAGCAGTCGATCGACGTCGAGCTGTCCCGGCGCCGCGGCCCGGCGGCTTTGCCGTTCCACCTCGCGCAGCTCGCCGGCGACGCGCGTCCGCTCCTGCTCGATGATTTCGTCAGCCCGGTAGGCCTGGGCCAGTTGCGCACGTCGTTCGTCGCGAGCCGCCTCGCGGAGCCGCAGGAGCGTAGCTAGTCGGAATTTGAACTTGGCCATGGCTTACGCCGCGTTTGTAGGATCACGGGTTGGGGGCCGCAGCCGCCGGGGACTGCCCGGGGGCCGGGGCCGACTGCGAGGCGGCCAGACGTTGTGCGGCCTCCTGCTTCAGTCGCAGCAGGTTGGCGTAGGTCTCCTCGGCCGTGGACCGCTCTTCCACGCGCTGACACAGGTAGCGGCTGATCTCGTCCTGCATCTCGATGGCCACGTCTACCGTCGCGTTGGCGCCGCGCCGGTACGCGCCGATGGAGATCAGGTCTTCGTGGTCGCGATGGGCCGCCAACAACTGGCGGACCACAACCGCCGCCTGGCGATGCTCGTCGGAGGCAACGTCGGGCATCAGGCGGCTGAGGCTTTCCAGCAAGTCGATGGCCGGGTAGTGTCCGCGGGAGGCGAGCTTGCGCGCCAGCCAGACGTGGCCGTCGAGCAGGCCGCGGACCGCGTCGCTGATCGGCTCGTTGGGATCGTCCGCTTCCACCAACACGGCGTAGAACGCGGTGATGCTGCCCTTGGGGCTCCGCCCCGTCCGCTCGACCAGTTGCGGCAGCAGGGCGAACACCGAGGGGGGGTAGCCGCGCGTGGTGGGCGGCTCCCCGGCTGCCAGACCGATCTCCCGCTGCGCCAGGGCGAACCGCGTCAGCGAGTCCATCAACAGCAAAACGTCTTTGCCCTGGTCGCGGAAGTACTCGGCGATCGCCGTGGCGGTCGATGCCGCGTGGACACGCACCAGGGCCGGCTCGTTGCTGGTGGCGACGACCACCACGCTCTTCGCCAGTCCCTCCGGCCCCAAGTCCCGCTGGATGAACTCGTTGACCTCGCGCCCTCGCTCGCCGACCAGGCAGATCACGATCACGTCGGCGTCGGTGTGTCGGGCCATCATGCCCAACAGGACGCTCTTGCCGACGCCTGAGCCGGAGAAGATCCCCATCCGCTGCCCCTTGCCGCAGGTCAGAAGCCCGTCGATGCCTCGGATCCCGGTCGTCAAGGCGGCATCAATCCTGGGGCGGTCACAGGGATGGGGCGGTTGGCCCCGAAAGCTGGTTCGATCAGAGAGGGCCGGCTCGGCCTTGCCGTCGACCGCCTTGCCTTGGGCATCGACCACCCGTCCCAACAGCTCGCCGCCCACGCGAAGCCACCGCGACGTGCGAACCAGGCGGACCCGGTTGCCGTGCCGCACGCCGACCAGCTCGCTGAACGGGTACAACACGGTCAACTCGTCGCGGAACCCGATCACCTCGGCCAATAGCGGCGGCCCCGCCTGGCGACGGATCTCGGCCAGCGCCCCGACCGGCGCGGGGAAATCGGCCACCGAGACGGTCATTCCCACCGTCCGGGCGACGCTCCCGACCAGTTCGGTGGACATCACGGCTTCGAGTTGGCTGGCAAAATCCATGGTAGGGTTCAGAGTTTAGGGTTGAGAGTTTAAAGTTCAGGGTTCAGCGTTCAGGGTTCAGGGTTCGGGGTTCAGGGGTCGGGGGTCGGGGGTCGGGGTTACTCGTTGGGTCGACAACGGCCGTGTGTCGTCGCGTTTGATACTCCATGTTTTCACTGCGTCCCGCGGGATGACGCCGGATCACCGCAGGCGACCGCGCACCGCTGCGCTCGCCGTTGATCCTCTTCCCACGCTCACGTCAACTCCTCCTCGATCCTGGCAAGCTGTGCTTCGAACTGCTGGTCGATCACGCCGAACCGGGTCTCGACACGGCAGCCGCCGGGCCGGACCTCCGGGTCGGCCACCAGTTCGGTCGATCCCAAGGGGGCAAGCTCGGCGATCAGGGTCTCCACCTTGGGGCCGAGGGTCTGGTGGTCGCTCGGGTTCATGTGGATTCGCAACTGCGAGCTGCCCACGGCCAGCTCCAACGCCTCGCGGATGAGCGTGAGGGTAATCTCGGGATTTTGCGAAAGCTCTCGGCGGATCACTCGCCGGGCGATCGCCGCCGCCACGTGGACGCCGCTCTTCTCCCAGTGCGCAAGCCACGCTTGCTTCGCGTGCTGGATGTCCTGGACCACTTGCTGGAGCGTGGCCATCTGTCCGACAAGCTGCTTTCGGACGATGCGCTCGATCTCCGCCTGGCCGGCTCGACGGCCTTCGATCTGGGCCTGCTTGCGGATCTCCTCCGCGTCGTTGCGGGCCTGGGCCACAATCCGGCCCGCTTCGGCGCGGACCCCGTCCAGATACTGATGCGCCTTGGCGGTCATGTCGTCGAAGTTGAACGCCACCCCCGGCAGGTCGTGACTCAGGTCGGCGGCCTTGATGACTGTGGACATGGACGCGTCGCGTTCTCGTAAGGATTGGCCGGATGACTTCCGTGTGTGGTAGGGCGGGTGCTTGCTCCCACGCGTCGGTGGCAGCCTTGGCATTGAGCAACCCATTCCGCGTGCGTGCAAGCACGCACCCTACGATTGATTCATCTCACCTAAACACATTAGTACATTGTTATTGACCGATCGTGCTTTGGCACGCCTCGGGCCATTCTTCTCGTTCCCCGTTTCCTCTTTCTCCTTTGCGTCTTTGCGCCTTGGCGAGAGTCCTCCCACTCAGCGCGGCTTTCGGGGAAGATCGATCCGTCCCTCCATGGCCAAGCGCTGGGCCAGCTCGGCGATTCGGCGCCGGGCTTCTTCCACGTCGCTTAGACGAATGGGCCCCAAATGGTTCAGTTGATCTCGGATGGAGCGGACCTCCGCCGCCGGATAGCCGGCCAGCACCCGATCGATCAGCTCCGGCGGCGCGCCGACCAGGGCCAGGATCGCCAGCTCGGGCTCCGCGGCCCGGAAGATCGCGGACAAGGTGGCGTCGTCGAGCCGGGCGAGGTCGGCAAACGCAAGTCGGGGGGGGCTGAGCCGTTCGGCCAGTTGGCGGTCGTGGGAAGCCAGGTTGGTGAGGATCTGGGTTCCGACCGGCGCGTCGGACGCCTCCAGAATCCCGGCCACTGCCGACACCCCGGCCACCCGGCGTCGCTGCTTGAGCATCTGTTCCGAGAACCGCGACTCCAGCGCGCGTTCGACGTCCCGGAGGATCTCCGGCTCGGTCTCTTCGAGGTCGACCAGGCGGCGGATCACGTCGACCTGAAGCGCGGGCGACAAGCGGACGAGCACGGTCCCGGCCTGTTTCGCCGGAAGATGCGAAAGCACCAAGGCGATGGTCTGTGGGCGTTCGCCGGCCAGAAGCGTGGCGAGCCGCTCGCCCTCCGCGTCGTGCAGAAAGCCGAAGGGGGGGCTCCCCGAGGCGCCCGATGGGGGGGCCTCGTGAGAGGAGAAGCGGCTCGAACGCAGGAGAAGCTTGCGGGCGAGCCCGCCGTCGAGCTCGATGCCCGGTGGTTGTTTCTTCGGGACCATCGGCCGGACGCGGAGGAACTCGTCGACGACTTGCCGCTGTTCCTCCGGATCGATCCGGTCCAAGAGATCCATCGTCATCTGGCGGACCTGTTGCGCCTGGGCCGGGTCCATCCGATCCAATACGCGATCGGCGGCCGGCCGGTCGAGGGCGGCCACCAGAATGGCAGCTTTGCGAAGGCCGCTTATTGGTAGCTTCATGGTTTAGGTTGCCGTGCCGATCCAGTTGCGAAGGATGTTGGCCGCGATGTCGGGATCCTCGTTGACCAACTCGGAAAGCTCGTCGCGGAGCGAGCCGCGCGAGCCGGAGAACCGCTTGAGCTTACGGTCGGCGACTTCCTGCGCCGACAGTTCTTCCTCCTCGCCGGGCTCGCCCGAAGCTGCCGCCGGCGCGCGGGCTTCGGTGGACACGACCGGGGCGGCGCGGATCATGGACCGCAGCATGAGCAGGCTCGCGAGCGCCAGCCCGATCAGCCCCAGCGTGCTCCAGTAGTCGCCCAGCCAGACGAAGACGTTTGCGGCCAGCCCCGGCTCGGGGATGTCGGGCGGGGCGATGTCGGGGAACGGGGCCACGGTGACCAGGTCCTTCGGATCGGTCCCGTCGGCGGGTTGGGGGATGGTCGTGGCCACGAACTCTTTGACTCGAGCGATCGTTTGGGTTCGGATGGGTTCCAAGTCGCTCGCTTCGGGCTGCTTCGCCTCTTCGCCTTCCTTGGGCGGGTTCTCTTTGCGCCACACTCTCTCGAAGTAGCTGGTGGGCACCGTCACCGCCACGGTCACCCGTTCGGGCGTCAGCCCCGGCTTCTCGCTCGTGGTCCGCGTGGTGGAGGTGAGGCTCTGCTGGGTGCTTTCGGATTGCGTCTCCGTTTCGCTGGTTCCCTTGGCCGTGGCGGTGGCGAGGGTCCGGGCGGCGTTTTGGGCCATGTATCCGGGGCGGCCCGCCGGGGCGGCCGATTCGCTCGTCCGCTCGACGCTCGTCTCGCTCAGACTGACGGGGACCGAACCCTTGGGATCGTATTGGACCTGCTCCTCCCGGTGATTCATTTCCTCTTTGAGCTCGACGTACGGCGTCACGGTCACGCCCGGTATCCAACTGAGGCCTTCGAGGATCTTGTCTTTGTACTCCCGTTCGTAGTACTGCTTCGTGGCGATGTAGGCGTTCTCCAGCGGGCTTCCGTAGCCCTCCGAGCCGCCGACCGTGGTCCGCTGGGTGCTCAGGTCGGTGACGGCGCAGTCCTCCGGCTTCAGCCCCGGGATGGCTCCGCGCACGAGTTGCCGAATCGACGAGATCACGGCGGGGTCGAGCGGCTCGTTGTTGCGCGGCTTGATTTGCACCGAGGCGGTCGCCACCGTGTCCCGGCTCCAGCCGCCTTTTCTCTTCGTTCCATAGAGGACGTATGCCCGCTCAATACCAGGCCAGTCGCTGAGCATTCGCGAGAGGGATTCCTGGGTGGCGCTTTTGAGGTAGGCTTGGCGATCACTGGGAGAGATGAACGCGCCCCCGGCCTTCAGCGCGCTGGTGAAGATCTCGGTGAAGTCTTCCGGCAAGGCGTTGTGTTTGCCCAGGGCGGCCATGTACTCGCCGCGCCGGTTGCGGGGGACGCGGATCTTGTTGCCCTCGATCTCGTACGAGTCCAGGCCTTCCTGGCTGAAGGCCGTCGCCATGTTGTTGATCTCGCTGGACGAGAACATCTCGCCGCCGAGCAGGTAGACCTCCGGCCCGGCGATCTCGTGGGTGAACAGGTACCCCAGGCTGATCACCACCACGGCCAGCAAGAGCGCGGAGGTGATCCGCGCCGCCGGGGTCATGGAGAGGAACAGGTCTTTGAGCTGGGCGAACGACTTGTTGAGGAAGTCCATCCGTGGAGTCTCAAGCTTGAGTGGTCAAATGCCGGTAGTTGGGTGTGGCACGCGCTGTGGTGCGGTCTCCCGACCGTGCCACGCGGCCGACCGAAGGTCTCCGCCGCGGCCTGGGCGGGGTCAGGAGACCCGCGCCCGGCGCGTGTGACCCGCGCCGAGCGCGTGTCGTGCTCTCACACTCGTATGTTCTGCACCTCCTGGTACGCTTGCACGATTTTGTTGCGGATCTGCATCATCAGCCGGAAGGCGATATCGGCTTTCTGGACGGCGGTGAGGACCTCGGCCGGGTTGACGTCCTGGCCGGTCGACAGTGCCTCGACGGCCCGGTCGGCCGCCTGCTGCATCGAGTTGACTTCCCGGATCGACTCGAGCAGGAAGTCCTTGAACGAGGCGCCCGGCTGGGCGGTCTCCGTCCTGCCCAGGGCGGCTTGCCCGGGGAGCACGGCCGGGGTCGAGATGTTCTGGACGGGGTTCATCAGCCGACAATCCTCAGGGTCTGTTGGGCCATGTTCTTGGCGATCTCGATCGCGCCGAGATTGGCTTCGTACGCCCGGGCGGCCTCCAAGGCGTCGGTGAACTCGGTCATCATGTTGACGTTCGGGTAGGCGACGTAGCCTTTGTGGGGCCCTTGTT
>Ga0307378_10012922_pt1 | contig 10625 bp, 5 predicted proteins | sample UN1MG_FD_202238 | JGI IMG/M metagenome (GOLD analysis project Ga0307378, IMG submission 202238) | Soil microbial communities from Risofladan, Vaasa, Finland - UN-1 | ecosystem: Environmental > Terrestrial > Soil > Coastal area > Acid sulfate soil | place: Finland: Risofladan, Vaasa | collected...
ATAACCGATGGTCGAGCCGTTTGTCGTGGTCCCGAAGCCGTCAACCCACGTCTCATAGACCAGGTTGCTGCCCTCTTGCCCGGTTTCAATGTCGTTGTAGGACTCGAGATCGTCCACCACAAGATACTCCTGTGTCGAGAGGTTCCAGATATCTCCCTGCCAGGTTGTTGGCGTCTCGACATCGTTGACCTCGTCAATCCGCCAGTAGTACGTGCCGGCCAAATCCAGGGAGGAAGCATAGCTGGGCGAGGTCACGGTCGCGACGGGAGCCGTCCCGTCTATCACGGCCTGCTCGTCGGCGCTCAAATAGACATTGTGCTTGGCCGCCTCTCTTCCCGCTTGCCAACGAAGGGTCACATCCACGTCTATGTCTGTTGCGCCGAGATCCGGGGAGGGCTCACTAGCGCTGACAGGTATGCTGAGGAATCGCACCTCGCTCAGACCAAATTGGTTCACGATGCCTCCCCAGTTGCTGTTCGCAGTGATCTTGACATATTTTGCTCCCACACCGCCAAGATCAACGGTGGTATTGGGCGCATAACCGGCTGCACCAAGACCCCGAGCAAACTCGTAAGTCGTGCCCAATGTGGTCCAGTCAGCACCATCGACCGAGTACTCAATAGCGGCTTGTTTGACGCCGAAACCGATCACAGGCTCAACAGAGCTATTGTAGTTCCATACCGACATCTGATGCAGCTTATACACTCTGTCGAATTCATACTGGATCCAGGTCGGCTGCGTCCCCGTTATGCTGCTGAGCCACATACCTGTATTCTCTGCCGAGTGCAGGTCATCAACGCCCAGTCCGGAGCTGTTGATTGTATTCTCCGGCCCCTCACCAGCGCTGTTCGAGCTGGAAGCGGTGGCGGCGATACGGATAGCGTCGATCGGATAAGCAAGAGGCTCGACCGTGAAGCTCCACACATCGCTCTTAAAGATAGTGGATGTGGGCGGAGCATTGACTTCATCGATGCGCCAATAATAAGTCTGGTCGAAATCGAGACGGCCCGGACCATAAGTGGCAGCGATTTGACCTTGACTGGCCAGCACGCCCCGCGGACTGGTTCTGCTGGCGTTGTTGACATCGTCGAAAACCGTGCCCAGGTAAACATCATGCGTGGCGGCGAACTTTCCCGGCGTCCAGCTAAGCACCACATCTCTGGGCACATCTCTTGCATTATCACCGGGATTCGGGTCGGAAGCCAGACCAGGTGGTGGACCCATCATCACCTGTTGAATCTCGGCTGCCGTCATCGCCCTATTGTAGAGACGAAAATCGTCGAGCCACCCGATGTATCCTGAAGCGTGGTCTGTGGTAGCTCTGGCACCGATCGTGAATTGGATGACTCCTGTCATCGGACGGCTCATACCCGTACCACTGTGAAATAGTTGGCCGTTGGCATAGATGTACACCGTGCCAGCATCACAATCCTTGGTGAACGCCCAATGCACCCACTCGCCCTTAAGGTACTCCAGGGGTATCGCTTTGAAGATGCGGTCATAATTACTGCCAGTGCCATCCCATCCCGTATCCCAGTACATATTGCCATTGCTCCATGGGGCTGCGCATGCCTGTCTTGCCGTGTTAGTGTCGACACTCCAGGCGCCAAACATGAAGCTATTAACAGGCATTGCCTGATCGCCGAACGCCCAGCAGGCAATGGTGACCTTCCGCTGAATGGGGTCCCAGGCTTCGGGCGGGATGTCCACCCACCCAGTACCATTGACGTATAGTGAGCCGCCGAAAATCCCGACGTCCCAGGAAGCGGTGCCGCCGAGCGTGCCGTCATTGCCATAACGCGAAGAATCAGAGGCGGTAGTGCCCGACCCCTCATCAAACCTCCACCAGCCGACAAGGTTGGGGTCAGCAGCGTTGGCTACGCTCGTCAGAAGCAGACCCAACACTAAAACGAAGGCAACTGGATGAATCAATTCTCTATACATCATAATCCTCCTTCAGAAAACGTTAACAAGTAACGCTGGTTTAGCCTGACAGACATGAAATCTGCAGGTCCCTATTAAATTATTTATACTAAATCACCTACCTCCGTGTCAATAAAATTTCCTTCTCGTGACGACCCACGACCCATTTTTGATGATTCTTGGATCGTAAACAGCGGTTTGCTGTTAGATTGTGATATTCTTGCTCCAACGTTACATGAATACTGACGATCCGCCGGTTGCCCTTGTTGACAATATTTGTGAGGCCGGGATGATGTATGGAACTGCTGAAAACCGGCTCCTGGAATGAAAGGCAAGGCTCGGGGTGTGTCAAGATAGCAGGAGAAACCGGGTTTTTGGCGCAAGTGCTCAGTTTTTTTGGCGTTCTTTGGGAGGAAACCCCTTGGGGCTGCCAGAAAATTGCTGCAATCGCAACCCTCGGATGAGTTAACTGAAATCCAAGGCCTCCCCACTCCTCATTGTCTGGCTTCCCATCTTAATGCCAAGACAAATACCGAACAGGCCCGATAGGGATAGGCCCTTGAGACGCCAGAAGCCATTCGGTAAAATGTGCTCTCAAAGCTAACCTGGTGCCCGATCAATCTAAAGGAGTATGAGCATGAGACGTCAAGTACTGACCACGATTGCCATAGGGATCATTGTTCCGGCCGTTGTGCAGGCGCAGGATTATCTCAAAGCGCAGCCCGAGGCCCTTGAGCGATGGAAGGACATGCGGTTCGGAATGTTCATATGCTGGGGACCGGTATCGCTGACGGGTCACGAAATCGGCTGGTCCCGCGGAAGAGAGACACCGATCGACGAGTACGACAACCTCTACAAACGCTGGAATCCGGATAAGTACGACGCTGATGCATGGGTGAAAGTGGCCAAAGACATGGGGGCACGCTACATCATCTTCCTGACCAAGCATCACGACGGCTTCTGTCTCTGGGACACAAAACAGACCGACTACAATGTCATGAATTCGCCGTTGGGTCGTGACGTGACAAGGGAGCTCGCGGACGCATGCAGGAAAGAAGGTATCGGGCTCTTCCCCTACTACTCGACCTGCGACTGGCATCATCCGGACTTTCCCGGCACTGGACAGGGAGGCAGGACACCGAGACAGGAGCACAATCTGGATCGCTACACTGAGTATCTGCAAGCCCAGAGCAGGGAGCTGATAAGCAACTACGGGCCTCTGCTGGGAATCTGGTACGATGTTCCCCAGCACTTCGACAAGGAGCGCGGCGAGCGGGTCATACGTTACGTGCGCAGTCTCCAGCCAAGCCTTCTGGTTAACAATCGTACAGGGGCGCCCGGTGACTTCGATACGCCCGAACAACGCGTGGGCGCGTTCTCGAGGGACAGGGCATGGGAGAGTTGCATTACGCTCGGCACCCAGTGGGCGTGGAAACCCGATGACCACCTGAAGTCATACACCGAAGCGATCAGAATGCTCGTGGTCTGCGCGTGCGGCGACGGGAACCTGGCGCTCAACACGAACCCAATGCCCGACGGACGCATTGAGCCGCGCCAGGTCGAGAGCTTCAGGGAGATCGGGAAGTGGACGCGGAAATTCGGCGAATCGATCTACAAAACGCGAGGAGGGCCGTTCCTGTCGCCCGATTCCAGCGCGAGCAGATCCAAATCGGCGAGGCAGCAATTCGCCCTGCCCGGCGGGGACTGGTGGGGAGGCTCAACCCACAGGGACAATGTTGTCTACCTGCATATCCTGCAATGGCCCCGAAGTACAATCAAGCTGCCCGCGATCGACCGGAAGCTGGTGTCGTCTTCCCTGCTCACCGGGGACGGCGCGGATATCGAGCAGACGCAAAGGGGTATTACCATCAGCGTTCCCGAGAACAGGCGTGATCCCGTGGACACGATCGTCAGGCTCGAGTTCGACAAATCCGTGGCGGACCTGGCACCGGTACAGTGCGTGGGCTTTGAGCCGACCAATTACAGGATAGACGAGAAGAAGCAGGACGACGCCAGCAGCATACTGGAAGTTCAGGGACCCGACGGAACGACCGCGGCGAAGTACCCGGTCCGGTTCACGCCGCATCATTATCCAGCGACCGACGGGAATGACACGGTAATAAAGGAATGGCTCAAGCTCAGGTACGGCGCGTTTCTGTGCTTCAATTCAAACCAGTTCAGCGGAAACGAATTCTGTGACACGAAAAGCCCGAGCCTTTACGCGCCGCCGGAGCTGGACGTGAAGCAGTGGATCACGATGTTCAGGCAGGCGGGAATGAACTACGCGGTTCTTACGGTCCGGCACACTTCCGGCTTCCTTCTCTGGGACAGCGCCACGACGGATTTTGACGTTGCATCGAGCGGAAACACGACAAACGTGGTCAAAGCTTACGTGGAAGAGTGCCGACAGCAGGGACTTGCGCCGGGGATCTACTACTGTCTCTGGGGCGGCAAGAATTGCGGACCGTCGGGGAAAAAGGAAATCCCGGAAGCGCGCGCACTGATTCTGGCTCAGCTCCACGAGCTGGCCGCCAACTACGGTCCGATCCCGTATTTCTGGATCGACATGATGAACTGGGCGCCCGCGAACATCACCACACGCGAGATTTACGATTCGCTGAAGAACATTAGCCCGAAAACGGTAGTCATATTCAACCAGCACATCCAGGATGGAAGCAGTCTCAAGTATTTTCCGACCGATGTGATTAACGGGGAGATGATGCCGCCTCCCGCGGCGGGACATAAGGTAATGCGCGAGGTGGACGGCCGGAAATATTACCTGCCGTTTGAGTTTGAACCCTGTTCACAGAACAGGGCGGGTGGGCCGAGCGGTATTTACCGGAACTACTGCTGGTTCACCTATGGGGAGGGCAGGGATTTTACCCCAAGCAGGCCATTTTCCGTGGGAGTCCTTTACAGACACATCAAGCAGGCCCGCGACAGGGGAGCGAACAATGTTCTTCTGTCCTGCGCGCCTGATCACACCGGGCGCCTGAGGGACCAGGACGTGGAACAGCTTCTTATGTTGGCCCGTGTGTTTGAAAATCCGTCCCTGCTGCCGCCGGCTCCGCTGAGCGAGGGGTGCAGCGTGACCGCGTCGGGCGTGTGGCCGAATCCACACCTGTACGCAGACCTCGCGTTTGACGGCGATATGGGCACACGCTGGGGCGGCGCACCCAATACGAACTCCGGCTGGCTTGCCGTGGACTTCGGCGAGGAAAAGACCATCAGCCGCCTGTTCATCAGCGAGGCGTACGAGCGCATCCGGAAATTCGAGCTTCAGAAGAAAGACGGCGACAACTGGAAGACTTTCTTCAAGGGCACGACCGTGGGAGAAAAATACAATGTTTCGTTTTCGCCCGTGGCGGCGCGGCACGTGCGGCTGAACATCCTCGAGGCCACGGATGTCCCCACGATTTGGGAAGTTCAACTGTTTGAACAGTAGCGGACAATCCGCAACCCGGAGACTATCCGGGGGACACAACGATGTGCAGGTCTTTACAGCTACTCGCGGTCCTATTGTTCGCCCTGGCAGTCTGCCCGCTGCCGGAAGATGTATGGCGAGGAGTTCGAGCAGGCATCGCCAGCTCGGCTTGCTGAATTCGACGCACGCACACTGGCCGGTTACGTGGACGAGGACCGCTGCGGCTCGTCAGTCCGTGGAAAAATATCACCGTTCATCCTTCTACAGAGATACAGTCTCGGTCACTTGCGCCAGACGCCGAGGGAATAGTGCAAGTGCCTACCCGTCCGGGTGACTGTTTGATTTTCGAAGCGTATCAGACGGACGTGAAAGTTCAGTGATACATTGTGGGGCTAAGGTTCGCTGGACATGGAGAGACAGATGCTCGCTAGTGTCCACAGTCATCGGTGTAGATGTCTGCGCCCTAAACGCTATTGTCAATCCCTCCATGCGGTTTGTATAATGCTGCTGCCAGAGATGGCATTAGGCGTGCAGCCTGTTGGTTCCGCATCCGTCGCCTTGGTTAGGAGCTCAAAAAGGAGAGCGAGCATGAGAAAGATCGTATGCGTTCTTTGTTTCCTCAGTCTCTTGCTGCAAATGCAGTCTGCCGTCGGACAGCGGCGGTATTTGCCGAACTGGGAGTCTATCGATGCCCGCCCGACTCCACAGTGGTTCACTGACGCCAAGTTCGGTGTTTTCATTTGCTGGGGCTTGTATTCGGTTCCGGCGTGGACTCCGACGGGTAAGTACGCGGAATGGTATCAATACTGGCTACAGGAGAAGTCGTTCCAGGGCAAGGTGCGTGATTTCCATGTCAGGACGTATGGCAAGGAGTTTGAGTTCAAAGACTTTGCCCCCATGTTCAAAGCCGAGTTGTGGAATCCGGATGAATGGGCCGACCTGTTTGAGAAAGCCGGGGCGAAGTACATTGTGCTGACCACCAAGCATCACTCCGGGTACACGCTGTGGCCCAGCCATGAGGCGGAACAAACCTACGGCGAGAACTACAATCCCGTAAAGGTCGGTCCCAAGCGCGATATTGTGAGGGATATTACTTCAGCCGTGCGACAGAAGAACATCAAGGTCGGGTTCTATTACTCTTTGTATGAATGGTACCATCCTTTGTGGCAGAGCGACAAACAGCGTTTTGTCGAGGAACATTTGTTCCCCCAGTTCAAAGACCTCGTCACACGCTATCGCCCGGACATAATCTGGTCTGACGGGGAATGGGAGATGGGTTGGGAAGAATGGAGAAGTCCCGAACTCCTGGCCTGGCTGTTCAACAATGCACCGAATGAGAAAGACCTTGTGATCAACGACCGCTGGGGCAAAGGGATTCGGCACAAACACGGCGGATTCTATACGACCGAATACGGCTCCGGAATGGACGACGATTCCCATCCCTGGGAAGAGAACCGCGGGATGGGCTTCTCTTATGGTTACAACCGCGCCGAAGATCTGCAAGACTATCGTTCGGCTCAGGAACTGATCCTGATGCTGATCGATGTTGTAAGCCGCGGGGGGAATCTCTGTCTGGATATTGGGCCGAGCGCCGACGGCAAGATTCCCGTGATCATGCAGGAACGCCTCCTACAGATCGGAGCATGGCTCAAGACGAATGGACAGGCCATCTACGGCACACGCATGTGGAAGGAGCCTTGCCAGTGGAGTGCGGGTAGCATTCCGACGATGACAAGAAAGGAATACATGTCCAACTTCAATATCCTGGAACAAACGATTGCTCCTCCTGAGGGACAGGCTGCTAAGGAAGTTCTGTTCACCTTCAAGAATGGAAACCTGTATGCAATTACACCCAGGTGGCCCGAAAAGAAGCTGAGGCTAAAGGATATTGTGCCGGATCGTAACATGGTCGTGACCTTTTTGGGAACGGGAGAGAAGTTGCCCTGGGAGGTGGATGGCAACAATCTGGTCATAACGACTCCCGAGTTCGATCCGAACAGGATAAAGAGTCAATACGCGTATGTGTTCCAGCTGAGCGGCGTAGAACGGAAAAGCAAATGACCGGAAGGAAGGCAATGTCTATTTCCGATCCTGCTTTTGAGATATTAGATACAACGGACACTGATCAATCACAATGGAACACCTCTTCCATATCGGACCACCACTGGTCTTTGTCCCTGTCCGGCAGAGGCTCCTGGCAAGGCTTGCACACGTCCCACCATTTCTGCGTCATCGGATCTGCAGCCATTTTCGCCATGTCCACATCGAAATCTTCGCCGGTATATTCCAGGTAACTGAACAGATAAGTATTGCCGTCCGGAAGTGTTCTCAGATAGATCGAATAATTACTGATATTGCATTGCCTGATCATATCCAGAACCTCAGGCCATACATCTGCATGCAGTCTCTTGTACTCATCGATCATGTCCTTTTTGACTCCGATTATCCACGCGTGTCGTTTCATTGTCCTATACCTCCATTCAGGAATAAACTCCATATTCGTAGATGGTATCGACCATCGCCAAGACATTGGCTACCGATGTTTCTTCAAGGATAGCATCATGACTGGCCCCGGCGACGAATCCGCCGCTCGGCATCATCGTATCGAGGACTTCGCGTGTATCCTCTCGGACGCCCACAGGGCCCTTCTCTATTAAAGTATGATGCGAATCGATGGCTCCGTTAAAGACCATCCTGTCACCGAAGTCGGCCTTGAGTCTCTTGAGATCCATCCCTTTGCACGATGGCTGGACGGCATGCAGGCCATCGATGCCTGCGTCGATCATCATCGGTATCAATTCGTAGATGCCTCCGCAGCAGTGCATCTGGACTTTCAAGCGGTACGAGTGTCCAAGATCACATAATCGCTTCAGATGAGGAACCATGAACCTCTCAAACATTTTCGGGCTCATCAAAGGACCCATCTGACTGCCGAAATCGTTGCCAAAGAAGAACAAATCGATGACATCGGTTGCCGCATCGAATATTCTCTGGCTGACTTCAAAATAGTAGTCAACTAAATGCTGCAAGATGGCATCAACAACATCCGGTGTCATATACATCTTCACATAGAGCTCTTCCATGCCTACGAGGTCGATCAGATCGTGCCAGAATGGCGACCAGTCACCACCCAGGATTGCATACTGGCCATTGTATGCCTGTGCCTGGGATTTGATCTTGGAGACGTCCATCCATGCCGGATCCGGCCATGGATACTCATGGACCCGCTTAACAGTCGCGTCGGCCAACGGGTGACTCAGGGGCTGCCCATACCCATACCCCTTCCGTTCGATGCCAAAAACGGTTCTGTAGGTAGCCTGTTTATTCTCCAAAGCGAATTCGGGGCCGGCATATTCGGCAAAGACACGTCGGAAATCATCCCGAAAGCGGAGGCGAAGTCCTTCATCGTCAAGGCTTAGTTCCTTCTTGGCCTTTTCCCAGAACTCGATAGACGCGCCGCACCAGCACGGAACTCTATCGGGCTCATGGTGTTCATAAGCCGCTAAAACCCTTTGCTGCGAAGTGAACGACATTCCTGTTTCTCCATATAGTTCAGCCTTATTTTTCAACCTCGTCCATCGCGATCCGGGCCCATTCCCAAAGCCGTTGAGGCTCGTAGCGTACGGTTGAAATATCTTTCATGATAAATTCGATGTGACATCTGCCTCGGGCCTTTTCAAGCACCTGGCGGATATCGGCACGCGCTTTTTCCGGCTGCCATTGGCTCTCAGCAAACACCGCTGGACTTGGCTTTTGGCTGATCACGTAGCCCGCTCCGATTTCGTCAATCGCCCGATCAATATCGCACCAGGGACTGACAGATATCTTTCGAAGGTTCGGGATCCTGCGCAAGATGCTTATCTTTTTATCAAGCGGTTCGCAACACCCATAGTAGGTCAGACCAAAACGCTGAAGCCATCGCATATCGTGCTTGAGAGCAAATTCCCAATGCATTTCCGGAGAGACTGCGGAGAATATCTGCGCATTGGAACACCCCCACATGTTGTGCGGCCGCACATGGTCAGGATCATAGTCATCGCCCGGCAATTGCTCGGTGTATCCATACCCGCCGGAGCCAACCCGTTCGTTGGCATTATCCAGCGACAGAAGATTCATCCGTTCGAACTGATCCAGCTCAACCATCCAGGCATCGACCATCTTCGATACAGCGGCGTTGACCAAGTCCGGCCGCAGAATCATATCCATCATCGCCTCCTCGATGCCCCACCAGCGAATCAGGTAATCCCACGGTGTGAACCAGATGTGCGTCTGGCCGACTTTTTTGACCGGCATGATCTCATCAAACACGTCACACATCGCCTGATATCGGTATTCAGTCGCCTGCTCATCGTGCGTAACGATTGGCATCTTGATTTTTTCGAGATCTTCAGGCTCTTTGATCTGGATATTGAAGTGTCTCGAAACAACATCACTCGTTTCGTCGGTTTTGACGATATCTACGTCTTCGATTATTCCGAAATCCGTACTATGAACAGCCAGAGGGCAAGGAATGAAATCACTGATGACCATATCGGCGGGCAGATGCTTCCACTGGTAAATAGTCTTTCTTAGCGGATCCTCCTGGTCTCTGGCCCAGGGGTGTTCGGCCCTGAGAGTCAACTCATCATTCACATTCATCTCGTTCCAGCAAATCTCATTTATCCAGGCCATCGGCCGTTCTGACTTGAGGTCGTTCAGCTTTGTCCACAATTGAGCTTTTTCTCTATGCACATTCTTAGAAGCTATCGTGGCAAGCTCGCCGGCTAAACGGCGCAGGATGTCCGTGTCTTTATGCGACAGCTTGATCTCTTTGGCCACGATGGGCGGCGTATAATGAGAGGGATCATGCAGCATTCTTAATTACTCCTATGTCTGAATTACTTGAACACTCTGCTGCTACCACTGGGCCGGCATGAAATCGTCAACGTCGGCCTGTGTGATGATATGCTTGGGCAGGTACCGAACCGGTTCCAGTGTTTTACCTTCAAACCACTCCGCCACGGCGTGAACGGCAATGGCGCCGTCGCCTTCAGCCGACTGATACGTGATGGCCAGCGCGTCGCCCGCCTTGACCGAGTCCATTCCCGTCTTACTATTACCCGCCGCGACAATCACAATGTCTTTTCTTCCCGACTTGTGGACCGCCTCTAAGGTTCCGGTCATCGAGAAACCATCTCCGGCGAGTATCAGGCCCTTCAGTTCATCGCCGTACTTGGTTAACCATGCCGAGACCAGTTGCATGGTGCCCTCGGCTTCCAGGTTGGCCGTGTCCATGGCG
>Ga0307378_10012924_pt1 | contig 10624 bp, 21 predicted proteins | sample UN1MG_FD_202238 | JGI IMG/M metagenome (GOLD analysis project Ga0307378, IMG submission 202238) | Soil microbial communities from Risofladan, Vaasa, Finland - UN-1 | ecosystem: Environmental > Terrestrial > Soil > Coastal area > Acid sulfate soil | place: Finland: Risofladan, Vaasa | collected...
AGGGTCCCTACCCTTTCTCGGCGGCGTTTTATTACTCACTTCCGCACGCGGAGGCTCGGAGGCCTCCACGTGCGGTCTTGTTATCACAACACCAACTTTCCACACTCAAGGTATCAAGACCCCGCGATAGGATCGCGGGTTTGGTTTCTACCGGCCTTTGACGGCCGCCGGTCGAGGCGCCCGGTCTATCTAGACATGCGGCGGCCGCCGGCTTGGTGGCCGGCGTCCGCCTGAGCACTCTCGCTGGCCTTCGGGTTTTCGCTCCGGTGCTTTTTTTGGGGAAAAGCGGGTCCGCCGGCTTCCGGTCCAGTGGGTCCGGTTCCGTCGGATCCGCCGCCGGCGGCGCCTGGTGCGCCGCCGGCCGCCTCCGGCGTCCGCAGGGCGGCTGGCGTCCCGCTGGCGTCGGCGCCTTGGGGCGCCGTCTTGCGGCCTCGCTTGCTTCGGTCGCGCCGTTCCGTTGCTCCCTCGGCCGGCCGGCGGCTCTCGCGGGTCCGACCCCCTAGGTGCCGGACCCTTGTTCGGTGGGGCCCCTGCCCCACCTCTCGTTCGCCGCCCTGAGGGTCCTCTCGGCGCCCCCCGTCGGTTCCCACCCTTTGCTGATATGCCCAGCTTCCGCCCTGGCGCACGCACCGATCTCGTTGCATGCACCGGAGCGACCCATTATGTGTCGCTCCTATGCAACGAGCTAACGGTGCTACGCCGAGAGGGTCCCTACCCTTTCTCGGCGGCGTTTTATTACTCACTTCCGCACGCGGAGGCTCGGAGGCCTCCACGTGCGGTCTTGTTATCCAAACACCAACTTTCCACACTCAAGGTATCAAGACCCCGCGATAGGATCGCGGGTTTGGTTTCTACCGGCCTTTGACGGACGCCGGTCGAGGCAGCGAAGACTCGAAGGCCTCCACGTACGGTCTTGCAATCCCGAAGCTCTCTATGCTTACATATACACATTTCCACTTATCTACCCTAACATATAACCCCGCCTTCTTCAATATACAATCTCATCTTCCCATTATAAAGCCTAAGAAATGTAATCGGGCACGAAAAAAAAGGGAAAAGAGATTTTTCTAAGAGAAAAAACACATTTCCCTTTTTTCTTCGTGCCCTTAGCCCCCGACATCACAATTTTCATTAGGCCCGGAGCCTACCGCGACATACCACGCCAAAACCCGCTATCCGCGACTCGGGCTCAGCAGCGGCCTCCAAGCCGCTGTAGAAACTAGACCCCTCGCCCGTCAGCCAGAAACCGGAGGCGACGGCAGCGGCCTTCGGGCCGCGCTTCCGGCGCCGGGGGCTGACAAGAAGGCGGCCTCCAAGCCGCCGTAGAAACAAGACCCCTCGCCCGCCAGCCAGAAACCGGAGGCGACGGCAGCGGCCTTCGGGCCGCGCTTCCGGCGCCGGGCCTGATGCGCGTTTGGGTGCCGCGCGGCTGTGGCTTTGGTGTCCTTTCGCTCGCGTCGGTCGCGCGTTTGGGCGTTGCGCGGCTGTGGCTTTGGTGTCCTTTCGCGCGCGCGCGCTTTGTTCCCGCTTTCTCGTCGCTTCGTTGTCGCTTCGTTTGTGCTCCGTATTGGTAGTATAGGACACTGGTTATGTGGTCTGTTTTTGGGTTTGAAATGACCGCAACTAACCTGTCTTGGATCTTTTTACTTGACTTTCGTGGTATATTGTGGTATACTATATACGATAGAAGGAGGTCCAATTGATGAAGCATTTGGTGTGTCGCCCATCCGGTCTGGTAGAGCTTTCTGTTGGCGTTTGGGGGCCTTCGGTTCCGTGCCGTGGTGCGCTCGCGGAATCTTCGTTTTGGGGCCGCGGCGACGTCATCGTGTTTCGCGGATCGCCGGCGGCGTTGCTCGCGGTTCGTGCCGCTTTCGCCTGTGCCCCCGGCGTTTTTGCGTTGCGCGTGGTTCGCGCGCTCGATTCGGCTCTCGCGCCTGCCCTCGATTCTGGTTTTCTTCCGGGTGTGTAGTGACGAAGTGATGAGCGTTTACGAGTAGGGCAAAGAACTTGTAGCCCTAGAATCGACCGAAAGACGGCTCTACAGCAACGAACACAAACGAATGTTGAACATTGCTCGAATGTTCGTAGATGCAAAACTTGTTTGGCGTGGCGGACCGCACTGGTGGCGTCAACTGTAAGAAACAAACCAGCCTGGCCAGCGTAGAAGTTGGCCAGGCCAAAGAAAGGAGCACCAAATGGAAAACCGAAGCACAATCACCGTAAGATTATGGCCTCGAGGTTTCATGTTCGAGGGTAAACGCGTTGACCCGGCCGGATGTTTCAAGCCATCGACCCCGACGATCATAGCGGCCGCCCCGGGCGACCTCGAACTTCTGATCGCCGAGTACAAGCGGACTCCGAACCTGTTTGAACAGGAAGCCGCCAGGAGTCTTGAAGCAGCACTTCAAGAATGGCGAGAAAAGGTCGCCGCTGAAGACGAGAACGCGATACCGGCATCATACCCCGACCACGAGGAACATCGAACCAGTAAACTAGGGAAGGAGCAAGAACCGTATGGGTAAGAAGATGAGTGAAATGCCGCACAGACGAGGACGCATATCGTTGAACCTGAAGCGGCGCTGTGTAGGACTGACTGAAGAGGACTACGAATGGTTTAAGAAGCTTGGAGTAGGCTGCATTTCGGGAGGTATCCGACGCGCCGCCGAACTCCTGCGGAAAGAAGGTATTATGCGATGAACCAACCCGAACTATCGCCAAGAGAAACGAGATTGATCGAAAGGATCAAGGATCGAGGGTACGAAATCACGGTATCGCTTTCAATCCCGACGTATCAGAAACGCTGGATCGCCCTTGATGTCATGATGGTACATCATGAAATATGCCCTTTAGATCTGAACCGTTTTGCCGACGCCTGCAATTACGAATTTCTGCATGACCTACTCGGGATCCGCAAGCACCTAAACCGATTCCGAAAAACCTTCAAGAACGAGTTCGAGCCCAACTTCACCCGCAACATAAAAGGAGCAAAATCATGCCTGAAAAGCAAGAGATAGACCGCGCCGATGACGGTAAGATTGTCGAGCGCCTCGTTGACGTATTCATCATGCCGGCATACCACAAACACCTCGCCGACACCGGTCGCGATGACACTAAAGACGAATTCACAACCTGGTTTAACCCCATCATAAAGCCTTAAGGGGTGCGGCCGGTCCGGGGAGGGAGTCCGGACCGGCCGCTGGAGCGAAGTGCTATCGCCGGCGTCGCCAATCGGCCGGATCGATGCACGGTGGATGATTCCATAGCCCAACCTTCGTTTCCCGGGCACCAAGTTCGAGCTGGTGCAGCTGCTCGTAACGTGGCGCGTACTCACGAGACCACCAGGCAGCCCCTAACATCACCAGCTCTTCGCCAAGGTCACGGCCGTTAGGCAACGTCACGCGGGCAACGCGGCGAGTGTACCTATCCACGTCGACAACTTCTACGTGGACGGTCTCACCCATGCACAACGTACCCATGGCCATCTTGGCGCCCATTCCCCAGGTCTGATCCATCTCAGGCGCGTCGATGCCGAAGATCCGAACAACAACCTCTCGAGGATCGCCTTTGAACGCGATAGTATCGCCATCGATAACGCGGACAACAACCCCTTCGAATCGTTCACCCTTGAATCCGAAGGCCGCGGCGATCGCCACTGTGACCACACCGATCGCGATGTAGCCTCGATTAGACCATCTGAACCGTATGGTAGCCATTAACGCACGTATGGCCCACTGGCCAGGCCTTTGTTGAATTTCCACCAGTTCAACCCGGTCCGAATGGCCAGGACCAGGGCGCTCACGCCACCAACCGCCCCGACCTCCTGAACTGGCGACAATGAAGTTAACGCTTCAGCGCCAACAATCAGGCCGGACGCGACAGCTGTAGCCGCTACAAGGCCTTTACGAAGGCCTTTCAGCCACTTGTACACCTTCATCACTTCTCTCTCCTCTTCAGTTTATCGATTATCGGCATGGACGTGACCGTCTTGATAATCGGCTTTAACGTACGCAAAGTGATCTCGACATGCAGACGCCAAGTTGGTTTGGACAACTGGCGTGCAGACTCCCTCGATATCGAACTCTGCACAAATGTCAACAGCGATCCCGCCGTACTTCGCCAAATGGCGACTATCACGCGCAACAAGACCACCTTCATCTGTCCACCCTAATTCTGATCCCAGCCTTTCATTGTGTTCCGCCGTACGGGTAGCGCACGTCACGATGATCCGTACGTCGCACCCGTATTGACGCCCAAGCGCTTTCCGCGTCAGTTCCAGCGATCGCACTACGCTAGAGTCTATCATGGCGTATCCGTCCGCGTTGTCGAACTCGCTCAACTTGAAGTGACTTGGCAGCCAAACCCCGCAATCTTCGTAACACAGCACAGTATCATTTCTCATGACCCGATTATACCATATCCGAGAAGGGTTTCATACCACCCGGAAAGTAAACGTTGAATCTGAGGCGTCCTAGAGGGTAATATTAGTGCTAATACTAATAGCTTTCTGTCTAAATCGTGTTTATGGCATCCGGCCGGTTCGTGGTATAATGGTGTCATGGCCATCATCAAATTAGCTTTGCCGGTAACAGGCATACGGGGCACGATTGCGGGGGTAGTGTTCTCTGAGAACAAATCAGGGCCGTATGTGAAGATACTGACACAGCCCACCAACCCGACGTCACCCAAGCAGATGACCCAGCGGGGATACCTAGCGCAAGTGGGCGCGTTATGGCGGACGTTGTCAACTGGGGAGCAAGCCAATTGGGACACGTTCGCCGCTACACCGCCCGAGACGGACACCAACGGCCTAGGGGAAACCTATCTGTTGTCGGGGTTTGGATGGTTCACGCGGATCTGGATTCGACGGAAGCGGACCGGCCAGGCCGAAGACCTGATTGCGCCGGTATCGACACCGACGGCGCCGCCAACAACTTTCGGATTGACGTTGTATCCAGCCCAAGGAGATGCGGACCGCGCAGAGTTCACGTATACCGACGGGGAATTCGCGACATACTACGCGATCCTGGTGTTGAGTCATGCGCCCGGTATCGGGACGAACGTGCAGACTTCGAGATATCTGATCTGTTGGGAAAAACTCGGGTTGACGGCCACGGCCACGGAATGCGGCCTGGCCTATTTCACGGCCTTTGGAGAGACGCAGGAAGGTCAGCGGTACTTTGCACGGCTATACCGGCAATCTCCGGAAGGTATCCGCTCGACGCCGCTAGAACTGTTCACGGACGTTATCGCGTATCCGTGAGGAAGGAACATTATGGCGCTTGCCCGCTCGACTCTGTTGTCTGCGTTGTCTGGTATCGTTGGAGGATCAGAGGTTGCTATGACCAAGAACGGGATGGTGGTGAAGAATCGGAAACCGTCCCGGTCTATGTTGTCCCCGAACGAGCAGCGGGCCAAACTGGCATTTCTACAGAGCGCTCGGGCATGGACTGCATTGACGCACGAGCAGGTCCAGCAGTTCAACGCGTACGCAAACACGCATCCAGTGACAAACCGGCTTGGGGAATCGAAGTGCATTTCAGGCCGGGCATGGTTTATGAAGCTCCGGGTCCCGGCCAGCGAGGATTATGACCCGTTTACCGAAACCACCCCCCCGTCAATCACCACCCTCCCGGTGCACACGGTAATCATGAACATTTTCAAGGGGGGGCCGTATTGGCTGGTCCCGTTCAGGGACGCGGATGGAGCTACCAATCTGGTCCGGACGCTCTGGATCGCGCGGTTCCAGTCACGGACCACGTCGCATAAACCGCAACGATGGATCCCTATCAACACGAGGTTATGGGCCGGTGCGCCCATAAGCATTTATGATGATCTCATTGCGGCCAACGTTGAACTAGTCGAAGGGGAGAATATCGCGTTCAAGTACGTATGCCGTGGGGCTGATATGTGGCCGTCCATTCCGACGGTCTATTGGACCACGGTCCAACCTCAACTCCGGCTCTGGTACAAGTGCGAAGACGACAGGGCAACATCCGCGGTCTGGGATATGACCCTGCAGGATAACGCGACGTTCATCGACCCGACAGGCAATCCTAATACAAACGCGCACACTGTCCCGGGGCACATCAACAAGGCGCTATACTTTGACGGTGTGGATGATACGGTCTCTATTCCGGCCGAGGCCCATTACCCCACGATGGCCGCGAATCAGCCGTTCACGCTGGCAATTTGGTGGAAGGCTGACAATCCCAATCCGGCCTTCTCGAAGCATTTCTTGAGTAACTTTCATGAAAATGATGTAGGTATTGCTTTTGCCACTATTGGAGGGTTTTATCGCACATCATTGATGGCTCGGATCGGTGGTCTCTCAACAAATCTCATCAAAGAATGGCCTACCCCGGTCGATACGGAATGGCACCATTTCGCTATGACGAGATCGGGAACAACAATCGTATTCTACATGGATGGTGTACCAGATACGCCGCACACATACGAATTGTACTCATGCAGATTATCCAAAGACGATTACATTCTCACAATCGGGTCAAGATACAACTTCGATAAGTGGGCACCCGGGACCGCTGAGGATTGCCGGTTGTACAGCCGGGCCTTAAACCCGGTCGAGATCGCGGCCCTGGCAGCGATGTAGGGAACTGGCCATGCCCAAGTTCTGGCAACGTGCCCCATGTAGCGTCGAAAACTTATGCACCTTCGTGGTACAGGTATGCGCGGACTGTGCACGGTTCGCCGATCCGGACTTACGTGAGGAGGCCAGGCCAATCTGTATTCTGAATTCCTATCTGGCAGCGCTGGCAACCAAACGGGCCGACGAGGGAGCCCCGTTCGATTCAGACTTGCCCGAATGGATGCCAACGGTGTGCGCGCGTCACATGGACCTATAGCCCCCCGGCGGCCGTTGTGATCACAACGCCGGCATTGTGACCACCCAGAGCGATCGCGACCCTACCTCTAACTTTTCCAAGCGGAAAAGTTTTCCTTGACAAACCCTTCATCGTGTGGTAACAAGGTGCTCACACCACAAGGGACAGTGTCAGATGAGACGGATCCGAACCAAGCGAATACCCCTTTATTGGGTCGAGCTCGAGCCGAGCGTATACAATCGGCTCCGGGCGCTGTCAATTGATTCGCGACGTACTGAATCGGAACTGCTCGGTATGGCGGTACGACTGTTGGCTACCGCTGTCGCGCGTACGCCCAGCCTCAAATTACCCGGTCGGACCGAGAAGCCCAAACCGAAAGATCAGCGAACCCCGGTTCCGGCAATCGCCGGATCGGTTAAAACCATAGTGAACAAAATTAGGAGACGGAAACCATGATAAGTCGAAGTATGAATCCGCAAGATCACAAGTCGTTAATCTGTCCGTTGACGAAAAGGCCGAAGCTACAGCCGCGCTCGCGTCAGTGCGCCAAATGCACATCCGCGAAAATGGCACCGGTTGGGAAATGCCCCCGGTTCGACCCGGAGGAACCGGCGAAAGCCCCCGTCAAATCCACGGCCACGACCAAGACGAGGAAGCCCGCGGCGGGTAAACGTGGGAAGAAGGATGACACGAAAGCATGAGAGGCAGCAACAGAACGCGACGCATATCGATCCGGTGCAGTCCCGAGGAAATAGCAAATGTAGGCGCAATGGCCGCACGGTACCAACTGGACGTTGCCTCGTTCATCCGACAGGCTATTGTAATCGCCCAGGCCCAAGCAGCCACACCTCGAGCGTGGCAGAATGCATATTACAGGGCGGTTGAAATCGCCACGGAGGAGTTGCCATGGAAGAATCTGTGAGCACAAAAACCTTCACCATCACCTACGGCATAAAAACCCCCAACAAGTACCACGGGCACGATTACAGGTGCGTAGGATACGGCTTAATCGCAGCCACATCAATGCAACAAGCGCGAACCATTGCGGCCCAAAATATGCCAGCCAAGGCCAACAGCTTCACCGTCAGAAAGGGGGATAAGCGATACAAAATGCCCGACAAACAATTCATCATTTAGAAAGGATCGCCATGGACTACTTAGTAGATCGGCACATCAATCTAACGGCCTTGACACGGGACCGATGTCATAACGCCATGGCCATCAGGCACGATCTGATGGCCATGGGCCTGAAATTTGCCGAGGCGAACCAGTTCACCATGTTCGCTATGTATGGGTTTATGGAGCCCAAGGGCAAGCGAACGTTGAGCCACGAAAACGCGTGGCGTTTAAGCATACTCGATGAGTACAACCCGAAAACCAAGTGAAAGGGAGTATCATGGAACACCAAGCTAGAACAGTATGGCCAACGCTCGAGGACCTTGATCGTTGGGTAAGTCGTAACTGCTTGAAGTGCCGGTATTGGACCAGCCCGCTACCAGACTTACCTTCAGAACCGTCGTGCCCTATCACGAGAAGGTGTCTGGTTGCGCACTTGCGCGACGAGGTGTTGTTGGACGCGCACGCGCGGATCATATTCAACCCGCTCAACCTCGCGGAGCACGCAGAACCGGCTCTCACACCGCACTATTGCAAGTCGAGGAAGGATAAACGCGGGCGGCCTGACCGACGTTAAGAACGCCAGGATCCCGAACGCCGCGACCTCGGATTTCAGGTCCGAGGTCGCGGCGCACAACCAAGAATGAGGTATCGCCCGCGAACCTCTAACGTCACCCAATCTTACCACATCACGAAGTGGATCGCAAGGGGACGTTACGCGGCAACGGCGATCCTGTGGTAGATGGCGCCGGACAACATTCCCGACGTGGATTCATACACTTGCGCTTGACAGTGCAGGATCTGCCCTTCGATCATGATTCCGAACCGGAGCTGAAGTTCCGCTTCGATGTCGACGAGCGAGGGGGTGGTCAGCGCGCCGATGTAGACGGTCCTCATGAGGTTCTGGAAATAGTTGACCCCGGGGTTGTCGACCAGGGCCGCGCGAAGCCAGAGGCGTTCCGTCGCGGCCAGCGGGGTCGGAAGGAAGGTTATGGCGCAGGTACCGGCTCCGTCCAACGGCGCAGCCGAAAAGGTGGTCAGGGGGGCCGGGGGGGCCGAAATCGGGGGCAAGGTGATGGCGGTATCGCCGGCCAGGAGGATCCGGGCGTTCAGCTGGGTATACCCCTGTGCCCCAAAAAGCACCTGCTTTTGCCCCAGGACGTCCGTAATGGGGTGCGTCGAGCACCAGGTATTCCAGGCGGCTTGCGTTTCGGCGTCAAGAGCACCCCAGGCCCGGGAGCAGGCTGCCATGATGTTCCGGACCTCGGTTGTGTACGCGTTGACGACTTTCGTGGGAATAACCCGCATACGCATATAGTAGCCGCCACGGTTGTGGCTAACGGTCGTGTTTCCCACGGATCCGGATGCGGCACCGGCGACGGTTCCAAGCATGATTTTCATAGTGTAACCTCTCTCTCTTTGTGGAGTTATCCACAAGTTGGCACGGATGCTGTATATAAGTAGATCTTAACTTAAGAACTAACAATAGTAAGCAAACGCGCAAAACAGTCAGGCATGACCTATATGGACAACACGCTGACAACACAAGTCTACCAGACTCAGGGCATTAAGTCAACAGACCTCGCACGGCGTATAAGGTGGATAAGTTGTGGATAAGTCGGGGTTTTCGGTGGATAACTTGGGGATAAAATGGGGATAACTTGACGGGGAGGGGTGGTTGCCCACAGTTTTCCACAGGTTATTCACAAGTTATCCACCGGTGTCCTTGCCCGTGGCGCATGGTGTTCCCAGCCCGCTTTAGCGGGCTTCTGTCCCCATTTCAGGGCGGTCTTTAGCCGTCCGTTTTGACAGTGTGGCTGTGTGGCGTTCCCTGGCTTGCGGTGTCCTTGCCCGCGGCTTGCGGTGTCCTTGCCCATGGCTTGCGGTGTCCTTTCCCATGGCTTGCGGTGTCCTTGCCCGTGGCCTGCAGTGTGGCGCGTCGCGAGTCTCGACAGTGTGGCTGTGTGGCGTTCCCTGGCTTGCGGTGTCCTTGCCCGTGGCGCGTGGTGTCCTTGCCCGTGGCTTGCGGTGTGGCGCGTCGTGGAGGAGGGTGTTGGGGGGGTAGCACGGAAGGCGGCGGCGGGGGTGCGGGCTTGTCCCGCACGTCAAATTGGACAGGGAAACTATCGTCTCGATCTTAGCGACTCTCGGCGTTGCGTCAAAGCATATTTTCGCCGAGATGTCGCGCCTGTTTCCCTGTCCAATTTGACGTGCGGGGTTACGGGGGGATTGGGAATGGTTTGGTTGGTGGAGTGAGAGAGAAGGGCCGGGCGGCACGTGAGAAAACACGATTCCAAAGAGAAAAAAATCGTGCAGAATAGAACGCGCGGCCTTGCCGCGCGATCCTGCACGATTTGTAGAACAGACTTCCTGTGTTTTCTCGTGTGCCGACCGGCCCGCCCAAGGTTGATACCACGCGGAAAGTACGCAGACTAGGCTAGGCGCGGTTCTGGCTTGCTTTTTGCTCGTCCGTGGGGTATAATACCTTTGACGTACAGATAGACCGTTAGTGTTATATGTTACTATTACAGAAAAAAGAAGCAAAAAGCATGACAGGTTCGCGCCGGTCAATGATAATAAACCTCAACCAAACCATTCCCAATCCCCCCGTGACCCCGCACCCCCGCCGCCGCCTTCCGTGCTACCCCCCCAACACCCTCCTCCAC
>Ga0307378_10012925_pt1 | contig 10624 bp, 11 predicted proteins | sample UN1MG_FD_202238 | JGI IMG/M metagenome (GOLD analysis project Ga0307378, IMG submission 202238) | Soil microbial communities from Risofladan, Vaasa, Finland - UN-1 | ecosystem: Environmental > Terrestrial > Soil > Coastal area > Acid sulfate soil | place: Finland: Risofladan, Vaasa | collected...
CTTTGGCAGGGGTGTCTGGGCGTCATTCTTACAGAATGACGTTAGCAGAATCCGAAACCAGATTCTGCCGGTGTCCCCCAGATATAATCCTCTACCCCCTTCCTGGCCAGGAAGGGGGAGGCGGCCCATCTGGGCCGCACGGGGGTTGGTCGAAAGGGTTTTTCAGTACACTCGAGGTGGGCCATCACCCACTAGAGGTGGGACATCACCGCGCCGTCGACGTAGAGGAACTGCCCGCTGAAGAAGTCCGTAGTATCGGACGCCAGGTAAACCAGTAATGGGCCCATCTCGCGGGGATGACCGTACCTCTTCAAGGGCATGTACTTCATGAGTAGTTCTTCCTGAGGCGCTCCGGTCTTCTCCACCTCCGACATCCAGCCGGTACCGATAGCGTTCACCGTGATGCCGTGTTTGGCCCATTCGATATCCAGGGCCCGGGTGAGTTGTAGTACACCACCCATGGAGACGCAATATGCGGAGAAGTTCTCCACGCCCCTCTCGGCAAGACCTGAGAGTAGATTGATGATACGGCCCTTCTTCTGCTCAATCATCTGCTTGCCCACGGCCTGACAGCAGTGGAATGCGGACGTCAGGTTGGTATCCAGGACACGGCGCCACTCGCCCTCCGATACTTCCAGGAAGGGTCTGGCGAACAGCAGGTCGGACGCATTGACCAGGATATCAATCCTGCCAAACTCGGCAACGACCTGTTCTACCATCTTCTGCACCTGTGACGCATCGGTGGTATCGGTAGGGATGGTGATTGCTTTTTGTCCCTGGTGGCGTACTTCCTCGGCGGCTTCTTCCAGTCGCTTCGTGTTTCGGGCAGCGATGGCAACGTCAGCGCCGGCCTCGGCCAGGGCTGCCCCCGCATACTTGCTCCAGTATTTACTGTCGCCGGCAACCAGGGCTGTTTTCCCACTAAGGCTGAATTCATTAGAGCCCATCTTAGTCCTCCTCCATCTCGATGACGGGAGCATATCCGGTCGGAGTTACGCCTCCAGCAAGCCCGCCGCCGTCATTTGGAAACAGGCCGCCGGTGATGTAGTCCGAAGCCTCCGATGCCAGGAACAAGCCCAGATGACCGATATCATTCGGCACACCGAAACGCCCTACCGGAATAAACTTGGCGGTCCGGGTTACCTCGCTGGTTGGCGGTTCCGGCTGCATGTGACGTACGTCTACAAATCCGGGAGCAATACAGTTGACCTGGATGTTGTTCTGGGCAAAGGTTATCGCCAGCACGCGGGAGAGATTGATTACACCGGCCTTGGCGGTACCGTACATGTAGTCGCCTCGTGAGCCGCGCATCCCGTTACCAGAGGCGATATTGATAATTTTCCCGTGTCCCTGATCGACGAAGTGCTTCATTACTGCCCGGCAGCAGTAGAAGGCGCCGCTGAGGTTGGTGTTAATGCCCAGGTGCCATTCCTCGTCGGAGAGCTCCCAGAGGGGCTTGGGTACCTGCCCGCGGACGATACCGGCGTTGTTGACCAGGATATCAATCCCGCCTATTTCGGCAATCGTCCGCTCCACCATGCTGTTGACCTGCTGGGAGTCGGTGACATCGGTGGGAATTGCCAGCGCCCTTCTCCCCATGTCTTTCACTTCCCTGGCGGTCTGTTCGATGGCATTGACACGGCGGGCGGCAACTACGATGTCGGCCCCTTCCTTGGCCATAAGGAGCGCCATTGCCTTGCCCAATCCGGTACCCCCGCCGGTAATAATGACCACCTTCCCTGCCAGGGTCCCATTGCCCGTAGCCATACTACGCACCTCCTTTGTTTGGTTTCTTCTGCCGACAGAGTAACAGAGTATAGCCCACCCCGGCACTGTCAGGCAATCCCGGGGTCATGGCGGTATTGATATCACAGGTTAGGGTTTACATCACTGCCCAGCGACCCGGCCTACCCACCGGCACCGCGGCAGACAAACATCTCCCCGGTGATATGGCCGGCCTCTTCGGAGGCGAGGAAGATGGCCAGATTGGCGATATCCTCGACCTTACCGGGAAGCCTGAGTGCCGGAGCAGCGGTACCGTCTCCGGCCCGCTCTGCGGTTAGTATCTGCTGTGACCGCACGCCTTCGGTCTCAATCATCCCGGGAGCAATGCAGTTGACGTTGATATTGTGCTGTGCCCACTCCACCGAGCAACTCTTGGTGAAGTTGATAACGCCCGCCTTGGCTGCCCCGTAGTGGGACATGCTCGGGGAACCATTTATGCCGGCCACAGACGCGATGTTGATAATCTTGCCGCTCTTCTGGGGAATCATCACCCTGGCCGCGGCCGAGGAGCATAGAAAGACGCCCTTCAGATTGATGTTGATGATGACATCCCAACCGTTGGCGGAAAGCTCCTCTATCTTGACCGGGAAGCCCGCCCCGGCGTTGTTCACCATGATATCGAGCCGGCCGAACGTATCTACGGTCTGCTTGATAACATTTTCCACCTGCTCCGGCACACGCACGTCGGTGGCGATGGCCAGGGCTTCCCCACCGGCGGCTTTTATTTCCCCGGCTACCCTGTCCAGGTTCTCCTGCTTCCGGCTGGTGACCACCACTTTGGCACCGACCTTGGCGAACTCTCTGGCGATAGACTCGCCGATGCCGGAGCCTCCACCGGTAACAATAGCAACCTTACCCTTGAGTTCAAAGCGTGACATTTAGACCTCCTCGAATAGAATATTAATGGAGCGGAAGACGAGATTCGAACTCGCGACCTCCTCCTTGGCAAGGAGGCGTTCTAGCCACTGAACTACTTCCGCAAATAAAACTGGTGCCGAGGAGGAGATTTGAACTCCTACGAGCTTACGCTCACCACCCCCTCAAGATGGCGTGTCTACCGATTCCACCACCTCGGCACGGACACCCGAACTGGCAGGAGTGGTAGGACTCGAACCCCCGACCGGCGGTTTTGGGGGTTCTGAGATAGATGTAGCACTCATTACCATCAGATAGTTTAAGGTCTTGTCTGGTCTGATGTCAAATCTGAGATGTGAGAGCCAGGCTTTGCATTACCGCCCGAAGCGTACTCTCCTCGGGCACTCGTTCGCCGGCTTCGCAGACCACCGTCACATCATCCCATACTGACCGGTGATGAAGTGGTCTTGAACTATACTTCGCCATTATTACCGGATAACATGACTATGGCGAAAGAAGAAGTTCTACCTTCTGTACGTTATGGTGGGCGGTACTGGACTTGAACCAGTGGCCTCTGCGATGTCAACGCAACGCTCTAACCAACTGAGCTAACCGCCCATCTAATGAAATGCTATCAAACAGCCAGACTCTAGTCAAGTGACATATGTGAGAGACGCCGGGGTTTAAGCCAGTTATCAACCAAACTGACACCAAAGAGTACCAGGACACTAATCAAGAGACTGCCCAAATCCAGATACTGAATATCGGCAATTTTACTGACGACAGCAGCAGTTCCACCACAAAACATCGCCGCCAGCGCTCCGGTTGACGTTACCTTCAACTTCGCCCTATAAAAACCGAAAATGACCGGCATAATCAGGCCAGCGGTATATACCGTATAGGCAAACAGGAGTGAACTTATCACTCCACCCAGTTTCCAGGCAAGGACCATTGACACAATACCGACAACCAGTATCATCCAGCGCGATAGGGATAGAATGCTATCTTCACCAGACGAGGCCCTGAACTTCTTGATGATATCCAGCGTCAGTATAGTACTGGCGCTCAGCAGGCAGGTATCTGCCGAAGACATCACGGCACAGAGCAGAGCCGCCAGGACAATGCCACCGGCAAACGGCGGTAGCACCTCCTTTATCACCGTAGGGAAGGCCTGCTCAGCAGCAATCTCGGGGAACAGGGCGGCCGCTCCCATACCTATTAATGCGATACCGAAAGCAAAGGGAACAAGCATACCTGCTGCATAGAAAGTCGATTTGCGAGCGACATTACCGTCCCGCGCACAGAAAAGGCGACTGTACATATCCGGTCCGACCACATAGGTCAGACCAACGAGGAGAAGCAGCTTGACGAGTTCGTAAGCATCGAACTCAGAGCTAAGCGGGAAGGCGAATCTATCCGCCGAGAGGCTTGCCCGCAGCCCGTCAAAACCACCAACCTGATTCAGTATGAATCCCAGACTGGCGAATACTCCTATGAAGATTATGGATGCCTGCAAGGTATCGGTACGGATGATGGCCCGCTGACCACCAAGTATGGTATAGGCAATAAAGACGATGGAGAAAACGACCATCCACATTAGTGGGGTACCAATGCCAAGGACGCTCATTATCTTTCCAGCAGCGACAATCTGCCCGGCGATAATGCCTACCCAGGAGACTACTATAAGTATAGAACCAGCTAAGGCTACCCGACTATCGTATTGCTTTTCGATAAGCTCAGGAATGGTGTACAGAGCATAGTTTCTCACCTTTTTAGCAAAGAATATGCCGAGGACAACCAGTCCGGCAGTGCCCACCAGCAACCACCAGCTGCCGGTTAATCCACGACTGAACCCCAGACCGGCCATTCCTATCGTGGCCGAGCCACCGACAATAGTGGCTAATAGTGACCCGGTGATGAACAGAGAAGAGCCTTTTCTGTCAGCAACAATGAAGCCGTCTATACTGCTTACTTTTCTGCGATTATGTAACCCAACAGCCACCACCACCAGAAAGTACAGGATGATGATTAATAGCTCAGGCATATCGTCTTTTCTTTCTTTGAGAGCATCAATGGTCCGGACAGGCTACGGGATAGACGTTAGTTAGATAAAATGAGATGGGTAAACAACCACAAATGGAGGAAAATAGATGTGCCCGTTTCCTGGCCCGGTCAGCGGACGGGCTTCTCGTTGCCGATGATGTCAATCTCTACATTCTTTCCACAATGAGGGCAGACTATGTTGAGGGTAATCGGCCGATTCATCACACGTTCGGCGACGGCAGTAACCATCGAGTCGATACTATCCAGGCGCTGGTCCAGCATGCTAAGCCGCTTCTTGAGGCGCTCCACTTCCGCTGCCTGCTCCTCGGTAGTTATCAGGGTTCCTTCTTCCTCGGCCAAGACCATGTCCTCCAGAAATCGGGTCTGCCCAATTATATTGGACGGCGGATACCTATGTCAAAGCTTTGATGTGAAGAAAACTCCTTCTACCTGCAGGTAGGGTGGTGCGTTGGGCAATGACCACGACACCTCACTCTGTTGTGTCACCCTTCTGTCTGAACGAGAGCAAGCTTACCTGTGTAAGAGTCTTATAATTGCAACACGCAAGCCTTGATTTGCCTCATCCGGATGGCATATACTGTGGGCAAAACGAAAGGAGGATATTCTGATGCCTGAGGAAGAAGTCGGGAAGGTCAGCGATTTCTTTGCCAGACCGGTAGTCGCCGGCATTGAGTTAACAGGAACCATCAAGGCAGGCGACCAGCTCCATATCAAGGGGCACACCACTGACATCGAGTTCGTCGCCGACTCCATGCAAATCGACAACGTCAATGTGCTACAGGCCAAGACGGGAGATGCTATTGGCATCAAGGTGCCTGACAGGGTGAGAAGAGGCGATACCGTCTACAAAGTTACCGACTAGGCCGGTCCGGAACGAACCGGTACGCTTCAGCCTATGTTCTTGAGCAGATTGGCCATCTCAATGGCGTCTACTGCGGCGTCGAAACCCTTGTTGCCAGCCTTGGTGCCAGCCCGCTCAATCGCCTGCTCGAGGGTGTCTGCCGTAATTACACCGTAGCTAATCGGCAGTCCTTCCTCCAGACTTGTCTTGGCGATGCCCTTGGTCACCTCGGCGGCAATGTACTCGAAGTGAGGTGTCGCCCCACGGACCACGGCACCCAGGCAGACAATGGCATCATACCTCTTGGTCCGGGCCAGCTTCTGAGCCACCAGCGGAATCTCAAATGACCCTGGCACCCAGGCAGTGTCTATGTCATCCTCAATAACGCCGTGCCGAAGCAGCGCATCCTTCGCCCCTTCAAGCAGTTTCCCGGTGATGAACTCATTAAAACGTGAGGCAACCACCCCAATCTTCAACCCCTTTCCCAGCAGCATACCTTCAAAGAGCTTGCTCACTATTTCCTCCTTATCAGCAGAATGTTTCTCGATCCCTCGCTCCCATCGTTCTCCCCGGCGGGAAGAAGGGGACAACGGTTCAAGGTATCCTTTGATCACTTACGTTTGCTCATCTTCTCCCTGGAGCACCCCCAGATGGTGACCCAGTTTCTTCTGCTTGGTCTCCAGGTAGTGCAGATTATGCGGGTTCGGTTCACTGATAATCGGTACCGTCTCCACCACCTTCAGGCCGTAACTCTCCAGGCCTATTGTCTTCTTGGGGTTGTTGGTGAGTAGCCGGATTTCATGCAATCCAAGGTCAGCCATTATCTGGGCGCCAATACCGTAGTCTCGTTGGTCCGGCTCAAACCCCAGTGAAACATTGGCCTCTACGGTATCCAACCCCTTGTCCTGAAGAGCATAGGCACGTATCTTGTTATGGAAGCCAATGCCCCGCCCCTCCTGCCTCATGTACAGCACAACACCCCGTCCTTCTTCAGCGATTCTCCGCATGGCCATACGCAACTGCTCTCCACAATCACAACGGAGACTGCCAAACACGTCACCGGTGAGACACTCACTGTGCGCCCGGATCAGGACGGGTTCCTCGGTGGATATGTCTCCCATGACCAGCGCCAGATGCTCATCGGGGTCAATATCGCTCTTATAGGCAATAGCCGTGAACTCACCGTACTCTGTGGGCAGGTTGGCCTCAGCAACACGGCGTACCAGCTTCTCATGGCGGCGCCGGTAGGCAATCAGGTCGGCGATACTGACAATCTTAATCCCGAACCGCTCACCCATCTCCTCTAGCTCCGGCAGACGGGCCATTGTTCCGTCGTGTTTCATAACCTCGCAGATAACGCCGGCAGGATAGAGGCCGGCCAGTCTGGCAAAATCCACTACCGCCTCGGTGTGCCCCGCCCGTACCAGGACACCGCCTTCCCGGGCCCGCAGTGGGAAGGTATGGCCCGGCTGGACCAGGTCATCCGGCCGACTGTCGGGGTCCACAAGTATCCGTACCGTTTCTGCACGGTCTGCCGCCGATATTCCGGTGCTGATGCGGTGCCTGGCCTCCACGGAGACCGTGAAGGCGGTTGAGTGTCTGGAGGTATTGTTTCTCACCATCAATGGTATCCTCAGTTCATCGAGCCGCTGGCCCGTAATCGGTACGCAGACAAGACCCCGGGCATGCATGGCCATGAAGTTAACCGCCTCGGCGGTACACTTCACCGCGGCCATCGCCAGGTCCCCCTCGTTCTCCCGGTCCTCATCATCAACCAGGATAATGAATTTCCCGGCCTTTATGTCTTCCAGAGCTTCAGTAATACTTGATAGACCCATACCTGCCCCCATCTAGATAAAAGATACAGCCACTCAGCTGACCAGAAATCCGTGCTCCCGCAGGAAATCAGTCGTAATCCCTGGGGTCTGCGGTTGGCTGAGTGCTTCAACGTACTTGGCAATGATGTCCGCTTCCAAATTGACGGGGTCGCCCACTCGCCTCTCCCCCAGTGTAGTGTGCTGGCGTGTGTAGTCCACCACGGATACCCCGAAAGAAGCCGGACTCTTACTCACCATAGTTAGGCTGATACCATCCACGGCAATAAAGCCTTTGTCAACTATATAGTGCATGACCTCGGGTGGGGAGTCAAACTCCACGAGCAGCGCCGTGCCGTCCCATGTCACGGAGGATACCCTGCCGACAGCGTCAACATGGCCCTGTACCAGGTGCCCCCCGAGACGCCCCCCCAGGGGCATAGCCCTTTCCAGATTCACCCCATTGCCAACCTTCAACAGTCCCAGGGTACTCCTCTTCTCAGTTTCTGGCATTATGTCAACAAAGAAGAGACCAACATCAAAGCGAGTCACCGTCAGGCACACGCCGTTGACATTGATACTCGCACCCAACTCCATGTCCTGCAAGACAATCTCAGCAGCGATGACCAGCTTCCCCGGTTGTGCCGACCGGACTCTGCCTACCTCTTCCACGATACCGGTAAACACCCTCAACCTCCAACGTACCCGCTGACTATTACATCGTCATCGCAGGTCTGCGTGGCAACACGCTCCAAGCGGATGGCGTCCGCCATTTTATCGACCCCTCTGCCGCCGACTGCGGTTACCGCTTCGGCACCGCCAATGACAACCGGCGACACGAATGCAACCACCTTATCCACAAGCCGGTGGTCAAAAAAGGAACCGAGAAGGGTGCCGCCACCCTCCACGAGAACACTGGTTATCTCCCGCCGGCCGAGTATCCTGAGCAACTCCCCCAGGTCCACGAACCCATCTTCGGCAGGCAACTCCACGAGTTCGGCACCGGTTTGAGCAAGAGCCTTTACCACCTCGGGGTCCACCGGTCGCCTCAGGGCAAGGAGCGTTTCCCCCGGTTCACTGAATATATGCGCCGTTACCGGGGTGCGCCCCAGGCTGTCCACGATTACGCGCAACGGTTGCTTCCTGGTCTTCCCACCATGGTCACCACACCGCGAGGTAAGCTGGGGGTTATCCGCCAGAACTGTATTCACGCCTACCATTATCGCATCACTGATATACCTCAGTGAATGGACATAACGCCTCGACCCACTGCCGCTTATCCACCTGGAATCCCCACTCCTGGTAGCAATCTTGCCGTCCAGGCTCATGGCAAATTTGGCAATAACGAACGGTACGCCCATGGTGATATACTTGATGTATGCCTCGTTGATTTCCCGGGCCTCATCCTCATGCTCGCCAACGTATGTGCTAATGCTGCGCTTCGACAGCTCTTCCTCCCCTTTCCCGCTAACCAGGGGGTTTGGATCAAGCATCGCCATATGGACATCTGATACCCCGGCATCGATTATGGCCTCTGTACACGGCGGTGTACGCCCGTGATGACAGCACGGCTCCAGGGTAACGTACATGACGCTGCCACGGGCGGCATCCCCCGCCTGCTGCAGGGCAACGACTTCAGCATGCCCCGAACCGGGCGGCTGCGTGTACCCCTGGCCAACGACCTCTCCATCCCTGACGACCACCGCTCCCACCGCCGGGTTGGGACTGACCTGTCCCAGGGCCAGTCTGGCCAGAGAGAGAGCCTGCGCCATATAGTCCATTATGCTGTAATTCTAGCACCTGCGCAAGAGAGCCTGCAACATCGACTGCGGTGCCACAACACGGACAGGGACACATTCCTTCCCTTGTTATCGGGAACCACGACCGAGAGTAGCCAGGGAGTGGCATGGCAATCCTGTACCAGCCGTAATTGCTTTGCTCGCAATTACGGCTGGTACTCAGTTGCAGAAATACCAGCTAGCATGTTCCGCGGGGTGAGACCCTTCGGCTTCGGCCTGCTGGTTAAGCCAGCAGGTAAACTCAGGGTGACACACCGTTGGCATGTCATTCTTGAGCAACACGCCACTAACCTCAGTGGCACGCCACTAAGGTTAGTGGCGCAGAATCTGTATGTTGCGCGGATTTGTGCAACTAGCTACTGGTGTGGATGCGAAGTGTCACCAATGTACTGGTTGAGTCCACCCACTGGCACAACACAGGCAGACGGGCTATACTATAATAGTAACTGAGTCCTGAGAAGGAGACAAATGAAGAGCTCCATTCGTGACTTCCTGGTAATGGCGGCAATCGCCGTGGTGGTCTTTATCGGACTGCGGTACACGGTACAGACCTTCGTGATATACGGTCCCAGCATGCAGCCTAACTTCTGGGAACACCAGCGGCTGCTGGTGAATAAGGTGGTCTACAGTATCCATGAGCCCGGAAGGGGAGACGTGATTGTATTTCGCCCTCCCAACGGCCAGCGAGACAGCTACATCAAGCGCATTATCGGACTGCCCGGCGAGTACGTGGAAATGAAGGATGGTCAGGTCTTAATCCACCATCCTGACGGCTCCGTGGTTACACTTGACGAGCCGTATGTACAAGAACCGGCTACCCGTTCCTATGTTAGCGACACAATCCCTCCCGGCGAGTATTTCGTACTCGGCGACAACCGCAACAACACCAATGACTCACGAAACGGCTGGCTGGTCCCGACCGGAGACATAATAGGCAAAGCATGGTTATCAATCTGGCCTCCGGACAAATGGGGGCTGGCCGCCAACTATCCCCCACCGGAGCAGATAGCCAGCGCCGCCGGTGACTAACCCCCTGAACGAGTATAAGTCAACGTTTGGGCCTGGAGACGACTACGTAACAGAGGGTTTCATGATGAGTGATGTAGAGGATATCTTCGTCAAGGCAGGGGCGGTGCTGAAAGGCCACTTCCTCCTGGCTTCCGGACTACACTCCCCGGTCTACTGGGAGAAGTTCCGGGTACTGCAGTTCCCCGCCTATACCGAGCAACTCTGCGGAATGATTGCCGACCACTTCCGGGAGGAGGGCATCCAGATGGTAGCCGGCCCAACCACCGGTGGTGTCATCCTTGCCTCCGAAGTAGCCAGGCAGCTTGGAACACGAGCCATATATGCCGAAAGGGCAGAATCCGAAGGAAGAATGTTCCGGCGTGGTCAGAGCATCAGTCCGGGGGAGCGTGTCCTTGTGGTGGATGACGTTATGACCGCCGGTGGCTCGATACGGGACG
>Ga0307378_10012926_pt1 | contig 10623 bp, 9 predicted proteins | sample UN1MG_FD_202238 | JGI IMG/M metagenome (GOLD analysis project Ga0307378, IMG submission 202238) | Soil microbial communities from Risofladan, Vaasa, Finland - UN-1 | ecosystem: Environmental > Terrestrial > Soil > Coastal area > Acid sulfate soil | place: Finland: Risofladan, Vaasa | collected...
GGCTTGGCCGGCGGCGTCGGCTACGGCTTCGCTGACCGCCTTGCCCGCCAGTGCCGCCTCGGCTTCCGGTGAGGGCCAGGGCACCGGGGCCACATGCCCCAGGACCACGCGCGCCGACTTCACCGTCTGGCCGTCCATGTTCAAGACCACCGCGGCGGCGGCCAACGGCCAGTCCAAAGCTTCCTTCTGCCGCACTTCGTAAATCGCCATCTTCGCCCCACCGGCCGGTGGAACTGTGATTCCCGTCAGGATTTCGTTGGGCTTCAGGTCGTACTCGCGCTGACCCTCGGCACTGGGCGTGGAGAAGAACTTGTCCACGCCGACTTCGCGCGAGCCTTGTGGTCCCTGAATGCTCACCTTGGCGCCCAGGGCGATCAGAATGGGAGCCAAGCTGGAGGGATTCACAAAGTAGGCCGGTCCTGCGTTGCCCAGGATGGCGTGATAGCGGTTGTCGCCTTCCGGGACGAGCGGCTTGCCGTTGTAGGTGGCGAGCAGCCCGTATCCCGCTCGGTAGTACCAGCAGCGCGGGCGCTGGCAAAGGTCACCGCCCACCGTCCCCAGGCTGCAGATCTGTGGACTCCTGATTGCCTCGGCGGCTTCCGCCAGGGCGGGGTAATGGCCGAGAACATCGTCGTGGCTCATCAACTCGTCCATTGTCACCATGGCGCCCAGGCGTAGTCCCGAGTCTTCCTTGTACTCGATTCCGCCCAGCCCCTCGACGGATTTCAGGCTTACCAGGCGTTTGGGACATGCGGCGCCGTCCTTGATCAAACTCAGGAGGTCGGTTCCGCCCGCCAGGATTTCCGTCTTTCCCCATTCGCCGGCGAGAAGCTTGATTGCCTCTTCTTGGGATGTCGGGTTTGCGTATTCAAAAGCTTCCATCAGGCCTTCCCTCCTTTCTGCAGGGCCGCAAGAACCTTCTGGGGAGTGATGGGTATGGTGGGTACACGCACCCCGATGGCGTTGGCGACGGCGTTGGAGATGGCCGCGCCGGGCGAGATCACCGGAGGCTCGCCCAGGCCGATCACGCCGCGCTCGTCGTACCCCGGTCCGGTCATCATGTGCACGATGATTTCACCGATGTCACCGATGCCCGCCAGCTTGTAGAACTCCATGTTGGGGTTCAGCATGCGGCCCGTGACCCGGTCCATAATCTTCTCTTCGAACAGCGAGTAGGTGATGCCCATGATGATGGCCCCGTAACACTGGCTTTCCGCCGTCTTCATGTCCAGGATGAGACCGCAATCCTGCACGGCGACGAACTTGTTTATCTTGACGAGGCCGGTTTCGGTGTCCACCGAGACGTCGGCAATTTGCACACCGCCCACGCCGCTGGAGATGAGGTTGCACGGCCCCGGGTTCTTCCCCGACGCCTGGATGGGCGTCACGCCCAGCTTGGCGCAGGCCTGCTTCCAGGTGAGGCGTTGAGAGGGGTCAGCCTTGACCCGAACGTAGCCGTTCGCGGCTTCGAGTGCGCTCGCTTCCACCCCGAAGCTCGGCGCCAGCTTGGCAAGGAATGCCTCCAGAGCGTCCACGCTGCCGCGGCGCGTGGAACTGCTCACGCCGCCCACCGTGGTGCTGCCGCCGGAAGCGCCGGAAGCGGGGTCCTTGCTGTCTCCGATACGGACCGTGATGGCTTCGATCGGCAGGCCGAAGGTTTCCGCGGCGCTCAGGGCGATGACCGTGCGCGTGCCGGTGCCCAGGTCCTGACTGCCCAGGGCGACCTCCACTGAGCCGTCAGGCTGGATGGTTACCGTGCAGTTGCTGTTGTGGCCGCGCCCGCCCCAGGTGTGCATGCTCATGCCCAGTCCGCGCTTGATGGGGCCGGGAGTCTTGTCGCCCCGCGGGTGCCAGAAGTTCTTCCACCCTGCCAGATCGGCGGCGATGCGCAATTCCTGGCGATAGATTTCGCCGCGTTCGCCCGCCAGGCCGGCGTTCTTGTAGAAGAATTCCAGCGCGTCCATGTTGAGCTTGGCGGCCGAATCGTCGAGCGCCGCCATGGTCAGCAGGCATGCCTGGGGGTGGTTGGGAGCGCGCCAGGCACGCGTCGGCCCGATGTTCGTGGCCACCGACGTGTGCCGCATCACGCGGTTGGGAACTTCCAGCGCGTAAGGAATGGGAGGCATTCCGCCGCCCCCCGGACCGCCGGTGCTCCACGAATCGGACTCCCAGCCGGTTACCGTCCCGTCTCTCTTGGCAACCACGCGAATCTTGGCGAAGTGTGAAGGCCGCCCGCCCGCCAGTTTCAATTCCGCGTCACGGGGCAGCATCAGCTTGACCGGCCTCCCGGCTTCCTTGGCGAGCTGCGCTCCGACCATTCCCCAGCGGTCGGGACCGAACTTGCTTCCGAACCCGCCGCCCATGTAGTTGCAGATCGTCCGCACGTTTCCCGCCGGAATTCCCAGCGCCTCAGCCAACTGGCCGGGGACGCCGGAGACGTTCTGCGTGGAATGCCAGGTAACGAGCGTATTCTCGTCCGGCCAATCGTACACGCCGCCATGCGCTTCCAGGCAGCAGTGGGCGATCACCGAGGCGCCGTAGGTTCCCTCCGAGATAACGGAGTTCTTGTCCTTGAAGGCGGCATCGGGATCGCCGCTCTTGATTTCCGCCGCCGGCTTTCCTCGGTCGCCCACCTCGGTCAAAACCTCTTCGTGCACCAGGTGCGGCAGTTGCTCGTATTCCACCTTGATCTTGCTCAGGGCGTCCTCGGCGATTTCCTCGGTCACAGCCGCGACGGCCACAACCTCATCGCCCTCCCACTGGATCTCCGTGCCCGGGCCCTGAATCACGCGCACCACCTTCACGCCGGGAAGTTTCTCAGCTTCCGAGGTGTCGATCGAAACAATCTTGGCGTGCGCATAAGGGCAACCCAGCATCTTGGCGCACAGCATACCGGGAAGGTTGACGTCGTAGGAGTACTTGGCCCGCCCGCTGGACTTCACGGGTCCGTCGATGCGCGAGATTCGCTTGCCGATGAGCCGACGTTCGCCCGCCTCCGGCCAATCGTATTTGCACTTAGGCATGAGACCGCCCTCCCTTCATCGCCTTGGCGGCGTCCATGACGGCTTGCCGGACGCCCACGTAGGTTCCGCAGCGGCAGAGGTTGCCACCCAACCCCTTCTCGATCTCTTCCGGCGTGGGATTCGGATGCCGATCCAAAAACGCCTTGCACGACATCACGAACCCCGGCGTGCAGAATCCGCATTGCTGCGCGTCGTGTTCGACGAAAGCCTCCATCACCGGATGCAAGTGGTCGCCATGCGACAGCCCTTCGATGGTGGTGATGCGGTGCCCCGCGGCTTCAATGGCCAGCACGCCGCAGGCGTACACCGGCTTGTCGTCCAGGAGCACCGTGCAGGACCCACAGGTCCCCCGGTCACACACCTTCTTGGCCCCCGTCAGGTCCAAGTGGTTGCGCAGGGCATCGAGGAGCGTGACCCGCGGCTCCAGGTTCACCTTGTAAGCCTTCCCGTTGATGTGCAACTTGAAGGGTACGGGGCCGGGACCGAGAACTTGACCCGCCATCTCCGGGGCTGCCACTCCGACGGCGTCACCCGCCAGCAATCCGCCTGAGACCGCGACGCCGGCGCCCTTCAGGAAATCGCGCCTGCTTAAGGCGGCAATCTCCTCTGCCGTCTTCCGCGGCTTGTCCTTTTTTCGACTCATGGTTCGCTCCTTTGTTTCTTTGTCGCAAAGATGCGCTGAAAAGGCTCAAAGCGAAACAATGGTGCGCATTGCACAATGCTTGTCCGGGAAACTTGCAGTCCGAAGCACGCATTATATCACTCGAAAACGAAAATCACTACAGTTTCGAGAATTCAGGCGCGAGCCAAATTGGCGTGTTGTCACGGGGAATGTATGTCGCGATTTTCAAGACGGCTTCTTGCGAAGGCGAGTTGACCTTGGCCGCTCCCTGGCCAAGGCAGGGAAGGAGACCGATGACGGATTGACCTACGGCGTGACCTGACACCTGACGTTCAGGGACATTCCAAAACCAGGCTGAGGGGTATACACTCACCGCGAGCCAGGGATTCCAGAATGGGAATCGTGGTTTATTCTTGGGCACGGAACTTGCGCCTGGTGGATATGCAGTCGGATGGAGGTCCTCCATGAAGCAGGTTGTCGTACTCGGCGCCGGCTTTGGCGGCGCCACCTTGGCCGCCGAGGTCGACTTGCCGGCCAAGGCGGATTTGCTTACGCCCGAAGGTTCTCGCGTCACCTTGAAGCCGCCCTCGGAAGAAGGCCTGGAAGGGAAGCGCCAATTCGAGCGCGAACGCTTTGCCAAGTGGTTTGGGGGCTAGCGAGCGCCGGGACGCGCGCAGCTTCGCAGAGCTCGACCTTTCTGTGCAGGTCAAACTGGTTCGAAACGCAAACCCAGTCCGTGACAAACAATCATTTTGAATGCGAGGTGTATTGAGATTATTCTTCCTGTGAACGAAAACGCCGTTATGGGCCAGGGCCCGGAAAGCGCCGCATAGCGGACGGCGCGGGAGAACGCAGATGGACAGCCGGAAGGCGATTTTGGATACTCCCCGTGCCCTGCGTGAAATGCTAGAAAAGGGGCGCCCCCAATACGAGGCGGTGATCCGGCGAACGCGCTGGGGGGACGGCCCGCTGTTCATCGTGGGCCGTGGGCCGAGCCTGTTTGCGGGGATGACGGTGGGGCTCGGGTTTGAGAGCCTGGTCGGATGGCCGGTCGTTGTCCGCGAGGCAACGGAGTTTTCCGCCCACGCATTGGGCGTTTTGCGGCCCCGGTCGGTCGTATTGGCGATCTCCCAGTCCGGTGAGAGTCCTGAAACGCTGGAGGCCGCGCGGGCGGCGCATTCGCGCGGAGCGACAGTACTGGCAGTCACGAAGGCGGCCCAGAGCACCCTGGCGGCGCTTGCCGACGGAATCTTCCTGGTTGGTGCGGGCGGGGAGAGCGGGAGCGATGGAACGAGCTCGGTGTGCCGGCACGCCGCGCTTGGATACATTTCCCTGGTGGCCGCGCAGGTGCTCAAGCGGCATCATCCCCAGCTTGCCACCCTCGAAACCGAATTCCAGAGAATTCCAGAACACATCGAATGGGTTCTGACGCAGCTCGGCGACGCCGTCCGGCCGTTCGCCGCCGAATTGAAACGCTGCGAGGACATAACGGTCGCGGGCGGAGGGTTCTTCCATTCCATCGCGGCCGAGTGGGCGCGACAGTTCAGCAGGGAAATGCGCATTCCCGTCGAGTCCCCTGCCTCCTTTGAAGACGAGTTCGATTGCTTCCGCAACCCGGCGGCTGGGCGCGCGATTATATTTCTTTCAAATTCGCGCTGTCGTTTGAAGAGAGCCGTGCACAAAGCAGCCGCACGGGCCGAAAGGGCGGGGATCAAGAGCCTGACGATCACGGACCGCGACGATCGCGAGCTCCAGAACCACTCCTCGCTCGCCATTCTGCTGCCCACCTTGCACGAAATGACGGGTGCCGTCTTGACGCTCGCGCTGCTCGCGTGGGTGACGTATCATGCTGCGGACGAGCGGAAATCTGACGCGCGCCGCCCCCGGCCGCATTCCTCAAGCCGCAGCCGCCGGGCGTAGAAACGGCGCAAGCGAAGTGACCGATAGTGCGCATCGCGATGCTGGGCGCCGGATTTGTGGAGTGGCGGCGCGGTCCTCAGCGGTCTGCCGAGGGGCCGTCCCGAACGCGTCCTGCCGGTTACGAGGTTCGTTAATTCACCGGCCTGACTTCGTTGACGAACCATCTCACTTCTGATTTAATGCCCTTATGAATATCGGCAAGCGGTTACGAGATCTCCGCGAAGCCAAGGGTCTGTCGCAGGGCGACATCGAGAGGCGTTCCGGTCTCTTGCGGTCCTATATCTCACGGGTGGAGGGAGGTTATACCGCGCCTTCGCTTTCCACGCTGGAGAAGTTCGCCAAGGCCCTGGAAGTGGAACCGTATCAGTTGCTGTTTTACGGCGAAGGTCGTCCCTCAGCCCCCCGGGTGCCAGAACAGGGTGGAACCTCGAAGCCGGTGAAGACTCTGATCAAGTGCTTCGAGGGGATGTCAAGCTCAAACCGAACCCTGCTGTTGACGCTGGCCGCCAAGCTCGCCAAACGCTGATGTCGTGGGGACTTAGGGCCGCCGTGGTTTCGCAACAGCACATCCTGGCTTTCCGGCAATCCCGGTGACGGGCAGGGGTAGTTCTTCCGAGCGGGGCGGCTGGGTGGACTTCCCCCACATAATCGGCCGAGATGTGAGATAATATGAACTTACGCCATTGGGCGTTCGGTTCCGGCGTCTCTTCATTCGAGGCTGTGGGTCTTTTCTCCTTCACGCCACTGATTGACTACACCGGCACTGCATTGCGGGGGAGCAGAGCTCTCCCGATCACATCAACTGCAAAACTCAACGTATTCTCAACCCCTGAGGAGAATGAATGAAGAACATTTTTGTAGGTAACCTGCCGTTTAGCGCGACCGAAGACGCGCTCCGCGATCTCTTTGGCCCGTTCGGGGAAGTGCAGCAAGTGCGGATCATGACGGATCGCGACACTGGCAAATCGCGCGGGTTCGCCTTTGTCGAGATGGCTCAGGACGACGATGCTGCGAAGGCGATTGGCGCTCTCAATGGCAAGGAATTCGAAGGGCGCGCGCTCACCATCAACGAAGCCCGCCCCAGACCGGAGCGCAGCGGTGGCGACGGCGGGAAGCGTCGCGGCGGCCGGGACGGCTACCGCGGACCTCGTTCACCGCGTGAACCCCGCTGGTAAGTCGCGCCCCCTGCGCGAAGCCTCAGCCCGCGATTCCACACTTACCGGGGCGTGAAAGGAGCCTGTATGGCAGGTCGACAGAAGGGTACGTTCCAGAAACGACAAAAAGAGGTAAAGCGCCTGGAAAAGCAGAGATTGAAAGCGGAGAAGCGCGCAGCCCGGCAGCTTGAAAAAACTCGAAACCTCGAAGTGCCGACGTCCGAAGATCAGTCACCGGTTCCGGGGCCGGAATAGGTTGCCACGCGCGGTATGTCGGCCGGTTTGGCCGGCGAAACGGAATGCCGCCGTGGCCCTTCCTTTTCTTTACCGGTCCTCTGCGAGCGCCGCTGCTTGAGGGTGCCGCTTTGCAGGACCATGGCCACCAACGGGCCTTCGGATTGCTTTCCAATCCTCAGGAGAACTTCTGCGATCCTGTTTCCGGACGGAATCAGGGCATAGCGCGACAAGTGCGTTTTCTGACCTGGCTGCCCAGTGTCTCTATGAAGTCTGGCGCGCCTGGAGGGGCTCGAACCCCCGACCTACAGATTCGAAGTCTGCCGCTCTATCCATCTGAGCTACAGGCGCGCGCCACCAGTTTACCCCAGTTGAGGGCATTCCGAGAAGGCGAACGACGCTTCGGTAGTGGGTCAAATTGCTGTAGCGGTGCTCTCTGAGCGCCGGAAGTCCTTGAGAACTAAGATTCGGCGGTCAGAGACCGCCGCTACAAAAAGCCAAACTGGCCCACCACCGACGCTTCCGGAGCTTATCCTCGACAAAGTTCGAGGCAGCGCTTTAATCCCCGGCCGTGTGCTATACTTGCGCCACTTTCGGCTAGTCCGTTTTGCCGGGCTGATGTCGCCGGCTTATGACATCAGTGGGTGAACGTCGCGTGCGAAATCCGAATCCGACTTTGGGCCATCCCGTTCCGGCGCCTGTGTTCGCCGCAGGCGCCGCGGCGAGCCCCCTCAAGGAGTTAAACTATGTCTGACCGGGGAATCTTCGTGACATCGTTCCTCACCGTGGTTCTGATTGTCGCCGGTGCATTTGCGATCCCCGAGTACTATCCTTTCGAGCTGATCCGCTCCCTGGTTTTTGTGGCCATCGTGGTGATGGTTTACTTCGGCGAGAACAAGTACAGCTACATGCTGGGAGTTGTGGCTCCGATTGTCTTGATTCTGCTGAACATCCTGCTGGGAGGCTTCTTCGATGAGTTTGCCGTGCTCTGGGCCTCAGTGACCATGCAGCCCCTGCCGGTGCTGGAGACGCCGCTTCACGGCTTGGCAATTCTCACGGAGATCCTGCTCGTTGTCCTGTGTGTTCGCGCCTGGCGGAAAGAAGTGACCGAATCCTTCTTCGGTAAAACGTTCGGCATCTGTCTGGCGATCTCACTGGTGGATGCCGCTGTTCTCGCCGCCTGGTATGTTTGGGGGCTTGCGGAGCGCGGCAGGCTGCCCTAGGCAGTGGGCCTGTAACACGGTCGATTGTCCCAGCGGGCTCTCCGGAACTTCACCCTTTGCGGGTTGCTGCCGGCGAGAACTCAATGCGGGCAGCTCCTGGCGGATCGGTTTCGAAGGCCGGGCGCTCCCTGCGCCTACAAGCCTGCCTCCTTCTCTCGTAGCCCATCGAAGGCTCGGTCTGGTATTCTGAAAAGGGAATCGGGTCTTTGGAAAAGGCGCCGCTCCGGTCGCATCTTCAGGATGTCGGCGCATCCCCACCCCGTCGTCGGCATCCAGGTGGAAGGGAGCAAGTTCCAGACGTATGGTCGTTGCACAACAGGTTTACCAGAAGGCGCAGGTTGTCGAGCGCAAGGACTACGCCGAGGACTTGTGGTCAATCCGCATTCGCCCGGAAGAGCCGCTGATTTTCCGGCCGGGGCAATACGCCACCCTGGGAATGTGGGAGGGTCGCAAGATCGTCGAGAGGCCCTACTCGATCGTCTCCAGCCCGCTGGAAGACGAAATCGAGTTCTTCTTTGAGCTGGTACCGCAAGGAGGACTCACGCCCCGGCTGAAAGAAACCGAAGTGGGAGAAACGGTGGTAATGCGGCGCCAGGCGAAGGGCCTCTTCGCGTTTGATGGCAAGACCGGACACGCCCAACATTTCATGGTCGGTACGGTGACCGGCATCGCGCCCTACGTCAGCATGGTCCGGACGCTGGCCCGCGAAAAATCCTCGAATCGACCGCCGGGTTTTCGAGTGGTCATCTTGCACTCGGCCAGCCGTTCGCACGAATTCGCGTATCGAGAGGAAATGGAGGCGCTTTCCAAGGAATCCAAATGGCTGACCTACATTCCGACCATCAGCCGGCCCTGGGAGGACCCTTCCTGGGAAGGTGAGGTGGGCCGCGCTGAAGATGTGCTGCGCAAATTCCTGGATAACCTGAAGCTCGGACCTGCCAATACCACCGTTTACCTCTGCGGGCACCCGCAGATGATTGTCAACGTCCAAGGCATTCTCGAACGACGAGGTTTCGGCAAGGAACAAATCCGCCAGGAACTCTACTGGGTGCCGAAGAACGATGAGAAGTAAACTCATCTGCTCCGACACCTTGCGGACATTCCGGCCACCCCGCGACTGAAGCGATGTGGGCGGCATCGACCGGCGGCACGCGGCGCCCTCTCGGCTTTGCCCGGCGGGTTGCGCGGCGTGGCCGCGGGTAGGAGAGATTAAGATGGGAGCCAAGCGGTCATTTGCGGAAAGCGAACGGCTTTACGCGCGGGCCTGCGAGGTCCTGCCCGGCGGCGTGAACAGTTCCATTCGCAACGTCCTGCCGCATCTGGTGTTCAAGAAAACCGCCGGGGCGCTGCTGGTGGACGCGGACGGCAACGAATACATCGACTATCAGGCGGCCTTCGGTCCTCCCCTGCTTGGACACAACCATCCGGAGGTCAACCGGCGGGTGGCGGAAGCGATGGGAAATTGCCTGCTGCCGGGCGTGGGAACGACGGAGCTCGAAATCGAAGTCGCCTGGAAGATTCGCCAGCATATTCCTTCCGCCGAAAAAGTCTTGCTCTGCAACACCGGCTCGGAAGCCACGTTCCACGCCATTCGGGTCTCGCGCGCCTGCACGGGAAGGAAGAAGATCATCAAGTTCCAGGGTTGCTACCACGGGATGCATGATTACGTGCTGAGGAATGTCATCAGCCCTGCAGACAAAGTCGGCAAGCTCGACGCCGGCTCGGCGGGCATGCTTCCGGAGGCCCTGGAGAACACCCTGGTCTGCGAGTTTAATGACCTGGATGACGTGGAACGCACGCTGTCCGAGCATCGCCAGGAGGTGGCGGCGATTATCCTCGAGCCGATTCCCCACAACATCGGCTGTGTGCTGCCCAGGCCGGGCTTCCTGGAAGGCCTGCGCGAGATCTCCTCCCGCCACGGGGCGGTGTTGATCTTCGACGAAGTTATCACGGGCTTTCGCCACCACCTGGGCGGCTATCAGGCCGTCTGCGGAGTGACGCCGGATCTGACGACCCTGGGCAAGGCCATGGCCAACGGATTTCCCATGGCGGCGGTCTGCGGCAAGGCGGAGATCATGGACCGTTTCACCACCCGCCCGGGCGGCGACACCTTTTTCGCCGGGACGTACAACGGCAACGCCGTGGGATGCGCCGCGGCGCTGGCCACCATCGAAATCCTCGAACGCGAGCCGGTCCACGACCACATTTTCCGGCTGGGCGAGCGGCTGCGCAAAGGGCTTCGCGAGATTCATCAGCGGCTGGGGATTCGCGCCACGGTGGCGGGTTTCGGATCGATCTTCCTCACCTACTTTCTGGACAGTCTTCCGCAGAACTATTCCGATCTTCTGGCGAACGACGCCGAACGATTCGTCGAATACCGGCGGCGGCTGATTGACCGGGGGATTTACAAGATACCGCTCAATCTCAAGCGCAATCACGTGAGCTTT
>Ga0307378_10012927_pt1 | contig 10621 bp, 10 predicted proteins | sample UN1MG_FD_202238 | JGI IMG/M metagenome (GOLD analysis project Ga0307378, IMG submission 202238) | Soil microbial communities from Risofladan, Vaasa, Finland - UN-1 | ecosystem: Environmental > Terrestrial > Soil > Coastal area > Acid sulfate soil | place: Finland: Risofladan, Vaasa | collected...
AGACTGGATATCTTCAGCAAAACGCCTTTCATCCGCAGGATTTATATACGGCTCTTTCCCGTCAGTATAGTATGCTCAAGGTTATTGACAAGCTTTATGACCGGGCATATTCCTGCGTAAAAAAGGGCATACCCCTTTCCAAAGTTAAAGATGAGAAACTTTTTTCCGATATAATAATGATGAAATACAACGCTACTGAAGTAAAACCCAGGCTCTTCCAGGAGCTTACCGACAGGATAAATAGTTACTATGACAGCATAGAGAACTTGTACAAAGAAGGTGTGGCAGATGAAAATTAGATATCTAAAGTTAGACAAAGCTGAAGGTCCTCTTATAATAATGGATGAAGTCAAAGATGTAGTTTATGGTGAAATAGTAGATATAGAGATGTCTAGCAAAGAACACCGGATGGGCGAAGTAGTCCAGATTGACAGGGGAAAAGTTATAATACAGGTTTTTCAGGGTACATCAGGCATTTCTTTAAATGGTGTAAGTGTGAGTTTTTCCGGCAAACCTATGGAAATACCTATGTCAGGTGAAATTCTTGGCAGGGTCTTTAGCGGAACGGCAAAGCCTATAGACGGTGCCGGAGAGATATATTCCAACAAAAATTACAACATAAATGGCAGACCTATGAACCCTGTAGCAAGACTTTACCCTAGAAACTACATCCTGACTGGTATTTCTTCTATAGATGGTCTTATGACCCTAATAAGGGGTCAGAAGCTACCTATTTTTTCAGGAGATGGCCTTCCTCACAACCAGTTAGCAGCTCAAATTGTGAGACAAGCCAGGATTTCCGGTGAAGAGGTCGGTAGTTTTGTTGTGGTTTTTGCGGCTATGGGTATAAAGCACGACGAGGCTAACTTTTTTCGGAAGGCCTTTGAAGAGGCTGGTGTCATGGGCAGAGTGATAATGTTTTTAAATCTGGCCAATGATCCGGTAATGGAGAGGATCATTACTCCCAGGTGTGCCCTTACCGCCGCTGAATATCTTGCTTTTGAATGTGACATGCACGTACTGGTGATAATGACCGACATAACCAGTTACTGTGAGGCATTAAGGGAGATCTCATCAGCCAGAGAAGAGGTGCCCTCCAGGAAGGGATATCCGGGATACCTTTATTCAGACCTTGCCAACCTCTATGAAAGGGCAGGAATGTTGAAGGGTTCTAAAGGAAGCATCACCCAGATAGCCATACTCACCATGCCCAATGATGACATCACTCATCCAGTACCAGACTTGACCGGATATATTACTGAGGGACAAATAGTTTTGAATAGGTCACTGTACCAGATGGGAATATATCCCCCTATTAATATCCTTCCATCGTTGTCGCGACTTATGAAGGATGGAATAGGTGAGGAATACACCCGGGAAGATCATCCCGATGTGGCAAACCAAGTTTTTTCCTCCTACTCCAGGGTCCAGGAGATAAGGGCTTTGGCTCAAATCATAGGAGAAGATGAGCTTTCAGAGATAGATCGTAAGTACATGGAATTTGGACGGCAGTTCGAAGAGCAGTTTGCAAAACAAGACTTTGAAGAACATCGGGATATAAATCAGACTCTGGAACTAATGTGGGAGCTTCTTAGGATTTTGCCCGAACAGGAACTCACCAGAACAGACCCTTCCCTGGTGAAAAAATACCTCAGGAAGTGATTTTGAATGCAGGAAAACATTGCTTCGACTAAGGCCAATCTAATGGCCGCCCAGATAGCCCTGGACTTTTCCAAGAAAGGTTACGAACTTTTGGATAAAAAGAGGAATGTGCTCATTAGAGAGATGATGGAGTTTATGGACAGGGCCAAAGAAATTCAGCAAAAAATGCGGGAGATCTTCAAAGATGCGTATGAAGCCCTAACTGTGGCTAACATCACCATTGGAATAAACGAAGTTCATGAAGTGGCCAGGTCCATACCTGAAGCCACTGAATTTAGTATTCTTACCTACAGCGTTATGGGTGTTGAGATACCTCAAATAAAGTATGAAGAACGTGAGATCGTGCCTTACTACAGCTTTTATCATACCAATACGGCTCTGGATGTGGCTCTACAGAAATTCCACCAGGTGAAATATCTACTCTATGAACTGGCAGAAGTAGAGGATTCGGTGTATAAACTGGCCATAGAGATAAAGAGAACCCAGAAAAGGACTAATGCCCTCAAGAACATCCAGATACCCAAGTATGAAGCCCTTGTGAAGTTTATCTCCGAAGTGCTGGAGGAAAAGGAGAGGGAGGATTTCTTCCGGCTTAAAGTATTGAAGAAGAAAAAACTCCGCCGGGCATTGTCGGAGTAAGGTAAAAAGGGTCTATAATAAAAGTTTTTCGAGGGTAAAAAAGTATAAGTTGAGGTAAAATAAGCGTTTATAATCAAAAATTCGCAACCTATCCTGTAACCCTTATTTTACAAGGCTTTCTTGAGCACGACAAGGGACGGTTTAATTAAAAAAGAGAAAAAGAGAGGAACAGGAAAACTAAAAGATAGTTACACTATTTTATTATCTTCGTTTAATACTGCTTTTTATTTCATTTACTTATATATTCTATACTATGGTCAATAGCTGACTTTATTTTTTCAATCTCCATCTCTTGTACTTTTTGAGAAAAAGGTTCAAAAGAAATATTTCCCGCATAGCCAAGTTTGAGGAGTAATGCTATCTGTTCCTTGGTTTGAAGCCTATCTTATCCGGATACTAAAACACGATGGTTATCTCTATATTCATTAACAGGAATATTACATTCTACCCCGGAGATGTGGACTAATTCGGTATAAGAGATATCATAGTCATTTTTAATTGTATCAAAGGTGTCAGGACCAATATGATGATGGAAGGTGTCGTGAACAATTTTATAGACAGGATAATCTGATTCTTGAATAGCTTTCATTGCTATAACTATCGATCTAAGAGAACATTCCTCAAATCCCAAAGGCTCTAAATAGCCTTGCATGCCGCTATCCTGAAATAAGGGACCAAAAGATTTTAAAGCTTTTACAGTTTCTTCAAAAATTTCTTCTGAGTCCCTTTTATCATTCATATCATTGTTAGGGCATAATACAATAGCTTTGCAGCCAATAGATAGCGAGAGATTAATTAATTTTTTTAATTCCTCTATGGTTTTCGGTAAAATGGCGTCTAGATTAAATTTTTGTAAGGCATTAATGGTTAATATTTCCACTCCGTATTTTTTGGAAAGTTCTTTCAGCTGCCCTGGAGTATAGCTATCAATTATCTTTCCTCCGGGAAGGTCATTGCGTAATTCGATTTTGTTCAAATCCAAATCTTTAGTAAATTTAAAGAAATCTTCTAATTTTAATTTTGGATAAATAATTCTGTTAAGGCTAAATTTTGATCTTTTAATCATTCTATCCCTCTTCCTTTTTTATAAAAAATATTGATTAAAATTACTCGAGGGTTTCGGATTTTTTTTAGTTCTTTCCCTACCTCTTATTTTGGAGTACTTGGTTTAATAAGTTTATTTTTAAATTTACTCATTTTATTTTAAATTCTATTTGATAGTATAGCATATTATTTTACAGATTTCATTTTAAGCGATCAATCCATTAGCTTACTTATAACCACCAAAAATGATATAATATAACCATAGTCTGACTTCAAAACCATCGCCGATTTCAATTTCAGGAAAGATAACAAACAAGCACTGAAGTCCCCTTGTCTTTCCTAATTAATCTATAGAGGAGTATCATACATGAAACAGTATAAAGATATTACTTCCAAGGAAAACCCAATATATAAGTTGATAAAAGCCTTAAGTCAAAAAAAAGTTCGTGAAAGCAATGGATTATTTCTCATAGAAGGCACCAGGCTTCTTGAGGAAGCGAATAGTAGGGGAGTAAAAATAAAATACCTTATTATTAATAAAACCGTAGAAAATGTGCCAAAAATTAATCAAGGTTGCCAGGTTTTAAGGCTGCCCAATAATCTATTTAAAGAAGTTTCAGATACCGTTAGCCCTCAAGGAATAGTAGCTGTAGCCGAGCAAATAGAAATATCATTGGCAGATATAATTCTTGGTGCAAATCCTTTAGTAGTTGTTTTAAATGGCCTGCAGGATCCTGGAAATCTTGGAACAATTATAAGAACCAGCGCTGCAGTAGGTGCTGCTGCAGTATTATTAACCAAGGGAACTGTAGATTTATACAGCCCAAAAGTTATTAGATCTACAATGGGTTCACTGTTTCAGCTGCCTATTGTAAATGGTCTTGACGACGAGGAGGCTGTCAAATGGTTAAGCCGTAACTCTATAAATATTATAGCAGCAGATTTAGATAGTGAAGAATATTATTATTCCGTTAACCTCAAAGAACCTTTCGCTTTAGTAATTGGAAACGAAAATAGAGGACCAAATGATATATGGAGGGAGGCAGCTTATAAACAGATAAAAATTCCTATCTTGGGGTCCACTGAATCTTTAAATGCATCAGTAGCTGCTGGAATAATTCTATACGAGGCAGTTCGTCAAAGATTTTACAAATGATGCCAGACTTCCAAAGAAGGCTGTTCCTATTTTCTTTAGCTCGGCGAAAATAAACGCTGGTATTTTTATAGGGAAAACAACAAATTATAAATATTATGCTTAGATAATATAGTGGGAATGAATCTATGATTAAGAAAATTTTTGGTTATCAAATTTGGCATTTAGTATCAGTAATAATCCTCATTGCTGTCACACAGAAATTTATTTCCATTAATGATGCTACAACGAATGGTGAATTGTGGGGTATTAGTACCACAGCATGGTTCTGGATAGTAATCGCTATACCAATTTTTCATCAGGTTTATGTTTGGATAATCTGGCGGCTGGAACTCTATAACAACACATTCACATCACGCTATGGAGTACAAAGAGCTTTTAAAATATATTCAGTAGGGTTTTCTCTCCTTTTTGTCTGTCGATTGATTTTCATTATCATCTTAGCCATAAGCAACCAAGGTTCACTTTCTATAAATCCTCTTTACGCATATTTAATAGCGGCATTAATTACCCCGGTTGTCATTTATCTTTTCTACTCTGTAATACGATATTTTACCATCGAAAGAGCATGTGGGATTGACCATTTTGATAAAAACTATCATGAACCCTATGTGAAAGAAGGGATTTTTCGTTACACGGACAATGGCATGTATGTCTATGGTTTACTGATTCTCTATTTGCCCGGGTTACTTTTGCTCTCGAAAACAGCTTTGATAGTTGCATTATTTAACCACGTTTATATCTGGGTTCATTATTACTGTACTGAACGTCCTGATATGAAAGTAATTTATGGAAAAACACCTGAAAATTAAGTAGAAATAAATAAACATATGTCCTTATTTTTAATTTTCAATAAGTAATGGCACAAAAAAGAAGGAATATAATGCCCATTATTCACATAGCAATATGGACAAAAGACCTTGAGAAAATGAAGGGTTTCTATGTTAAGTACTTTAATTGCAAACCAAGTAAAAAATATACTAATAACAAAAATTCATTTGAATCATATTTTTTAGATTTTAATGGTGAAACAAAAATAGAACTTATGAAAAAACCTACAATCGTTGAACGTGATTCTGATTATACTGAACAGTTCATTGGTATAATTCATTTTGCTGTCTCTGTTGGAAGTCATAAATCCGTTTGTGAATTGACAGATAAATTAAGAACAGATGGTTATAAAGTTATTTCAGAACCAAGAAAAACAGGTGACGGTTATTTTGAAAGCTGTATTTTAGATCCAGAAGGAAACATAATCGAAATTACAATATGATATTAAATAAATAATAAATAGACATATGTCCTATTTCACTAAGCTTTACGCCAGGCCTACGGTACGGAAAACATCTTATACTTGCGGGACGTTAGATGAAATCGCGCGAAATACAATTAATAAACAATACTACATCAGGAGGAATAGAGTAACGATGAAAACAATTGTTGTCTATAAATCAATATCAGGTTTTACTAAAAAATATGCGGAATGGATTGCAGAAGAATTAGAAGCTGACTTATTTAGGATAGAAAAAATTGATATTGATATATTACTTAAATATGAGATTATCATTTATGGCGGAAGCTTACATGCGGTTGGAATAAGTGGAGTAAAGATTATAAAAAACAACCTCAATAAATTAAGAGAGAAGAATATTATCATTTTTACAACCGGAGCATCGCTACCAAAAGAAAGCATAGTATCCGAGGTAAAGGATAGTAACTTTTCAGTAGAGGAACAAAAACAAATACAATTTTATTATTTCCGTGGAGGGTTTGATTTTAATAAATTGAACTTAATAAATAAGATATTAATGACTTTATTGAAGTGGAAAATAAAATTAAAACGAGATAAAGCACCAGACGAAAAAGGGATGTTAGCGGCATACTCCAAACCAATGGACTTTACCAAGAAAAAAAATATAAAAGAATTGTTGGAATTTGTTCGTTCACTAAGATAAGAAATGTAGTTCGATTATTTTACCTTAGATGTAATGCCATATTTTAGTAAAGAGGCTATATTATGAAGATATCCTTTATTTGTTGATATAGCAAAAAAGGAGAGGGGCGGTCTTCATGTTTAAAAATATTTTAAAAAATCTTTGACAAGAGGGATTGTCTTATTGTAAAATAAAATCAACTGCAATCGAATGCATAATTAAAAAATTTCACCGAAAACACTTTCTTATTTTTATCACTGTTTTGATTTTTAATTAACGAGCCCAGCAAGCCATCAATGGAAAACTAAACATGAATACTCGAAAATTAGAAATCAAAAGAGGTGATTTAATCAAAATAAATCAAAGAAAAGAATTTTAAAGGATTTAAATTATGATTATGCAATCGTTCGCATTTAATATTTAAAATTGCACAGGCTCTAGACTAATAGTGTAAATTTGCTTTCAAGATGTTTTTTAAATTATTAGTTGATATAAACGAAATTACTTTATTGCAAGAATTACCAAAATTAGGCTTCTTAAAAGCTCAAAAAATTCCCTGTAGCCATACCCTAAAAGAAGAAACGGTTCTTTAAATAAACAGGGAACTAACCAGAGGAGGTGAGATATTAGAAGAAAATTATTCCTAAGTGTTTTTTAAAATTTGAAAATTTTTTAGGAGGTAAAAATGAAAAGTAATTTAAAAACCGGTTTGCTTATTTTTTTAGTGATTTTCTTGTTTTCGAGCATCTTCCTATCTTCTATTGCAGTGGAAAAAGAATATAAAATTTATGTAGTAGTCCACGGTGGTATTGCGGACCCATTTTGGAAAGTTTGCGAGAAGGGGGCACTCGATGCAGGTACTCTATATGATGATTTAGAAGTAATTTATACCGGACCCGCAGTATTTAAACTTGAAGAGTTTATGGCCTATATAGAGGCAGCTTTGGCTAGCGAACCCGATGCTTTAGTTTGCACCTTGACTGCACCCGAAGCTATGGATGAATCCCTTCGAGCAGAGATTGCTAAAGGACTACCGGTAGTAGCGATTAATGCACCAGACCTTAGAGCCCCCGAAGCCAGAATACCTGTTTTAACTTATGTTGGTGAAGATAGCTACTTTATCGGAGTTAAGGCAGCCCAGGAGACATTAGCGAGATTTACTCCCAAACGCGCAATATTTGCTAACCATCATCCAGGAGCCACTCACATCGAAGCAAGAGGAAGAGGTTACATAGATACCATGAAAGCAAAAGGTGTAGTTGCAGAATCTCTGGACATTACCGAGGATGCAGTTAAAGGTGCCGAGATGGTAGCTGCTTATTTAAAAGCACATCCGGAAACTGATGCAATTTTCAGTTCAAACACTATGCGTACAGAGACTATAATCCCACGTTTAGAAGCAGATGGAATAAAAGTAGGAGTAGATGTAAAGATTGCCCAGATGGATGCCTCTTCTAAGATACTCGAATACATCCAGGAAGGCAAAGTAATGTTTACTATGGATCAACAGCAATACCTGCAGGGTTACCTCGGAGTAGTATTTGCTTATTTAAGTGCAAAGTATAATTATATTCCACCACCGGCACCAGTCTCCACAGGACCAGCTGTTATTACTGCAGACAATATTCCTGACTTAGAGGGTTTGGTTAAAGAAGGATACAGGTAAACTTTAACTGGATGGAGCGATAATTAGATGTGTTGGGTGGCGCTATTTCTCAGACACCACCCAACACATTATATAAAAATGCCATTAGGAGGAATTAATGGAAAAATCAACGAACAATATTGGAGTTGAAACTCGAGGGCAATTTTTAAACTTTTCTCAGATACGTAGATGGCCTGAATTTGGAGTGATAATTGCTTTCCTAACATTGCTTATAATTTTCTCCATTTTTTCATCAAAATTTTTAACCTTACGTAATATTACAGGAATACTTACTATAGTTTCAGAATTAGGAATTATGGCCATCGGTGTGGCTTTTTTAATGATTGCCGGAGAATTTGACCTCTCGGTTAGCAGCGTTTATGCCTTATCAGGTTTTTTATTTGTAACCTTATCAAATAGCTTTAATTCACCGTTAGCCTTCATTATTACATTGACATTCGCAGCTTTTATCGGCTTTTGTAATGGAATGATAACTCTGCGAGCACATATCCCTTCATTTATAGCGACTTTGGGTATGATGTTGTTTTTAAGAGGATCACTTTTGGCTGTTACCGGTGGTGAATCGGTTAGTTATAAAAGTGATTCCATTATGCCAATCATGTTAACCAGATTTATAGGTTATGGTTTTCGGCCTTCTCATATCTGGTTCTTCTTGCTCACTCTGCTATTCTCACTTGTCCTTACCAATACACGTTACGGGAACTGGGTATTTGCAACCGGTGGAAATAAAGAAGTAGCAAGGGCAATGGGAGTAAATATAAATAAAGTAAAAGTAACCAATTTTATGTTATCATCTCTAATGGCTTCATTATCAGGTTGTATTGTAATTAGTAGATTTAATATCGCTAACGCATCATTTGGAACAGGAATGGAGTTGGAAGCAATTGCCTCAGCGGTTATCGGAGGGACTTTCTTAACCGGAGGTTATGGAACAATCATTGGAGTATTTTTTGGAGCGTTTCTTATGGGGATGATGAGAACCGGCCTGGTGATGATAGGTGCACCTGCCTATTGGTATCAAACATTTGTAGGAGCAATTTTAATCATAGCGGCAACCATCAATCTTAAACTTAGTCGTTTAGAGAGGTAAAGGTGTGGCGGGATGAAGCAATCTTGATGAGATTGCCGCGCTTCAATAAATCAAAACTCGCAATAATCTAGGGGAAAGGAGGGTCATAATTTATGCAGGAAGCTGCCTCATTAGCAAAAATGGTCAATATAGAAAAATATTTTGGAGCAGTCCAGGCATTAAAAAAGGTAAATATTGAGGTTCGATCTGGAGAAATCTTGGGTCTTTTGGGAGATAATGGAGCAGGTAAATCTACTCTTATAAAAGTCCTTGCCGGTGTTTTCCCTCCGGATAGAGGTGAAATATTTTTTGAAGGCGATCTGGTAAATTTTTCATCCCCAAAAGATGCAAGAGTAATGGGGATTGAAACAGTTCATCAAGCACTATCTTTGGTAGATATAATGAGTATCTCCAGGAACTTTTTTTTAGGGAGGGAACCAACCAAAAGAATAGGGCCGATACATTTGCTTGATAGAAAAAAGATGAACGAAGAATGCGAAAAGGCGGTTACTGGTTTAGGCGTAAGGGTAAGAACACCAAATGAATTTGTATCGATTTTATCTGGAGGAGAGAGACAGGCAATATCAATAGGAAGAGCTATGCATTTTAAAGTCAAACTCCTTATCCTTGATGAGCCTCTTGCGGCTTTATCGGTTAGAGAAACGAGAGAAGTGCTTAGACAGGTAGAAAAAGCAAGAGAGTCAGGAGTTTCAGTTATTTTTATCACGCACAATGTTTATCACGTTTATCCTGTTGCGGAAAGATTTGTGATGATGGATAGAGGGATAAAAATAGGAGAAGTGTATAAAAAAGATGCCAGTCCGGAAGATATTATAGAGATAATAGCCACTGGAAAGATGTCAAATACATTAGAAACTTGAAAATTAGAGTAAAAGTTACTAATTTATCTCATATTTTTTAGGAGATGCACTAATGAATTCGCGAGAAAGGATAAGAAAAGCCATTAATCATCAAGAAACTGACCGTGTCCCTCTTGATTTAGGCTCAACTTTGGTGACCGGAATTCAGGCAAGCACTTACGCTAAATTAAGACGGTCCTTGGGTTTAAAGGATAAATTAGTAAAGATAGCCGATCCTTTTCAGATGCTTGGCGAAGTTGACATGGAGGTGATAGAGAAATTAGGGATTGATACCATAGGATTATGGCTTCCTACCAATTTTTTTGGATTTAAAAACGAGAATTGGAAACCATGGAAATTATTTGACGGAACTAAAGTAATGGTGCCTGAGAAATTTACTACTAAAAGGGATGATGAAGGCAATATTTATCTCTATCCCGAGGGGGACATGTCAGTTCCTCCCTGCGCAAAGATGCCTCAAGATGGTTATTATTTTGATCTTTTGATACGACAAGAGCCTTTTAATGAGAGAAATCTAAATCCGGAGGATTGGGTCAATCAGCAGTACTCAATTTTTTCTGAGGAAACATTAAG
>Ga0307378_10012929_pt1 | contig 10621 bp, 14 predicted proteins | sample UN1MG_FD_202238 | JGI IMG/M metagenome (GOLD analysis project Ga0307378, IMG submission 202238) | Soil microbial communities from Risofladan, Vaasa, Finland - UN-1 | ecosystem: Environmental > Terrestrial > Soil > Coastal area > Acid sulfate soil | place: Finland: Risofladan, Vaasa | collected...
ATATTGCGTCTGTAGGCTAGGGCGAAATATGGTTCAATGCCACTGCTGCACCCTGCAATAATACTGATACTTCCAGTCGGTGCAATGGTAGTAACTGTAGCATTTCTCCGGCGTGGGGCTATTCTTCCGTTAGGTTCGTAAGCAGGATATGTACCACGTTCTTCTGCGAGTTGCTCACTTGTCTTCATTGCTACATTGCGAATAGCACTCATTACTTCTTTTGCAATGCCAAGTGTTCCGTTGCTTCTGTATGGAACGCCAAGCTTTACTAGCATGTCAGCAAAGCCCATAACGCCTAGCCCTATCTTTCTCGTACGCAATGTTGCTTCTTTAATTTGCTCAATTGGGTATTTGTTTATGTCTATTACATTATCAAGGAACCGAACTGCTATTGCCGTAACCTCTTCTAATTTCGTATGATTGATATGTGGAGTGTTACTGATTCCTGTATAGGAAATAAAATTACTCAGGTTGATGCTCCCTAGATTACAACTTTCATATGGATATAGAGGCTGTTCCCCACATGGATTAGTTGCATCCATTTCGCCAAGCCACTTTGTCGTATTGTAATTATTAACAGTATCAAGAAATATAACACCTGGATCACCAGTACGCCATGCTTCCTTACAAATGAAATTCCATACAATGTCTGCCTTCAGTTGACCAACAATTTCTCCGGTGCGTGGGCTAACCAAATTGTATTCACGTTTTTCATTTCTTGCTTTCATGAATTCATTTGTGATGCCAACTGAAATGTTGAAGTTCTGAAGTTTATCCATTGATGATTTACAAACAATGAAGTCAAGGATATCAGGATGGTCAACTCTAAGAAGAGCCATATTTGCCCCCCTTCGCTTACCACCTTGTTTAATGACCTCAGTAGCAGCATCAAATACAGTCATGAAACTTATAGGTCCGCTTGAAACTCCGCTTGTTGTTTGGACAACATCATTCTTTGGACGAAGGCTAGAGAAGTTAAAGCCGGTACCGCCGCCGCTTTTGTGGATCAAGGCAGTATTTTTTACGGCATCAAAAATTTCTGACATACTATCACCAACGGGCAAAACGAAACAAGCTGAAAGTTGTCCTAATGGTCTGCCAGCATTCATGAGCGTGGGGGAGTTAGGAAGAAAGTCAAGATTACTCATTATATTGTAGAATTTTTGCGCCCAACCGTTCGCTTCTACATTGCATTTCATTAGTATTGATTTAAATCCACTCACATGTGCCTCTTTTGCATATCCTTCTTCAGCCTTTGCTACAGTTCTGGCTACTCGCCAAAAAAGATCAGTTGGATTTTCGGTGACAATACCTTTGCTGTCCTTAATCAAGTATCGTTTTTCAAGAACCTTGATAGCATTTTCACTCAGCGGCTTCATTCTAACTCCTCTTGGGTACTTGGCATAGCTATTGAGATAGAACAGTTTGTTAGAACCCTTAACATACTTCTTCCGCCCATCCTTTCTCTATCAATCCCCGATATATTCACCCCCGTTACACTCACCTGAAACATTTCTTCCAGATTTATCACTTCCCTCATTATTAATTCTTCCAGATCGTGTACTGCAATTCTCAGTTCTTCCACTGTGTATTCGCCCATTGTCTTTACCTCCCAAAAGTTTGATTATTTTCTTAAGATCACTATGAAGCAGGTTCAGTTTTTTGAACAGGTCTTTCCTTGCCTTTAGTAATTCGTCTGCTACCTTTACCAGCTTCTCCACTCCTGGTATTTTTATTGGTGGTGACATTTTTCCTCTCTCAGTAACACTATCCATCTGAATATAGGTTACCTCTTGTTCTTGTATTTTTTTAAGAGCTCAACGACTTCATACGGAGCCCTGCCGAATTCACCACCGAGAATTGATAATAGAATGCAAGTAATCTCCTTGATTTGGGCATTGGTTACTTTGATCTTTTCTAAATCATGATCTGCTACTTCCTGTACTACTGCTGCGAAGTTAAGTTTTTCCATTATTATTTTCTCCTTATACCATCAAGTTTATCTTGGCAATACCTCTCGTACTCACTATGAAAAATGTACAATGTGATATTCTCTAACTCATCATTACAGTAACGTTTTGCCAGTGTTTCACGAATGATTTTATGGATCATGCTGAAGAAGGAATTACCTAATCGCCTCACCATGTATTCAAGGCATCCAATTAGCCATATGTCTGAAGTGATACGGCTAAGAACATCAAGTAACATGGTGTGCTTGCCTTGTTTATGGAGCATAGTGACAAGCATTACATACATCATGTTTCGCATGTCTTCTGTAAACTTGCCATCAAGTGATGACAGGCTTGCATTAGTTAAGGGGGTTTTGCGTAAGTCCTGCTCGAACATCATAAACTCAGGCAAGTATTTCTTTAGCGTTGACCACTTTGTAGTGAGACGGTACGGCTCTACAATTGAATAAATGTCTATTGGCAATTGGTTCTCAAGAATGAGTGGAAGTTTCTTTACCCAATTGTCATATATGTGCATGCTAACTGCATTGACATGATAAGATCCTGGAGAACAATTTAGTTCATTGGCAATCAGTTGTTGGAGCATAGTCCACTCGAAGAAGTTTACATTGAAGCAGCCTAGCATGATATCGTTTGAGCGCATTCTTACAAAGCAATTCAAATTAGGACCCCTGTGCATAAATTGAACAAACATAGTGCATGGCTCGTCCTTCTTTTCCTCGCCGTATTCGTCAAGCTGGTAATCACTACCGTCCGGTATTACTAATACTGCACGAGTTGTAGCCAAATCACGGCGCATATACTTTATCAGCCTATCTACCTGACTGACCATATCATGCTTGCCATCATCCATGATAGCAAATTGTTCCATCAACCTCTTGCCATAACCTGCTCTCCATGTATCACCATCATCTGAATACTTCTTTGCTGCCTTAAGGTAATATGTCAGAAATGACATATCAGTGCGCCCAGAGTACACCCAGAGCGTCTCTGCTATGATAGCTGGAAGGTTGCTATACCTAAATGGCACCATGAGTAAATTCTCAAGAGAGTTCTCAAGGCATATTTGATAATCTTGTATTTCAAGTCTTGTTGCACCACGAATGAACTGTCCAGTTCCGTGTACTATATGGTCTCTAAGCGAGCGGTAGAATACATCAGTAAGATGGATGCCCTCGTTTAACAATAACATACTATCTCCAAAAGTTATGCATCGAATTTGTAAAACTCTTCATATGCACTGCGTAACTCTTCCCAATTGTCAAACACAAGCCAACCACCACGAAGTCTCATTCTATGTGTTGGGACAGCTTCTATGACATTAGTGGCTTCACCACTAATAAAGGAGTGTATTCTTAAACGAGTAAAGTATTCAGTTACCTCTATGATTTCGCCTTGGGATTGTATATCGTATTTATAGTCCTCGTTCCATGAGTTGCGTAAACTCATCGCAACCTTACCAACTAAACTTTCACTCATTTCACCCTCCTACTAAAAGGATTTGCCCTATACGTGGGTTAGTTACATACTCTTTCGGTAATGTCTTGGCTGTTATGCCCATTATTCGGAGTGACCTCATGCGATCACGGAAGCTGGTTGGAATACTACAGCACAACTCTCTTCCCTTCATCACAGGATTTACACATAGCTGGCACCCTACGTTCATAAACATTGTAGCAAAGTGATGGTCGGTTTCACGAACAACGGTGAGTAGTTCTTTATAGAGGTTTTGTTGGAATTTCATATACATGATGTTACGCATTGTCTTGCCATGCGCTTCTAGGATATGGCTTTCCATTTTTTCTACTGGCGCATAGCACCAAGGACACTTCCTAGCTCTTGATAGCTTGTTGCCTGTCAAGCGGTAAATCAACATGTCCTTGCCTTCGAATTCTTTACGGATATTCTCTGCGGATATGCCTAGCTTATCGAAGTGGTATAGGTAGCAGCGGAGGTTTCGGAAGGTTTCTTCTTCAAATAAAACTTTTACACCCTTAAGGGTGATTTTTTCAACAAACTCTATATTATTACTTTTGGTTTCCTGTGGGTTAAAGGCTTTCTTTTCTTCGAAGTACTTGGCGATCCGCACCTTTTCATTAGTGCGTGTTTTCATCATTCTCCTTATGAAAAAAAAAGATGTGAGGGAGCGTAGGATTTGAACCTACGGGAAGGGGATCCCTTATCTTCCCTAGCCACACAGCCAATTGTGTTCATTTACTCCCTCACTATAGCCTATAAAGGTGGGGTGTTACAATCATTTTTCAGTAGGCGTGGACACCCCAAAGCTGAAACCACCGTGATAGTCTCAACCAACCACACGGAACGGGCGCACCCATCCCTTCGATCCCCGGAGACGGCACACAAGGCAAATCCTTTTACGGTCCGAACCTCGCATGCTCCCACATGATTGCCGATGGGTATGACCAAATCGGACCAACTCTTCCCTATCAATCCAGCAAGGAAGAGGCGCATCACCTATAAGCAAGAACGATAGTGGTGAAATGCTTCCGAAGGTTTCTGTTGTACACAACATGAGGAAATACTCCAGTTAGTATAGTAATGATTTCTCGGAACTTACTATGATCTTTATCTTTAAGCATGTTAAAATGGTATTCGAAAATGATGCTTTCTATCTGCTCCCATACTTGCTTCTTGATTGCCATAAGGACTTCATACTCACCGCCCTCAATGTCAAGTTTGATTTTCGTTACACCGAAGGCAGCGAGTATAAAGTTGATGCTTTCACATCTCACTTCATGTTCAGCCCTCCCTCTTTTAACGAGTAAACTATGGGTCGCCTTGTTTGTTTTGAGATTCTCGTAGAACAACCGAGTCTCATCATCATTGCCCACTAGGGCTTTTTCCAGCGCAACCACATTTGTAACACAGTTTTCAAAACAGTTCAAGCGGAAGAGTTCGAAGTTTTGAGCATCCGGTTCTAAAGCAACTACCATTCTGCATTTAGGAGAAGCCCATACTGAGAAAGCACCTATATTGCCCCCGCCGTCAAGCACTACATCGCATGAGTTGAGGGCTAAGTCCGCATAGCATTCATTCTTTATGACTGAGGTACAGATTGCATGATCAGAGGTTCCATCCCTACCATGCATGGCTGCATCGCCAAATCCTTTACAGTGCATTTCATTTCCTCACTACCAGTAATGTCACTTGTGTAAGATATGTGAGTGCCGGATACTCATATTCAATTTTAAGCTTTTGAAGAATTTTGTACACATCAAGCCCCGTAGCTTCGAGGCTCGTGAGACCATTGTGCTTACAAGGAGGGTTACTCCTATTGGGGCATCGATGACTGTCGGGGCAAACATCACAATGCCCTGCTATAAATGACATAGCATTAAGGTTATATACTTGTCGTAGGCAGGTCTGCATGCGCCGCATATACTTGTTTATAGCCTTTGCGCTACCATTTTCAACACCCTTTAATTGACGACCGAATCTTTTCTTAAACTCTATATGAGACAGTTCATTTTCATTGATTTTCCAAGGGATAGTCCCATTGTTCTTGAAGGTAAGTACTGCGCCGATCTTAACTTCCTCACTGTAGAACTTACGAGATGATTTAATTGTTTCAAACTGCGGATATGTCATGGCAAGCATAGGTGGGCAGAGTATAGCCCTACCGTATAGTCCACAGTTCTGGCATTTAAACCGAGAAAACAAGGTGATACAGTCTGCTAAGAATTTTCCATCCACAAAATCAACTCTGTTAAGATTCTTGGCAAAATGAGTGTTGATTTCTTTGTTTAAAATGCGATTAAGCTTTGTCATTATGCTGTTCCTTGGGGTTGGTCAAAAGCATCATGGCCTAATGTTTTTTCGCACTCACAGGCACATTCGTTACATACTCCGTGTGTTACAACTTCATCATTCTCAATGCCAAGGGCCACGTATGGATCAATGTCAACGCCAACATCTGCAAGAAGTTTATCTGCATGTGCCGCAATGCAAGACATTTTCATTATTTGCTGCACTGATCCTATTAGGGCTGTTCCTACAGTCGTGATGTATAGCCGTCTCATAATTTTGGTTGCGCCTGTCATGTCTTTGGCTGATTGTTTGGAACTGATCCACAAGGCTTTTACAATACCGAGCCTTCCGCTGGCGGTAGGTATTCGCTGGTCCATGTAGTACCCCCTTCTGTGATTCCAAAGTAAGATATTTGACAGTCTGAGAAGAAGTTTCGGAGACCCCTAACAAGCTCCTTCAGTGATTCCTCATCCATTTGTGCGATGGATTGCTCATCCCCTGAACCATCTAGTCTTTCGAACCTGATACTTACGATTATTTTTTCAGGTTCGCCTATATTCCACTTGTGTAAGACTTGAACCTTACTGTAGCGGTCAAGGTTGTAGGCAATAAGTTCTGTTTCACTCCTACTTACTACGAGCGTTCCTTGCATTACTTTCAACTCCTTTCATTTCTCTTGCTAATTGCCTGATTGACATTGTAGTTATTATTTTAGCCTTACTGTTCAAATTAAACAAGGCTTCTACTGGAAGCATTAGGATTTTAGAAAGAGCCCTTTGTGTTTTCTTCTGAATGCTGCGCCTTCCATTCTCAACATACGTATAGGACCACATAGTTAGACGAATATTATGTTTGCTCTTTAATTCATCTTCTATGTTCTCAAGTGTATACCCTTGCTGCATACGTGCCAGCTTGAGTAGTGTCATATTTGCCACAACTTACCTCAATAGTCTATGATTGTTGGACTACTTTCTGCCGACATTGCAGATGTATTTATAACCTTCGTTGCGTCCCAGGGTCCATAATACGATTCTCCGATCATTTCTGTTCCCGCTATATTAATATCCGCCTGAACTACACCATCTGGGAAATGGTTACAGCAACCATCATAATAGTATGCCTTAATTTCAATTCGACTTGAATTTATATAACTCCAACCCCTAGCGTAGCAACAACAGTCGGCAATGGCAATGGCTCCACTGGAGTATAGTGTGGCATTAAAGCCAATACCAGTGGATCCTTGATTACTGAACCTCCACTCCCCAAGAATTGAAGGCATGACATAGAGCATGTAGTTATCAGTCTTCTGATCGTATCTATCAGCTTCATCCCATAACCGCACTGTTAAGTGATACCAACCGGGTTTAATCCAACTTAAACTGCCTATGTGGGGAATGGTATACATTCCAGTTTGAAAAGTAGTAGTCGAACTGTCAATGCCAATCTGTTGCAAGGAATCGCTGGTAGTGAACCGATGCTCAAAACTACTAGCTCCAGTTATAAAGAATTCCATCATGTTTACTCCGAATGGAGCCGTTACCCCGATTACCACCTTCCAGCCTTCCGCATAACGGTCTTCACGAATATAATATGGAGACTCAGTCATTGAACCAATGAACGGTGGTGGAGGCAATTCTTCTTCAGGTATTTTGATTACAAGATCTAGATATTTCGTTCTACTATTGCCCTGCATATCACGAGCAGTCATTATTAACACAAACAACATTCCATCTGGCAGAGTACATTCGTCTCCAATGTTGATTGTAATATCGTAAAGTACAGTTGGTGATCCAATCGGCCCATCCCACTGTTCATGATAAGCTGGTTCCATTGTAACAATCACTGATGTATCTGGATTTGCACTACGGATAAGCGCATAATCAACGCCTGATATTAGCCCTGTTGTTGGGTCTGTTGATATATCATCTACAGTAACTCGGAATGTCTGTGACGTCCCTATTTCTTGCTGTACATTATAAGACGCTGCCACAATTGTAGGAGCCCAATTGTCAAGTGTGTTTTTCAAGACTTGCTCGGCTCCTGCTGCTGCCGTACCTATGGCGGCGAGGCTTACTGGGATAGCTAATCCGCTTGCATATAAACCAAGTATCCCACACCCATAATATACATATGGCATTGCTTTTTGTGTTTGCAACCATGGATTAGGATCATCGGCGACTGAGTAACCTATAGATAATGATGATAAAAACTCTAGCAAATTTGAATCAGGCATCATGGCTGTGCCCGAATCCGCCATATCCTGTTCACTTGCAAAACACACATAAAATTCTGATCTAAAATCAAAGTATGCCTTGAACATAGCAGGGATAGATCTGGCTGCGGCTATTTCAGCGGCCCTAGGGAGTTTTTGCGCCGTGGTCAGGTCTGAATATTGCGGCGTTGTACACTCGACCCAATGACCTTCGGCATCCCTACATATGCCCCATATCCAATATGATAATGTAATTGCTGCATCTTCCCATGCTTGAACTGGAACACCATGAGAATTTAAGTTTATGCCAAGTATTGAACTCATGTAGAGAAACATTGCTAACTCAAGTCCTTCTGGATGAAGTCCTGTATATGTGAACTCTCCCAAAACAACGTAGGTTGCATCGTCTGGTAAAAGCATTTTGACCGTGACGGTATCTCCAACAGGGTATCCCTCTGGTACATAAAGTGTAATGGAGGTTGCTGTCCATTCTTCAGCGCACCCTATAAAAATATCGCCAAAGAAGATAAACGTCCTTCCTTGTGTTGGGGTAAACGGGCCAGTAATGGTGATTAGGTCTGTTGGCTTTCCGCTCGTTGCGCTCATTGTGTAACCACTGCAACCAGAAACCATAGCACTAAGCAAACAAACAAAAAGTCCTACCATTAACTTTCTTTTCATTGCTTTCCCCTTCCATCGTACTAGGATTTGATGAAGAATAGCCACACACCACAGGCTAACCATACAAGCATAACAATTGATAGCACGATGTTCTTCCTTCTGGATGTATACTTACCAAATAATCCATAGCTGATTGAGCCAAGTATACAGATTGTTATGATTGTTGCATAAATCGCCTTTATGAGTTCCATTCTTCTCCTCCTTTCTTACGATAGTGCATCAGTTATTTCCTCAAACAAATGTCTGAGATTGACCTTCATGTTATACCTTTTCTTGATTACCTCCTTCTGCATTTCAATTATCTCAGTACGCAACTCCTTATCCCCAGCCAAGGTTTCCAATGTGTCAGTAAGTTCTTGCGGACTTTGCATAACTAGACTATCATCAAAGCTTAATTTTTCGGCATGCTTTGTGGTAGAAGGGCTGAGTATAGGGCAACCGCCAAAAGGGGCCTCTATATGCCTCCAGACTTGCTCTCCGACCGCTTCAAAGGGGGGTACTGATAGGTTCATAGTACCTACGCACTTGTTGTATACATATGCGACATTCTTGATTTGTACAGGGTTATGGAATGTGATATTTGGGAATCGATTCAGCATTACCTCTGGCCAAGAGGCACCGTCCTGCTTATCCTTACGGTAATTACCTCCGAATATATGCACATCACCATCAGGTTGAGGACCAAACCATTTCTTAAAGGCGTTGCGTCGGCGGTTGTCATTGCCAACATATGCCAGCCGGTACCTAACTTGATCCGATATGGGTAGTTCCTTTACGATTAGCGGGTCATATGGCAACCACCATGTACAGAATCGTAAAAGCGGATTGCCTAATCGTAAAGTTTTCAACCCCCACTTTCCTGTTTGTACTAGGTGGACCATGTTGGGTGCCATCTTCAGGTGCGCTGCCTTATCACGGTAGTCATACCCTGAAATGTTCATCAACTTACCGCTATCTGTTTCTGCTGTACGACCCCCCACTTTTGGGTATTCCTTTACGCCTTGGTAAACTAATTCAAGGCCGGGGTCGTAGGCTAGTACGATTGTGTTATTGTTAATCGCATAGTGATGTAGCAGTACATAGTTCCTAGCGTTACGCCGGACGAATGTAGGCATAAGGTTCATGTACACGAGGTCAAGCTTGGGAAGGTTGATGCCGTACTCTTTACTATAGCCTTCAATGCATGATCGCATGTAGTCAGGTGTAGTGCCGAACCGTGCTTTGTCCCACTTGGGTAGACGCTCCTTAAACTCATAGCTACAATCAATGGCCCTAGGATGGTCAGGAATTTTATTCCCTCGTGGAGAGAGGCCTAACCAATAGACATAGCCTAGCTTGAAAAACTCACGAAGGTACAGAACCTCCTTACTGTTCTTCGTTATGTAATCATCCAGGGTAGGCTGATCGTTAAACCAGTATGAACTAAACCCTATGCGTAGATTACGTGTGATTTTGCCATTTGTAAGTTTATCTACATGGGGGTTATAGTCTGGTTTATACTTGTCTTGCCAAAGCCGTTTCATTTTGACTCCACATTAGGAATTAGTCGTATCATTTGAACAAATGCTGGTGGTCGACCCTCGAACCTACAATTAGGACAGTACCGTGCAAGCTGATCTATGGTACGCCTACCGCCTTCTATCTCAATCCAATCACCAGCAAGTATCAGGTTGTTGTTGTCCTCAGCATTTAGTCCACATGTAGGGCAATGATACATAGTCTTAACTGCTGTTTTGCTTGCCAGATAGGACATGCCTAAAGTTCTAGCTTTGTTTATTATTATCTTCTTTGTCATTCATCCACCTCTATTAGAATCAACAGATTGAATTTGGTAACACCGCCCAAAATGACTGTCAAAATTTTTTTGACAACGCTAGTGAAAAAGAGAGTGCGCCCACTTTAGCCAAGGACCCTCCTCAAGGACCATCACTATTGTTAGAGCGCACTCATTCTTTCAGGTACTATGTGGAACAGTAACTTACTCGTCAGA
>Ga0307378_10012930_pt1 | contig 10621 bp, 8 predicted proteins | sample UN1MG_FD_202238 | JGI IMG/M metagenome (GOLD analysis project Ga0307378, IMG submission 202238) | Soil microbial communities from Risofladan, Vaasa, Finland - UN-1 | ecosystem: Environmental > Terrestrial > Soil > Coastal area > Acid sulfate soil | place: Finland: Risofladan, Vaasa | collected...
CTGGGCACGCGGCAGCGCTCCAATAAGAAATGGTCATCAATCTCCCCCAGTCCTGTGCCGATCATGCCCTTGAACAACGCCCCCACCGACGCTATCAAACGACCTTCGGTCCTGTTGCACACAGTGTAGCAGATTTCCTCCCCCTTCGCAGTGATCAGGCAGGTCTCGCCTTCACTGTCGCCGTATCGGAGGACAAACCACTGCGGCTCGCCCTCCTTGACGGTGAATGTACCACGAGCCACTGCTCCGTCGAGATCCAGAGGAACGTGGGACTGAAGGAAGAGCAAGTGGTCCTCCCATTGGGCGACTGTTTCTTCTCCGGCAGGCTCCAGGGCGGGAACGAACCGAGCGTAGTCAAAGCGCGGTTTCAATTCGATGTCCAACTCCACGCTGCCTCTCGAGCATGAGATCTTCCTCAGGAGGGCTTGGCGCTGAGGGTCGGCGCGGTCTATCACGGGCATGAAATCCGTAACGGAAACTGAACCCGTTTCCGTCTGGAACGTGGTCTGCAACACGTTGGTATTACCGAGGTAGGCCTGTTTTCCATCACCGTGACCCTGCGGCCTGACGTAGAAGTGCCCGCCTTGGTCGCTGTCCAGGATGGCAGCAAACACGCTGGGTGACTCCAGGTGAGGGAAACAACACCAGTCAATGGGGCCATCCCGCCCCACGAGGGCGCAGGTCGCCATGTTGCCGATGAGTCCGTACTCCTCCAGTCGCTTGTAGTCCGCTGTCATTGGTCTTCCTGCGGCTGTCCTATCCGTTCAACAGTATCTTGGCCTGTGCGACCACGTTTGCCGCGGTGATTCCGAATCGCTCGTACAGAACCTCTGCCGGGGCGCTGGCGCCGAAGTGTTCCATTCCCACCACGGCGCCGTCGAGTCCCACGTAGTGCTCCCAGCCGAGCTTGATGCCAGCCTCCACGGCCACGCGCGCCTTGACTGTAGGAGGCAGCACACTGTCGCGGTAGCTGGCTGGCTGTGGGTCGAACAACTCCCAGCTGGGCATGGAGACTACGCGCACTGCGATGCCCTCCGAGGCCAGCTGCATACCTGCCTCCAGGGCGAGGTGGACCTCGGACCCGGTTCCGATGAGGATTACCTCCGGCGGGCCTTCAGTTGCCTGCCAGAGGACGTAGGCCCCCTTATGCAGCCCATCTGCAGGCGCGAAGTCTGCGCGATCCAGAACGGGCAGTTTCTGGCGGGTGAAGACCAGGGCTGTCGGCCTTTTGTTATTCAACAGTGCTGCCTTCCAGGCCTCCGCGGTCTCCGTGGCATCGGCAGGCCGGATTACGGTCAAACCCGGAACCGCCCGCAGATTCATCAACTGCTCGATGGGCTGGTGAGTGGGCCCATCCTCTCCCAGAGCTATGCTGTCGTGGGTGAAGACGTAGAGGACCTGCAACCCCATCATCGCGGCCAGCCTTATGGGAGGGCGCATGTAGTCGGAGAAGGTGAGGAAGGTGGCGGCGTAGGGGATCACTCCGCCGTGCAGAGCCATGCCGTTGACGATGGCGCCCATGGCATGCTCCCGCACGCCGAAGTGCATGTTGTGCCCCCAGTACTGGTGCCAGCCCAGATCACCGTAGCCTACGAGGATGGTCTTGGTGCTGGGCGCCAGGTCCGCCGAGCCACCGGTGAGTGCATGGACTCGCTTGACGAGGTGGTTCAGCACCTTGCCGGAGACCACACGCGTAGCAATAGGCTTGCTACCCGGGGGGAAAAGGTCTGCCAAGCCCTCGTCCCAATGGGGAGGCAGCTCGCCGCGGAGTTGAGCCTCGAGTTCATCTGCCAGTTGGGGATACGTTTCGCGGTACGACCGCATGCGTACCTGCCACTCCTGCTCCGCCCGCTGCCCTCGTTCAACCGCCCTCTGCATGTGGTGCCGCACCTCGTCCGGCACGTAGAAGGCCGGCTCTTGGGGCCAGCCCAGAGTGTTCTTGGCCTCCCGCACGTTCTCTTCGCCCAGCGGCTCGCCGTGAACCTTGGCTGTGGCCTGGGCTGGGCTCCCGTAGCCGATGACCGTCTTGCAGATGATGAGCGACGGGCGCCCGGTGTCGGCCTGAGCCTCGCCGATAGCTTTCTCAATGGCGGCGATGTCCTGACCGTCGATGGGGCCCAGGACCTGCCAGCCGTAGGCCAGGAAGCGGCGCGCTACATTCTCGCTGAACACCGTGTCTGTAGGACCCTCGATCTGGATGTCGTTGTCATCGTAGAGATAGATCAGCTTCCCCAGCTTCAGCGTCCCGGCCAGGCTGGCTGCTTCGCTGGTCACACCTTCTTGCATGTCTCCATCGGATACAATGGCGTATACGTAGTGATCGACGATCTCATGGCCGAGCCTGTTGTAGTGGCCCGCCAACCAGCGCTCTGCGATGGCCATGCCCACCGCGTTGGCGAAGCCCTGGCCAAGGGGGCCGGTGGTCGCCTCCACCCCTGGGGTGAGACCATGCTCCGGGTGCCCTGGGGTCTTGCTCCCCCACTGACGGAAGTTCTCCAGCTCCTCCAGCGGAAGATCGTAACCCGTCAAATGTAGGAGGGCGTAGAGGAGCATCGAGGCGTGTCCGGGAGAGAGGATGAAGCGGTCACGACCGGGCCACTCTGGGTTCCGCGGGTTGTGCCTCAAGAAGCGGTCCCACAGGGTGTAGGCCATGGCCGCCGCGCCCATCGGCGTCCCGGGATGGCCTGACCGGGCCTTCTGTACCGCGTCTACGGCAAGGAAACGGATGGTGTTGATGCACTCTAGGTCGAGCGCCGCTTGGTCGGTCACCTTCACTCTCCTCGAAATCGTCTTCTGCCCGATGTGGGGCAGATGTCACACCCCATCTGCTGGCTCCAACTGTGTGTAACAAGTGGCCTGGGCGGCGCTGGTCAGATGGCCCTCACTGCGACGGCCCCTGAACTGTTTCAGATGCGAGAGTCATTCATGTGCCTCGCCGTATGCTTCTATCTCTACCGCACCCGTGTTGCCTGTGTTGGTGCTCACCGCTTCGAAGCGCAGGGTGCGGGCTGTGAACTCAACGGGGAAGTAGTAGATCTGATTCGCGTCGGCGAGATCGAAGGGTCCGTGTGTCTCGCCCTCGTCGGTGATCACAGTGAAGCTGAATATCTGGGCGGTGTCGTTGGGCATCTTACGCGTCCAGAAGCCGATGGCGTGCACGTCGTAAGTACCCGCCAGTTCTATCTCAATCCAGGCGTCATCGCCGTCGCCCTTGGAGGACCACTCGGTGGTGGATTGGCCGTCGATAGCGTTGTTGGCGCCGAAGGAGCTGTCATTGTCGCCAGCGCCGAAGTTGCTGGATACGCCCGCGATCCTGGCCCCGGCGGCCAGAGCCGCGACGTTTTCCCCCTCAGGCCGGGGCGCGGCGGGTGAGGCCTCACTTGCTGCGGTGGTGAAGGTGAGATCCTCGGATTGATACACCTGTGCCCGCTCATCGGTCAGAGTAAGACGGTAGTGGTAGGCGGTGTTCGGCGTTAGGCCGGTCAGAGAGACGGCGTGCTCGCGAACGGCGCCACCCATCATGGGCATTGTGGCAAGGGCACCATAGGTAGGGTCAGTGCCGAAGGCCACGTTGCACATGGTGGGCACACCGCTCGTGAACTGGATCACTACCGAGGTGCCGGTATTGTCCTCTACCTTCGGGCCCTCAAACCCGCCAGGGGTTTCATCCAAGGGCAAGATAACGGTCCCGGCTGGCACTTGCCCGCCACAAGCCGTAAGCACCAGGGCCAGAATCAGGATCGTGACTATCCACCGTATGCCTTTCACTTCGGTTGCCTCCTGACTTTGTTCTCTAGTGCGGTGTCTGGCACCCTCTTGCGCGCTTGACCTTGCCCGCCGAGCCAGGTACTGTCGCGGAGCCGTCCTCGTGTCCCCGGCGAACCGGGCGGTTGAGCAGCGCCTCCACCCTTACCGGTGCCGCTCAAAGAGTGAGAGCATTCCCTCCCGCAGATAGTCGAAAGGCGAGACTAGCGCCATCGGGACTGCACAGTTATTGTCAACCGGCACTCCTCCCGAGGAACAGGCCATCGCTAGCGCGCACTTTCCACCCCGTTCAAGCGAAGCCAGGCGAGTCTTGGGGTCAGCCATGGCGCTCACGCTCCGCCCGCCGGAAGGGGTAGCCGGAAAACCCGTACTCGTGCGAGTCTGCTACCCCTCAAGCCATATCTTGACTACTTGCTTGACTTCCTCTTCCGACATCTCCATGCCGTGAGCTTCGTGGGCATGCTCCTTGTAGGTCTTGGCTAGTCCCTCTTCGTCGGGACCATGGATATCTTTAAAACATATTGGGCACGTAACGGTTACTTCCGCCATTTCTTACCTCCATCTTGTTGGGTTCATCTAGTAGGTTAGCCACGTTGGCTCCGCTCTCAGGCGATCTTGTCGGTCGTCAGGGCACAGGCTCTCATCTATCTTGATACGTCTGGCCGGTTTCGGCTGCTGGCGCCGGCGCTTGGCAGCCAGAAGTGCACAGAGTAACTCGTGCCAAGGCGAGGCCCGAGAAACGGGACCTCAGTTACGGGCGACGGATGGATTCTGGGAATACTGAGAAATGGCGCGAAACGCGGCGAGCAGCGCCTCGAATTCCTCACTGCAGTCGGCGCAGCGGTTCGCGCCGTAGATGATGACGTCAGTCTCGTTGATGATCTCTCCTCTGAAGCACACCTAGTGCGAATCTGTGACGCGTGGAGTGTCGGCGCTTGGGCTGAGCGGTTCTTGTGGCCACCATTCGCCGCGGCTAGTTCGGGCCGGCGGCACAGCCCAACTCAATCATCTGGTCAGCGTTGGCCTTGGCCCAATCGGCCAGCGAGAGCACTTCCGCCAGAGCCTCGACGCCGTGATCTGGATGAGATTCCCTCTCCCATAGGCGCCGAAGCGACATGGAGAGCCAGATACCCTCTACGTAGTCTGGCAGGGCTTGAATCTCGTTGGCATCCAGCGACTGCAACTGGCAGTAGCTCTCCAATAAGAGCGAGAATGGTTCCCAATTCAGAACGCCAGGATATACGATGCGTTTCATGTAACCGGGTCTGGGTGAGGCGAAGTAGATCAGGGCCTCGGCCAGTTCAGCGATCCGTGGCTGCCACCGGGCCTTGTCGTAATCCACCACCCCCACGATCCGATCACCCTCGAAGATCAGATTGCCCGCGTAGTAGTCGCCGTGGATCACCAGTTGGTGTAAGGCACCATGAGCGGCAAAGCGCGCAGCCAAGTCGGCAATCTCGGTGTTGAGTCGCGCCGCCATCTCGGCAGGCTCTGGGTCCCGGTCGATCCCCCACCAATCCATCAGCTTCGCCAGATGGCTGCGGATGATGGGGGGTGTGTACAGGTCGCCCAGGCTGCGCAGGACCTGGGGGGCAAAGCCCAACACATCTCTGTGGTACCTCCCAAGCGTGATGGCCGCCTCTTCCAGGTGGGTTGGCCGGTGGTGGTCGTAGGGGCCACCGTCTATGTATTCCTGGATCTCATACCATGCACCGTGCAGTATGAAAAGGGAGTGACCTTCTGTCGTGGGCACGATCCTTGGGGCTGGGAAGGCGACGCGGCGCAAATGGTCGATGAGCCGGTACTGGGTGCGGATGATATGGAGGTGGCCGAGACCGGGATCGCGGCGTTTCAGGAAGAACCGCCCCCTGGCGGTAGTCAGCATCCAGTGTTCGTTGGCGAAGCCCTTTTCGACTCGCTGGGCGCCAATCAACTGGCCCAGGGGGTAGTGTCGCAGAACCTGCTCCAGTTTGCCTTTCACCAGATTTCGCCCCATGCTGCCAGCTAATGTGCCCGAGAAGGAGCGGTTCGGAACGCCTCCGAGCCGAACGTGCTTCCTCTCAGATAGCATGCAGGATTGTAGTGATCAGAGCAGCGGCCCAAGCCATCGCCAGTGGCTGTTGCGGGGGGTCTGATCTAGTCGAGGTCTTGAACGTCCACCCAGATGGCGCCGTCGTCAACTCGAGTCGGGTAAACGGACAACGGCTTTTCCTTGGAGAGGGACCCCAGCATTCGACCTACTCCAGGCGGCCAAGGGCTCCACTCCTTCACCTCACCGGTGTGGAGGTCGAAGGCGCTGTGATGGCGGGGGCAGACGATGGTCCCATCGTCGGTGACCTGGCCGTCTGCGAGGGATGCGCCCATGTGCGGGCAGACGTTGTCCACGGCGTAGAGCTGGCCCTTGAGGCTAAGCAGGAGGATGGGGCGTCCATTCGCTTCCACTACGCGTCTCTGGCCGTCTGGCAGTTGTTCTCGCGGGAGGACCTTGATCCAGCTCATCTCGCTCTCCTATGGCGGACACCTTGACTTCGTTCCCGCAGGGTTCGATGGCAGCCAACCGACGCGTAGACGCATTATACACCGCTTGGAGGCGGCTGCCAACCCAGGCTGTTGACGCGCAGTCGATGGCGGCAGCAAACGGCACGCTCGTCACGCCTGGCATCGACCGCCCGGGGCGCACTCTAGGTGGGAGGTAGAATGTGTCGAAGGGGTGATCGAACGGCGATTGGAGACACGCCATGCCTCACCTACTGCCTCCTGGCTTGAATGAGATGCCTTCGTATGGTAGAATGTGACCTATGAAGGACTCTAGATCTGAAGAAGAGATCCTCCTCACCCCAGAGGGGAGGGCGAAGTTCGAGGCCGAACTGAACTATCTAGTTTCGGTCAAACGACCCCAGGTGGCGGATCGGCTGCGACAGGCCATAGACGGAGGCGATCTCTCGGAGAATGTTGGCTACGAGGACGCCAAGCACGAGCAGTCCTTTGTGGAGGGGCGGATACTGACACTGGAGTCACTCCTCAAGAGAGGAGTGGTCGTGAAGGGCACGCGAGCCTCGGAAACTGTGAGCTTCGGGTCGCGGGTGACGGTCGCGGAGAAGGGGGGCGGGGAAGAGAGCTTTCTGCTCGTCGGCTCGGCGGAGGCTGATCCTAGCGAGGGACGCATCTCCAACGAGTCCCCTCTGGGCAAGGCGCTCCTGGACCGCAAGGTTGGCGATGAAGTCGCTGTGGAAGCCCCAGACGGAGTGCTGCACTTCAAGATACTGGATATCCAATGAGCGAAGAACAGAGCCAGGAATCTACCGATCTCCTTGAACAACGCCGGTTGAAGCTGGAACGACTGAGGGAGAAGGACATAGACCCCTATCCGCTGCGTGCGGAGTGCACTCATTCAGCTGCTGAGGCGATCCGGATGCTTGAGAGGTGGAAGGAGAAGAGGGGCGAAGGTGGCCCCCCTGAGGTTGTGAAGCTCTGCGGCCGCATGATGAGTATCCGTGTGATGGGCAAGGCCTCTTTTGCCCACATCGCCGACGGCAGCGGCCGTTTCCAGACCTATGTCAGGCTGGCCGACGACGGTGTAGACGCGGAGACGTACGAGCTATTCAAGCGAGACCTGGACATCGGTGACATCATCCAGGTTGAGGGCACCCTCTTCTTCACCCGCACTGGAGAGCCAAGCCTGAGGGTGACGAAGCTGACTCTGCTGGCCAAGTCCCTGCGTCCTCTGCCTGAGAAATGGCACGGCTTGAAGGATGTCGAGACTCGCTATCGGCAGAGGTACGTGGACCTGATTGTGAACGAGGATGCGCGTCGCGTCTTCGTCACCCGCACTGGAGAGCCAAGCCTGAGGGTGACGAAGCTGACTCTGCTGGCCAAGTCCCTGCGCCCTCTGCCGGAGAAGTGGCACGGCTTGAAGGACGTCGAGACTCGCTATCGGCATAGGTATCTGGACCTGATCGTGAACGAGGATGCGCGTCGCGTCTTCGTCACCCGCAGTCACATCGTTGCGGAATTGCGCCGGTTCATGGATTCGCGAGGGTTCATAGAGGTGGAGACGCCTGTTCTTCAACCCATATACGGAGGCGCGATGGCGCGTCCCTTTACCACCTACTATCATGCCCTCGATCAGGAGGTCTTTCTCCGTATCGCCGACGAGCTTTACCTGAAGAGGCTCATCGTTGGAGGCCTGGATCGAGTTTACGAGATCTGTAAGGATTTTCGCAACGAGGGCGTATCGTCTCATCACAATCCGGAGTTCACGCAGCTGGAGGTGTACCAGGCTTACGCGGACTACCACGACATGATGGCCCTGGCGGAGGACGCTTTCTCCAGCGTCGCGGAGAAGGTGTTGGGCGCGGTGCACATATCGTACCAAGGCCACGAGATCGACTTGACCCCACCCTGGCGCCGACTGCCTATGCGCGATGGTATCCTGGAGGAGACGGGAATCGACATCTATCAGGCGTCGACGGTGGAACTCTTGCGCCAGCGGGTGGAGGAGAAGGGACTGGACGTAGACCCTCAACCCACCCGCGGCTCCCTGGTGGATGAGATATTCAGCGAGCATGTTGAACCGAAGCTCATCCAGCCGACCTTCATCACCGACTTTCCCCTGGAGATATCTCCCCTTGCCAAGAAGCAGCCTGACAACCCCGACCTGGTGGAACGCTTTGAGTTGTTCATCGGGGGGTTGGAGTTGGGCAACGCCTTCAGCGAACTGAACGACCCGGTGGATCAAAGGGAGCGCTTCATGGAGCAGAGGAGGCAACGGGAGGCCGGCGACGAGGAAGCGCATCCCATGGATGAGGACTACGTCCGGGCACTCGAATACGGCATGCCGCCCACCGGCGGCATGGGTTGGGGCATCGACCGCATGGTTATGCTCTTCACCGACCAATCATCCATTCGTGAGGTGATCCTCTTTCCCCATCTGCGCACCAAAGGTGCTCCTTCCTGATCATTCTCCTCAATGTCCTAGCGTGCGGGGACACCACACCGTGGTCGGGTTCGGCCAAGCGTTGAACTTTGAACCTCGCTGCCCTATAATGTCGCACAAGCGTTTTCTCCTCCACCGCCCTCATGAATTATGCGGTGAAGCGTTGCGGCAGGGCGGATTACACTGATTTGGCATGAATGATGCTTGACTTGAGGTTCATTCGAGAACGTGCAGACGAGGTCCGCGAAGCCCTCGTCAAACTTAATTCGTCGGCCCCCATCGACGAGATACTGTCCCTGGACGTCCAGAGGCGAGAGTTGCTGGCCGAGGCCGACTCCCTCAAGCATCGGCGCAACGTGGTTTCGAAGAAGATTGGTCAGATGAAGGAGAAGGACCAGGCGTTGATCGGGGAGATGCGGGGAGTAGGCGACCGCATCAAGGAACTTGATGGGGAACTCAGCCAAGTGGAAGAGGAATTGAACGACCTGCTGCTCCTGGTGCCAAACATGCCCCATCCATCGGTACCCGTAGGCAAGGACGAGAGCGAGAATGTGCTGGTCCGCACCGTGGGCGGGCCTGGTCAGTTCGTTTTCGAGCCCCTGCCTCACTGGGACCTGGGACCCATACTGGACATCATCGACTTCGAGCGCGGCGTCAAGATCTCCGGCACGCGCTTCTACGTGCTCAAGGGTCTGGGGGCCAGGCTGCAGCGCGCCCTCATCAGCTGGATGATCGATGTGCACGTCGGGGAGCATGGCTACACCGAGGTGTATCCCCCCTTTCTGGTGCGGAGCAAGTGCCTCGTCGGCACCGGCAACCTTCCGAAGTTCGCCGACAATCTCTACCGCTACGAACCTGATGATCTGTGGATGATCCCCACGGCTGAGGTGCCGGTCACCAATCTTCACCGTGAGGAGATTCTTCCGCCCGGATCCTTGCCCATCAAGTACGTGGCCTTCACCGCTTGCTTCCGCCGGGAGCAGATGTCGGCGGGAAGGGACACGAGGGGCATCAAACGGGGGCACCAATTCGACAAAGTGGAGATGGTCCGCCTCGTGGAACCGGAGGCTTCTCAGGAGCATCTTGAAGAACTGGTGGCCGATGCGGAACGGATCGCCGAACTACTGGAGATCCCCCATCGTGTCGTGGAGATGTGTACCGGTGACCTGGCTTTCGCGGCGATGAAGAAGTATGACCTGGAGATGTGGGCGCCTGGGGTGCAGGAGTGGCTGGAGGTGTCCAGTTGTAGCAACTTCGGGGATTTCCAGGCCCGCAGGGCCGACATCCGCTATCGTCCCGAGCAGGGGGAGAAACCCCGCTTCGTACACACTCTCAATGGTTCCGGCCTGGCCCTCCCCAGAGTGATGATCGCCATCATGGAGAACTACCAGCAGGGTGACGGCAGCATCGTCATCCCTGAAGTGCTGCGCCCCTACATGGATGGCCTGGAGGTTATAGCTGGTCCCGCGTAGCGCCTTGTGCGAGGCTGCGGTTCTGGATCAGCACAGCGTCAGAGCAACGGGCAGATGCCAGGGGGAGCACGCCTGACACCGAGCCGCTCGCCTCGCGGCCGGAAGGAGGAAACATGCTGAAGAATTCGATTCGGATAGCCAGGATTGGGGGCATCTCCATCAACCTCCACGTGAGCTGGATCCTTATCTTCGTCCTGGTCACGTGGACGCTGGCCGGCAGCTATTTCCCGCGGAACTACCCCATTTGGGGCCTCACTCTCTATTGGATTGTGGGTCTGGCTACCAGCGTGCTCTTCTTCGCGTCCGTCTTGGCACACGAACTGGCTCATTCCTTTGTGGCCAGAGCACGGGGCCTTCCGGTGCACGACATCACGCTCTTCATCTTCGGCGGCGTGGCCCAGCTGGAAGAGGAGCCGCAGACGCCTGGTACGGAGTTCGTGATGGCCCT
>Ga0307378_10012931_pt1 | contig 10621 bp, 15 predicted proteins | sample UN1MG_FD_202238 | JGI IMG/M metagenome (GOLD analysis project Ga0307378, IMG submission 202238) | Soil microbial communities from Risofladan, Vaasa, Finland - UN-1 | ecosystem: Environmental > Terrestrial > Soil > Coastal area > Acid sulfate soil | place: Finland: Risofladan, Vaasa | collected...
ATCAGAGGTCCCGTAGGGGTAAGCTGCTCCAGGTTGATCGATGGGAAGTATTCTGATCTGCAGATGCTGGGTGGGGGTGTAAACGATCCGGCATCCGGAGTGCATCCTTGCGTTGACCCTGATGAGACATTCATAGTGTTTGATTCACAGAGGGAAGGGGGGTACGGAAAGGGCGATCTCTATGTGTGTTTCCGGCAGGCTGACGGTGTTTGGAGTGATGCGGTAAATCTCGGGGAGGCCATAAACTCTGAAGGAACCGAGTTCTGTCCTTCGCTTTCGCCTGATGGCCGGTACCTGTTTTATTCCAGTGAGGCAGACATCTACTGGGTCGACATCCAAGTGATTGAGAACCTGAGACCAGAAAAGTGATTGAGGTTCATTTGCCGGCGGGCATCCTCGACGCTTCCGGGTCACGCAGGCCACCCGCCTAGACGCAACTGACCAAGGGGCCTGTTGAAAAATCCCGTGGTATGATGAATCGAAGGGCCCACTCCGGTGCAAACCGTGTCCCGTTCAAGAACAGACCTGCGGCGTGACAAGGGATTAGCCCACGGCGTAAGCCGTGGGATCGGGGGGCAGAGTGAGAAACAAAGCCCCGGAGGGGCGTAACAGGCCTTTTTCAACAGGCCCCAAGGTCAGTTGCACACAGTCACGGGCCCCCGGCGACTGTCCCGACAAGTCTTCTAACAAGTGCGCTGGAAAACCAGGGGGGATCGATTGCAGAAATCGACTCTAACATACGATCCCTACTGTGCCTGCCAGGATTCCAGAATACCGATTACGTCAGAGAGATCGTCGGTGATGAGGTGTTCGGACGCCTTTCCTTTTACTGCGTCGGAGTAGTTGATGGCGATTGATCGCCCGCACTTCTCGAAGAGGTCAATGTCTGATTCGCTATCCCCAACTGCCACGCAATGCTCGAAACCGATTCCGTTCTTCACACAGAAGTCCTTTAGACATTGCAGCTTGCCGTCATTCCCCAAATGACGAGTGATCCTCCCAGTAAATCTCTGGTCCTCCACTTCATACAGGCTGCCGTAGACTCCATCGAAGCCAAACTGCGTCCCGAGGATGCCGGCAACCTGGATCGGCCCTGCTGTTATCAGCACCGATCGTATTCCCCTTTCCTTTAGATGCCCCACCACCTGCTCTATATTCTGAATGAGTTCAATCGTGTCCTTGAACTTGTCTTCTGCCGCCGAAAGGCTGAGGCCTTTGATCAACCGCGCCTTTCGATGGTCTGCATCGATCCATGAGATACTCCCGTCAATCTCGTGCTTCTCGATTTCCTGTAATGCTCCCGCATTCCCGTTGAGTGTGCACAAGTATCTGACGGAATCGGTGTTCCTGATCAATGTCCCGTCCATATCAAAGCATACAACTGCGATCTTCACGAATGGCACCTCTGGTTCAAAGAGATTCAGTCGTCATCTAACATAGTATTATGCAAGGCATTGTCGCAGCACGCTTTTTCACAGCAATCCACCCTGCCAAGGGGTCAATGTCCGAGGCATCGAGAGCAAAACGCAAGTGTTCCCGCGTGGTAGCATCTGAGAAAATCGCAGGGTGATGAATGCCACGGTCTTGAACGCATGACCGGCCTCCTCAGGCGGAATTCCCATACATGTCGGCTTGCTTCGCGGCTTGTGCGTCGCGCCTTACGATGCTCCGTCCCAACGAGAGAGGGCGCCGCGATTGCATCACGGCGCCCCCTTGGATCAACCCCCCGTAGAGAACAGGACTATCCGCCGGCGGTCTGTTGGGTCACCGACACCCGAAGGGACTCTTTCAGATCGACCGCGAATCGCTGGCCAGCAGGAAGTTCGATTTGTTCACCCTTGGTGGCAATGGCGATCGCGCCACCGGCGACCGCGCCTGCTGCCGCTCCGACGGCTGCGCCCTTGGCTCGTTGCTCGGGGCTCGACACGGCACCAATGATGCCGCCGATGACTGCGCCCGCCGCCACCTTCTCTGCGTCGCCGATCTTGTCACCTTCGGCGACAAGGACGATCGGCGCGGTCGAAATGGAGTGTGACTGACCGGCGGGATCCACAACCTCATCGAACATTAGCGTCATCTGCGCCTTGCCCGAGGTGCGATGCGGCTCTTCGACGAGGGTCAGTCGGCCGCGGACCTCGGTGCCCACCGGCAGAACGGTCATCTGATCCACATGCACAGCATCGGTCAGGTGCGCCGAGAAACTGTCGCCAACCTTACTGGCATCAGTACGCAGAGGCGAGTCCAGCGAGACGAGCAGCGTCGTGCCCGCCGGGACCGTCAACGTCTTGGGCCAGTTTGAGGTTGGTGTCGAGGTATTTTCTGCGTTCGCATTCACCTCCTCTTGCGCGGACCGGCAGCCGAACAGACTGACCGCCGCGAAGAGGGAAACAATTGCCCCCAAAGTCAGTTTCTTCAACATGCTGGTCCGGCTACGCATCGACGCAACCATGATCGGGCGACCTTTATCCCCTTCAGGGGAGATGACGCCAGGATCCCTGGCATCACTGAACAACTTGACGGCAGCTTCCTTCATTGCACACATCCTCATGCTCTCGGGGACGAGTGGGCGTCCCCAGCCCGTTGGCCCGAAGGGCCGGTGAAACCGTTTTGGATTCTCCCTGAGCGACTTAGGAACACCTGTACGCTCGGTCAGAGAATAGTTGCGGTCCCGCTCTGCAGTTCATTTCAGCCTTTCACTCCCGGGCGACCGAGACAGGATTGCAGTACTTCGCAATCGTCCGTGGCTCCCGGTCTCGAACTGGCATTACGCACGGCGCCTTTTGTTCGCGAGCAACACAAGACCGCCAATCAGTGCAATTCCCCCGCCGATCATGGCGGCTATCGGAGCAGTCCCGTGTTCCGTGATCGTGGCGCTCATCGAACCCATTTCGACCGTGGTTCGGTTGTCGGCGTAACTAACGATCCCGAAGACAAGCACGGCAATTCCGATGATCACCAGTGCGATTGCGAGCGACTTCATTCGATTATTCCCCTCGAGTTGAGGCGACGGTCATGGCCGCCGTCTCAAGGCGCCAGTGCGCCTCTCCTAATGATAGAATGTCCAACCAACCGTGGCTTTCAAGTCCGGTGCATCCGCCAATCCCAGTTTCGCTTCGATGAAGAAGCGCGAGCCGTTGGCGAGCCCCTTCTCGATACCGCCAAGAATGCTCGCACCGAAGTCGGTTTCCGTTCCCCTGTCGCCTTTATCAGCACTGTAAATATTGGCGCCAATACCGCCGCCAAGGTACGGCGTCCACACGTCCCAGCGCGACGCGAAGCGATAGGCCGCTTCGGCGTTGATCGCAAAGAGCGTCAGACCGTCGCCGAAGCCGATTTCAAGATTCGGCTGAAAGCGTATATGCTGGGCAAAGTTCCCGAAATCCAGGTGCGCTCCGAAGTGAAACTGATCGGGGTTAAAGGTCAATCCGACGCGCGGTCCCCAGCCTCGGAATCCGACTTTACTGCCGGGATCATCCATGTCCGCGCGGGTCACCACCGGGACAGATGCCAGTACCAGCGCAACTGTCAATGCCGAAATCGTTAGAATCTTCTTCATCTTCCGTACCTCCGTATCCCTTTGGGGATGGGTTTAAGGCCAGCCTCGGGTACCAACCGTGCCGCACTGAGGTGCCTTCGTCATTACACTTCGTCCAGAACCAAGCCAATCGTATTCTTGCGACAGCAATTCAGATCGAGTGATCGATGTCAAGCCATGTTCTCAAAATCGAGTCCGCGCCGCCGCAATCTGCTCCACCCTGCGTCTCCCGCGGCCATCCCGCATCCCTGCGGGACGGCCGCGGGCTTGTTCCCTGCGTGATTCCCCTCTATCGATTCGAATGAACTAATATGCGGTCCCGTCTCCTTTCACGATCTTGACTCGATCACCGGCGTTGAACTGCGCATTCGTTTCGGTCTGATTGATGAGTGCTAGTGTCCCAAGCAGGACCGGAGAGTTCTCCTGCTGTGCCAATTGCTCCAAAGACACACGTTGCGTGACGGTGAGGATGGTGAGCCGCATGGGCTGCATCCGTAAGATGGCAGGATCCGTCAGGCGCCGGAAGCTCCGCAATGCGCTCGTGGTGATGCTCTCATACTTCGACCAGAGTTGCTCGGTGGTATAACCGAGCAATTGATAAGTCTTGCCTTCAAGATCGACGAATGTTGCGCGGCCGCGCAGTGATTGTTCTCCATCCTGCGCGCGAAACTGCGCCGAGACGGAGGAGAGGTCATTGATCGTGGTGACTTCCTGGCGTTCTCCCTCGAGCCCTTCCTGCTGGAAGAACGCTCTTGCTGCCTCTGCGGCGGAGGTTGCCTGGGCCATAGTGATCTGTATCACTGCCTCTTGCTTGTCGCTGACCGCGACCACTCCGTCTCTGAGGTTTGCGGTCTGCCAGCTCAATGGGAAAAGGAACTCGAATTCAAACTCGGGATGATAGAAGTGATTGTCCTTGAAGAAACCCAGACGTGGATCGTCGCCGAACACCACACCGTCCAGCAGGCGCAGATACCCGTTCTGATTCACCGAAAGTGCGCCCATATCAATCGTGAGCGTATCGATTTCCGCCTGAATGTGCCCGCTCCGGTTCTCGGGATTCGGATGTGTCGCCAGCCATTCGGGCAGACGTCCGGCGCCGCCGGCCTCGCTGACACGGCTCAGCATGTCGAACACGTCGATCATCTCACGCGGATCGTATCCGGTGCGGATCATGTATCGAAGTCCCAGGTGGTCCGCCTGGCTCTCATCGTCACGGCTGAATTTCAGATACAGCAATCCGAGACCGGCGTTGAGGTAGTCCCCGTACTTTTGCAGACTGGGCTTGATCATCATGCCGGCCGTCACACCGATTTGCGTCACCTGTTGCTCGGACATGCGATACACCGAGTGTTTTGCGGTGACATGCCCGATTTCGTGCCCGATGACCGACGCCAATTCGGCCTCGTTCATCATGTATGCCACCAACCCGCGCGTGACATAAATGAACCCGCCAGGCACAGCAAAAGCATTGACCGTCGGGTCATCGACGACACGAAACGTCCACGGCAGATTGGGCCGTTCCGAGTCCCGGGCGATCCTGGATCCCAGCTCCTGCACGTAGCGCTGCAACGCCGAATCCGGATAGAGCCCGATGGTGGCGATGACCTGCGCGTCGGCCTCCCGCCCGATCTCGATTTCCTGCGACTCGCTGATCAGGTTCAAATGGCGTTCACCGGTGGCCAGGTTACTGGCGCAACTCATCATGGAGGCACTGATCAGCGGCACCACAAGCAACAGGCCAAACCATGAATAGGTGCGGGACGTCCTGCGACCCGCGTCACGGTCGCTCCCCCAAATCCCCCAGTGACCACGAGGTCCAGACGATACGCACGTGTTACTCATTTCTCCTCCTCGTCAATACCGCCATCTTGATCACTCGGACCTTACACTGCGGGGCCGCGGGGTATCCTTCTTCGACCCGCGAATACGAGTACGATTCCGAGCGCTACGGCAGCGCCGCCAAGGACGGGCGGCAGTGGAATTTCCTTTTTCTCATCGACTTGGACTTCGAGTGATCCAAAATCAACAACGTTTCTCTTGGAGGTATAGGATATGCCTCCGTAAATCAGCCCCACCGCGCCCAGGACAATCAGGGCCATGCCGCCTATGACAATCGACTTCACAAGGACCTCGTTCCCAGGGCCTCGGCCGTTACAGCACGCGCCGCCCGGTGATCACCCGGACCAGCACCACAACGACCGCGATCACCAGCAACAGGTGAACAAATCCACTCATCGTGTGACCGCTGACCATTCCCAGCGCCCACATCACCAGCAGAATAACTGCCACTGTCCACAGCATACTCTCTCCTTTACGGCTTTACGGTCGCCGTCCCTTCATGAGGCCTCCCCGCCCTGGATCAGAGGATCCTCCTGGATAAGCGCAAGTCCCCGGCTTTGCATTGCTTTTACAAGATCAAGACTGACCCCGGCAAGATTGGCGATTTCTCTGGCTGAGAGCCCGTCGCGCTCTCCGAGTATCACGATCCACCGAACGATTGCCGGCAAACGAGCGATCGCCGCACTGAGATCGCTGTCTTTCAGCGTGTCTGCGGGCGCGAGGGGTTTGTTGTTTCGAACGTCGCCCGTGCTCATCGATCGCCTTCCCTGAATCATCGGGTGCTTAAGACAGCGTTGATCAACCGTCACGACCCAAAGAACCGCGCCATCCGTGCCGACCCACCGGGCCGTGCTCTCCCTGAACACAATTACGGATGTGTTGTCCGAAAAATCGTCGCTCGAAGGATTGAAAAGGGGATTAGTCCCTTCGGCGGAGGCGTCACCCGGAGGAAGGGCCGTGTTCCGTACGGCCGTCGGCCTCGCTACCGGTAGGCACGTGACTGGGCAGGTCCGGGCGGATCAGGATGGCGAGTCCGTCCAGGATGATGTGGACGTGGCTTCTGACCGTAGGGACGCATGGGAAGTGAATTGCCCGCGCCATGCCAATCTCGCACCTAATTCTTCGCGGGGATTACTCCGTTCCTGACCAGGGCATCAGTGATCCCCTTGACGACTCGGTTCCGCCGGTCGACATCATCGCTGGAGACCGGGTCCAGCGCTTCGCTGGTCGCGGTCCACACCAGGGCTCCCTTACCCGTCGTGTTCCACACCTCGATCTTATGCCTCACGACCTTTTGCGTTTCCGTGTAGCCCGGAGTGTAGACTTCCTTGTAGTAATTGTAATACCGGTGTGACCAGGGATCGTAGAGAGTGACAAGCGAATCGGTAGTGTATCCCGAAACGTCTTGTGTCAGGGTCCTGGATGGCAGCTTGACGGTGGCGATGCAGCCGTCGTAGCTGTGCTCGCGCACTGCCGCAATGATCCCATTAGTGTCGGGCAGTTCGTTCGGGAAGAGTTGGTAGGAGGGTGTCGCCGTAACGCCGCGCTCGCGGAGGGCATCGGCAAATGTGTCCTCCCACAGGCGACGTTTGGCGACGTCAGGCTGCATCGAGACAACGAGGATGTTCCTCATCGGGTTCGCGGCATACTGCGGATCCATCCAGACATTCACGAGTCCGGAAGAGGCGCAACCGGACACGCCTGCAGCGACAATACAGGCAAGAATACTGATCCGGAGCGATTGTTGGCGTACTAAGTAACGACCCATGTCATACTCCTCCTCCGGCTGTGCGTCGTCAGACGTCACAGTGTGTCAATACGAATGAGGCAGGCAGCCCGGACCAAGGTCACGGCCACCCGGCCCAGCCGTTTGTTGGAATCACTCTTCGGGTACGTTCCTTCATTGCATTGCCAAATGTGTCGTATGCTTCCGTGATATCAGTCAACGCAAGGTGGCGCGTAATGAGCCGCTTCGGCCGGACCTTGCCTGACACCACTGTTTTCAGGAGCATCGGAATCGTCACTGTGTCTCGAAGGGAGTTCCTCCAATCGCTCCATTCTTGGCTGACGTCGAAACGCTTATCCTTACATCAGGTACAGCAGAACACCGACGTTGAGCGAGTACGAATCCGCATCGACCTTGCCGATGCTGGAGGGAATGTCGTCGAATTCGTAATCGATGAATTGCCAGCGAATATCGCCGGTGAGTTTCAACTTTGGCGCAACCGGCAGCTCCACTCCGGCGCCAAACTGATACCCCAGTGCGCTCTGTGTGTCGTCGTCATAAGCTGAGTTGGCCGGGAAGTCGAGCGTGGTGTTGTACCATGCCAGCCCTGCCAGCGCATAGATTGACGGAATGGGGTAGACCAGGAGACTGACTGAGACCGGCCATGATTTCAATTCGATGTCGTTTCCCAGTTCTTCGTTGCGATAGTCGATCGCGCCCTCAACACCGATCACGGCACCGCGAAGACGCACCTGCGCACCCAGCATGCTCGAGTTATCATCGGTGCTTTGGCTGTGAATGACACTGTAATGCGCCCCCAGGCCGAGCCCCGCTCCACTTGCATGGCCTCCCCATAACAATGCGAATAGTCCAACTAGCAGGCTTGTAGTTTTCCGTGCCATGGTGATCTCCTCCCAATTCTGGTTTATGGTGCGGCGGTCCTGGTCTCTGCGCGATCCGGGGTGTACTCCTTCGATGGCACATTGACTGCCGTGATCAGGTGAGTGAACTCATTGATTTTGCCCAGTGACTGCCTGGTGCGCATGCGGTTCTGCGTTTTCGCCTTGCTTAGTTGCCCGATGCACTTCCCCATCTTGTCGTACGTCCTTTGCCATGACAGACGCTCCTGGTGTGAGTCCTGCACCGATTCCCGGCGGCAGCGGTTCGTTGCCGGAATCGACGATCCCACCCGTGCCACGGGAGCGGACACTCTCCTGGGCCAGCACGACCGATCGTACTGATCTCGTTTTTTCCGGGAGGGCCTTGCCACCGCCACTGATGCCCTGGGCCGGGCCCTCCCTAAACACAACTACGCGTGGGCGGTCCGAAATATACTCGCTCGATGGATTGAAAAAGGGAGTAGTCCCTTTGGTGTAAGGGCTTACGCGCGGGGAAAACTGTCTTAGGAAGATCCGCTTGCCTTGTCACTCTTGAGCATGTGGTGGGCCAGTTCAAGGCGCGTGTGCAGAGCGAGTTTCTCGAGAATGTTGTGGACGTGGCTCTTGACCGTGTGGACGGCGATGAACAACTTGGCGGCGATCTCCTTGTTGCTCCTCCCCTGCGCAATCTGAGAGATCACTTCCTGCTCACACTTGGTCAGGCGGACGGATTTCACGATCTGATCAGGATTCCCACTCCGGATGGCATGCTCGACGATCTGAGAGAAAAGAGACCCCGTCAAGGGGGGGGGAGAACCTTGATCCCTTTGGCGACCGAGCGGATGGTGTGCAGGAAGTCGTCGAGGGTCGCGTCTTTGAGAATGAAGCCCGCGACGCCCTCTTTCACGAATTCGGCGACATCGGCGTGCGCCGGGATCAGATCCATCACGATCACTTCTGTCTTTGGGAAGTCTTTGCGCATCGACTGGACGATCTTGATGCTGCTCATGTTCCTCAGGCCGAGATCAAGGAGGACAACGTGCGGTTTGAACGCCCGGGCCTTCGCCAGCGCATCGCCGTTCGTGCCACCCACTGAGACCGCTTTGATGTCCGGCTGTGCGTTCAATATCGCGGTTGCACCTTCGCGCAACAGGCGATTGTCTTCAATTAGTAAAACCCTAATCGTCGCCATGACATTCGACCCTCACCAATTCACAAGAAGATCGAAATCTGACACGCCCCCCGTTGAGGCGGTTCTGTCTGACGGCCGTTCAACCCTTGAACCGCCTTTACCACAAGGATAATGGGTGGTCGGTTTGCAGGCAACAGGTCATCACAAGCCCAAACTGGCTCCAAAATGGACCACTACCGGATGAGCCAATCCCGGCTAAGTTCTTGCCGGAATTGCCGTTTGGCGTCTGGCGTTACCTGCTGGTCGGGTATCGGAGATCGCTCATAACCTCCCGCCGCAGACCAACAGCCGCGCAATCATACTTCCGGGTCACGCAGGCCACCCTCCTAGACGCAACTGACCAGGATCAGTTGCACACAGTCACGGGCACTCGGCGGCGGGACAGATTCCGGCCGGGGTCCACCCGCGGATCCTCAGCCGTGCGGAGTCCGGCATTACCAATGAATTCCATGACCATGCTTCTCCTACATTTCACCAGCGGGGTCTGGAGAAGCGTTCGTGGACGTGGGTAGCTTTGCGACGGCTCGTTCCATCTCGGGATCAGGTTCCCATGGACCTTCGAGCCAGCAAACAGCATCAACCGCGCGTGTCGGATCTTTGAGGTTGATTCCAAGACCGACCGCCTGGTTCTCTCGTTCGCGGTACTTGATCACCCCTGTGTGGAAAGCAAGTCCCTTCGCGAAAGCCTGCTCCTCCATTCCATTGTGGGCGATTATCACGAACGCCGTACCAGAATTCTTGAAAGTAATCCATGCCATCTTCCCGTGCGGAAGAACCTTCTTCCTCAGGTCTCGGAAGGCCCGGTCAATGTCCTCCAGAGCGCTGTTCGGAAGATCCAGGAGTGAGAACGCGGCCCAGATAGCTCCGTCATCCCCCCGTCTTCGCAATTCATCCAGAATTCTGGAGACCGTGTCCGGGATTTTCAGCTCAATCTCCGGCTTTTCCCCTGGGCCACCTTGTTCGACCTGGTACCACTGATTGAATCGATCACCGGTCCACGCAATCCAGAGATTGTCGAACTCAGTCTCCCCATTGGCAGATGGTTGCTCCCAGAGATGGGTAGGGTGAAGTCGAATATCCAGATAGCACCCAAACAACTCAAGCTCGTCACCGGTGATACGCTTGGAGAGGTGCTCTATGTCAAGCCGACGCTTCACGTAATGCATGAAAGCTTCTGGGATGCCGATGAATCGCGTGATCACGTCCAAGTCAGCCAAGCTGACCGACCACGGGTATGCCTGATCCTTGAACAATCCGATCTTGCGCAATGCCGCAAGATGCGTCGTGAGGCCGGCAAAGTGATGAAGGGTGACGGAAATGGGGAGGATTCTGGAGAGACGGTTCTTGTCTATGCTAAGCGTCCTCGACGTAGAGCGTTCTCTCAGCACAGGCAGCTTGTCGGAATCGATGTACCTGATCACTCTTCGTGCCTGATCAAATGCATGCTCAAT
>Ga0307378_10012933_pt1 | contig 10620 bp, 11 predicted proteins | sample UN1MG_FD_202238 | JGI IMG/M metagenome (GOLD analysis project Ga0307378, IMG submission 202238) | Soil microbial communities from Risofladan, Vaasa, Finland - UN-1 | ecosystem: Environmental > Terrestrial > Soil > Coastal area > Acid sulfate soil | place: Finland: Risofladan, Vaasa | collected...
GTCGATGCAGTCGGTGCCCAGCCGCCGGAGGCTGTCGTCGCACGCCCGACGGATGTGCAACGCGGACAGCCCGCGATCCAACGGACTGTTGCCCATCGGGTTGAAGACCTTGGTGGCCAGGACGATCCGTTCTCGTCGTCGTCCGCCCTGGGCGAGCCAGCGGCCGATGATCTCTTCGGTCACTCCGCCGGCCCGCGGCCGGCCGTAAACGTCGGCCGTATCGAAGAAATTGATCCCCAGTTCCAGCGCCCGGTCCATGATGGCGAAGCTGTCGGCCTCGCCGGTCTCTTTGCCGAAGTTCATCGTGCCCAGGCACAAGCGGCTGACGCTCAGCCCGGTGCGTCCGAGTTGGGTGTATTGCACGAGAGGGTCCTCCATTGCAAATAGGGAAGCGAGATAGTCTACCAGGGAGGTTCGAGGCAGGAAAGCGGCCTCGACCCGCCGAGACAAAGCCCCATCCCGTTCCAGCAGGCTTGCCGTCGGCAATTTTCAATTCTCAATTCTCAATTTGCAATTCTCAATTTGCAATTTTCAATTCTCAATTCTCAATTTGCAATTCTCAATTTGCAATTTGCAATCTGCAATCTGCATTCTTTTCTTCCCGCCCGCGCTATTGCCCACAGCCGCCATTTGGGATAGCCTACCCGCATGGCAAGCACCCCAGCCATCAAACCGACCCAGAAGGCCGTCAAGACCTACTAACGGCTGATTCCGGGGGCAGCGGTAATTCCGGACCATACCGGTTTTCGTGCGTGACTTTCGGGAAACTAGTAAAGTGTCCTCGGAATACCTTGTTGCAGAGCAACACCGGCGATTTTGCCAGTGAGTCAAGCGACATGGTAGGAGCCCTTCCGCAAGATCGACGGTGCCACCCGCGTGGCCCTGGGTGGGGTCTCACATCAAGCGGACATCAACCTGACATCAACCTGACATCTCACGAGATGCCAGAAGTCGCAAGTCAGTCGAGATGAGTTGACCGCAGAAGCACTGCGCGGACCGGTTTTCCCCGGCTCGCGGAGATTTCCAGCGGCGTTGTTCCCTATCTTGTCAATTGCGCTGCGCCGTTGGCACGGCAATTGCTCCTTCCGACATGCCAGGGGCAGTTGGACCAACAAGAAAAGGAGAATTGCTATGAAACGTTTTGCTATCGCCTTGCTGTCAGTCGCCGCTGTCTTGGGTGGCACGCGTGGTGGAGTCGCCGCCGATGGCGTGGACGTGACGGACGCCAACGCCTGGTTCCGCGAGTTAGGTCGTCAAGCCAGGCAGACGCAGGAGGACAACGGCCTCATCAGATTCGGCCGTAGACTTGACCAACTCGAGTTCCAGCGCATTTCGCAAATCTGCCCGACCGGAACCTCTTACCCTGGCAATAACTGTGCCCACTTTGTCAGTCACGTGCTGCACAGTGGACACGGAGAGACCTGCCCGTCCGGCGCCAGTGTCAGCGTGCATGATCTGTTCGTTGCATGTCCGCAGGTATGGAAGCTCAACGGGGGGACGCCTCCAGAGAATCCGTGTCTGATCTTTGTCGCGGAGCAGGGTGTCGCCGGCGCCGCCTCAAACGGGATGGACCGAGTGATGGGTCCCGGAAGAAGGCACATCGGCATCTACATGGATGGGAAGATCTGGCACTACAGCAACACCCGACATCAGGTCGAACAGGCAACCGTAGCACAATTCCGCAGGTTCTACGGGGGCAACGTCGACCTGTTCTGTGGCCAACTCACAACCAATTGGCGACAGGGCCCCGCCTTCCGCTAATATGGGCGGATTCAATTCTGAAGCCCGCAGGGGGTGGAGGGATGTTTACTCCCTCATCACTTCTCGCGGGGTTCGATAGCCGAGTGTCTTTCGTGGCCGATCGTTGAGTTCGCTCTCGACCTTCTTGAGTTGATACGTTGTGATCTTACTGAAGTCCATGCCTTTCGGGAAGTACTGACGCAGAAGACCGTTCGTGTTCTCGTTCAAGCCGCGTTCCCATGAATGGTACGGCTTCGCGAAATAGACGTCACCGCCCAGGCTTTCTCCCAACTGTTCGTGTTCCGCAAATTCCTTGCCGTTGTCCAAGGTCACCGTTTCACATGGCAGGTTGCCATGACAACGGAAGCCACGTCCGATCACTCGGCGGATCACATTGGCTTGCTTGGTCTCGGATCGCCCCAGCACCAGGTATTGCGACTTCCGGTCGACCATCGTCGTCAAGTAGCCCGACCCCTTGGCGGTCGCGATGCAGTGTCTCAGCGGCATCGCTCCGGTAACCCGCCGCAGCGGCAAACGCTCGACCGTCCATAACTTGTTCGTAACCATATTCAGAAAACACAAAAAACGAGTTGACGGACCACCTCAGATATCTGCTTGCCGGAAAGCGTCGAGGATTGGAAAGCCTGCAAGCAGTGCGGAAGCCCCGCGGACATCGACCTCTTCCCCGGCAAGCAGTGCCACACAAAAACTACCTACTCCCCGCGATCGTTCCTTCCAGCGGGCTGCTGGCGGTGGCGTAGAGCTTCTTCGGGATGCGGCCGGCCAGATAGGCCAGGCGGCCCGCTTCGGCCGCCAGACGCATCGCTTGGGCCATTCGCACCGGATGATCCGCGTGGGCAATGCCCGTGTTCAACAGCACGCCGTCGACGCCCAATTCCATGGCCACCGTCACGTCGCTGGCCGTGCCCACGCCCGCGTCGACGATCACCGGATAATCGGGGTCGCCGTCTTTGAGGTACTCCAGGCAGATCCGCATGGCATTGGGATTGAGCACGCCCTGTCCGGAGCCGATCGGGCTGCCGGCCGGCATCACGCTGGCGGCCCCGGCCTCTTTCAACCGCCGGGCGACCACCGGATCGTCGGACGTGTAGCAGAGGACCTGAAAACCCTCGGCCACCAGCTTTCCGGTCGCTTCCAACGTGGCCATCGGGTCGGGCAGCAGCGTCTTCGTGTCGCCCAGCACCTCGAGTTTCACCCAATCGGCACCCGGGTTGCCCATCTGCGAGAGGATTTCGCGTCCCAGCCGGGCAACACGGATGGCGTCCTCGGCCGTGAAGCAGCCGGCCGTGTTGGGCAGGATCGTGTACCGCTTCGTGTCGATGAAATCCAGCAGGTTCTTGCCTTCGGCGTCGATCAGCCGCTCGCGGCGCACTGCGACGGTGATGCACTCGGTGGCGGAGACGTTCAGCGCCTCGCGCATCAATTCGTAGGTGGCATATTTGCCGGTGCCCACGATCAGGCGGCTGGAAAACGTGTGCGAGCCGATCTGCAAGGGATCGCCCCCAGCATGCGCTGCGGCCATGGCGCTAACCTCCTCCTACCAGAGTGACGATTTCCACCCGGTCGCCGTCGGCCAGAGTGTGCTCGGCGTGTTGCCGGCGGGGCACCAGTTCCCGATTGACCTCGACGGCCACGTGCTTGTCGGCCAGTCCCAACTCGACCAGCAATTGGGTGACCGTCGTTGGCTTGTCCAACTGACGTGGCTGACCGTTGACATGGATGACCACCGGTTCGGCCCCTTTACCCCGGCGGGATTTCGCCGGGCCCTGCGGTGGCGGCACGGAATCGCGTGACGGCCAAGGGCATCATTGACATCGGTCCGATCATCCGGCCGCTGGTGTGCATGTTCTTCGACCAGGGAATGGCATAGGCGGCCACCATGCCGGAGGTGACCTCAGCCACGTAGACCACCGACATGCTTGGCCTTACGGCCCCAACCATACCCCGCAGATTGGCCATTCCCGTGGTCATCATGAAATTCGGGCTCTTGGCCGGGTCGACGCGCAGGTCGTTGATGACGTTCTTGTAGAAATAAAACGCAGTGAACGCATTGCCTTGCTGGCCCAGTACGACCGCGTTCAGGTCGCCGGTGAGAAAATCGAGGAAGTAAACCGCCTCGAATTCCTCGTCGACCGGGCCGGTGGCCATGGCAAAGGTCCTGCTGCGGTCGGTAGACACGGCGTGCAACGGCGTGTTCGGCCAAAGCCCCCCGACGATCAGGCCCACCATCAAACCGACTCCCAACCAGGCCACTCGGCTATTTTTCCACGCAAGGAACATGGGGAACCCTCCTCTGTCAAAGCCGGAAGTGTATGTGTACAGGGGCGCCGACGCCGGACTGCCGAAGACCCGTCCGCGGCCGTAAGACATCGATCCAACGTCGCCGAATGTATGTTACCCGCTTTCGGTTGGCATTGCCAGACGTTTCTTCTTTCTCCAGGTTAGCGCAGATTCCCCAGAATCCGGCACCGTGTCCACTTGTCCTCGCTTCTCCACTTGCCGTTATTCTCTGAGATTGGCGGTGTCCTAATAGTCTTGGCTCTTCAGCAGAATTCGTGGGTCGATCGGCCTGGTTCAATTCTGCCCGCTTTTGGGTAACAGGCGCAGACTCTGAGGGTTGCCCGTAAGGGATTGCGGTGGGGGACAGCTGCCGACGGGTGGTCAGTTGCGGGGAGAACCGGACGTAGCCGAGCATCTCCAGCCAGTGGGGATGGGGGCTGCCGTTGAGCAGTTCCGCCGGACTCTTGCCGACTCGCTCGGGCCGTTCGCTCCGCAGGAAGCGGCGGTGGTTGGGGAAGAACTGGAGCAAGGCCAGGTAATCCGGTCCCAGGTAGCGGCGGAGGAAGAAGTAGTTGCGCAACCGGCTGTTGAGGTTCTCGACCAGCGAACTGGCGCGGACCGTTTGGCGGTCCACTTCGGCCCGGCCACCGATAAGACATCCTCGCGCAGTCATGTTAGCAACGTGGCCGCGTACGCCCGGTTTTCCACGAAGGTGACCAACGACTGGACGGTTTGCAGGGCGTGAAACACGTCGCGGAGTAGTTCCACCACCCCACGCAGAGAACTGTGGCAGATCAACGTCAGCCCGATGGCGGGATGGAGCGGTGTGGCGGAGTCAAGAACCCTGGTTGTTTCAGTCTGAAAGTTCCTTGTCTTCGTAGTGTTCGACCTTGGGCCAGTAGGTCTCGAAGTCGAACTCGGGACTGTTGTCCAGGTCGTGACAGGAGCGGCAGTATTTGTCCGAGGCGTGGTCTTGGACTTCTTCCTTGGTGACGACCGACGCCTTTTGCATCTCTCGCTGCAGGGCCTCGTCGGAACCCATTTCCGCGGCAACGTGCGCCCCGCCCGGCCCGTGGCACGACTCGCAGCCGACGTCGATCAGATGGGGCGTCTTGGCCAGGCCTTTCGCCTCGTCGCCGTCGAGGCTCTCGTATCCGCCTTCGTACGGGAAGTACTTCGTCGGGTGCCAGCCGATCACGTGGCAACTGACGCACTCGGGATCGAACTGTCGCGGCGGATCGAGTTCGACGAGCGTGTCGAATGCCTTGGCGTGGCCCGTCTTCTTCCAGATATCGTACGACACTTCGTGGCAGTCCATGCACTCCTTCGAGCCGACGAACTTGCCGAGGGTTTCCTTTTGAGGATGCGGCGGTGCCCGATTGCCCGTCGGAATGCCGAGTTCACGAAACCCCAGCCTTTCGAGTTCTTCCTGATAGACGCCCATCAGCATTTTCATATCGGGCGAGTCGGCCAGTTGGGCGTCGAGCGGAACGCGGTGGTATCGGTGGGGCACCGGCCTTGGCGAATCGGTATCGAGAATATCCAGCACGATGGCGTGCATCCCTTTTTGGCCGACTTCGATCAACAGCGACTTGCTTGCCCCGATCACGGCGGCCTCGCCCGGCGGCACGTCGCCGCCGGCGGCCGTCACGATCAGATCGAAGTCGGGGAACTTCTCGGCCAGCTCGGCCGTTTCCTTCATGTTGGCATGGGCGAGCAGGATCAGAAAGTCGGCCTGGTTCTTCAACTCGGGAACTACCTTCTCCAACGCGGCCACGGCGTCGATCACGCTGACGTCCGGGTTGTTGATCGCCCTTTGCGCCTGGTTTCCCAGCACGCTGGTGATGCCGATCTTCACGCCGGCGGCTTCGACGATCCGCATCTTGTCCGTCAACGTTTCATCGCCGAACAGCGTGACGTTGGCCGAAAGAAAGGCGCTGGGCTTGGCCACGTCGGAAACCAGTTCAAGGGTGTTCAACCGCAGGTCGGTCATCCCCAGGCCGATCGCGTCGTAGCCCATCTGCTTCATCCCGTCGGCCATGCGGTGGAACTTGATCTCCGCCTGGCGGCCGTATCCCTTGGCCGTTCCGCCCACGTCGATCCCGATCACGGGCCAGGCTTTCTCTTGGCGGAGCTTCATGAAGAGGCTGTGGCGGCGGCCCATTCCCCCTTTCATCTTGTCCAGCCCGGCACATCCGCACGGTTCCATGTAGCCGTCCAGCCGTCCGGTAATCACCAGGGTGAACTTGGCCGGCTCTTGGGGAACGTCCGGCTCCACGTCGGACTCCACCTCCGGCCCGTCCGGCGGTCCCGGCGGGATCTCGGTCTTTTGGTCCACGGCTGCCGACTTGGCGTCGGGGGCACGATCGTCCGACGACGGACACCCGGTTACCGCAATCATCAGCCCAGCCAGTGTCGTCAATCGGATCAGGGGGCCTCGAAATGTGGGCTTGTCGGTCATGGCTAACAATATTCGAACTGTAAGTGCGGGCGGTGATTGTTGGACCCCGTGGAAAAAGGGGACAGGCACCGAGCCGGCAGCACTTTTGCGCGACTTTCACGCCATTTGCGGCTCGGAGCCAGTCCCCATTTTCCACTCGCGGCTTCACCCGGCAATCGCAAACCGGACGCGAATGCTCAATTGGGGGATGCGGGGATGGTCGGTCTTGATCAGGATCTCGCCCAGCTTGCCTCCCTCCGATCCGAGGTAACTACACGGGGGACTTCCCTCGGGGATTCGCACCGTCAGCGGGATCTGAATCGCCCGGCCGTCGCCGATGGGCGTCGGTTCTCCCAACTTCACATCGAGCAAGTCGGGGAACTTCTTGAGAAGTTCGAGCTTCACCCGCTTGCGATGTGGGCCGTGGACGACGATCGAGACCTCCCGTTGGGCCCCCTCCGCGCCGTCGACGAAATCCACGAAATTCAGCAAGCCGCTCTGTCCGTCCCACACTTGCAGACCGATCGCCGAGAAATCCCCCTCCACGACGGTCCCCGAGACGGGGATCTCGACCGCCGGTGCCGATTCCAGGCCGGTTTTCACGCGGACCGTTTGTTGAAACGGCCCGATCGGGATACCCGGCTTGACGGCAACCCGGATCAACCGGCCGCTTCGGGCATCCTCTTCTTCTTCCAAAAGATCGGGCGGAAGCGGCCCGGCGGAAACGTCGAAATGCTCGGCGAGATACGAATCGGTGAACTCGCACTGGATCTCCCCGAGTGGTTCTTCAACATAGCAATACAGCAGGATTTCCCCGATGACCGGCTCTCCGGCAGGAACTCGGCTGAAAACCAACTCCGAAGGCACGGCCCGCACGGCCGAGATGATTCGCCCGCTGACGGTCAGCATCACCTCGCGCCGCTTGGGATCGTTGGTGAGAATCGTGGCCGTTTGGCGGTAAGGACCGGGCTCCTTTTCGGGATCGGGGGTCCACGTCAGTATGACCAGTCCCGATTCGCCGGGCGGGATTCTGGGCCTCTCGATGTTGCCTACCGTACATCGGCAGGACGTCGGCCCAGCCGTAAGTACCAGCATGCCTTCGCCTTCGTTGGTGAAGCGAAAGCTCTGGCTTCCCTTGGCGTGGATATCGAGGGTGCCGAAGTCGTGCTCCGTGGCATCCACGGCGATCTCCGGCAGCAGGGAATTGTCCCAGACCGTTTCGTCCAACCGCAACAGGGCATTTCCCACGCCGCTGGCAACCCCGAGGATTGCCGCCAGGATGATTGCGATGAGCGTTCTCATGTCTATCCGTTGAATACGGCCGGCGCGGCCAGCGGTTCGCAGATCTGCACGGCAGATCGTTATTCTATTTCGCCTGCTCGACAAGATCGACCACCCGTGCGAGTGGACGCGGCGGCGGACTGATTTCTCGACGACTTCCGAGTAGTCCGTCCGTGTGGTGCCTTGCCCACCGGATTTATCGATATAACCGCAAAACTTGCCGCAAACCAGTCATGTTCAACTCAAAGGGCGGTCGAAACAAGAAGTGTCTCGGTTTGCCGGGCAGCGGTCCGGGGTTGCCTGCAGGTCCCAAGTATCAAGTGTATCGACGGAATTCCGGAGGAAGAGGAAAACGTCCCATGAAGCTCTCTCTGTTCCCTTGGTCCGCGGTTTGGCTGTTGATCGCCGCACTTTCGTTCTCGACCATGACGGCCGAAGCCGCATCGCCCTCGGCCACCGAGGCCTTGAAACTGATGCCCGTCCAGCCGGGAGTCGACTTCACCAGACCCACTGCCGACGAAGCGGCCCAGTGTACGATTGCGGCACGGAGGATCGACGGCAAGGTCGGCTGGGTCGTCGAGGACGCCAACGGCGCGACGCTGCGGAAGTTCGTCGACACCAACGGCGACAACGTGGTGGATCAGTGGAGCTACTTCAAGGAAGGTCTGGAGGTCTACCGGGATATCGACGCGGATTTCAACGGGAAGGCCGACCAATACCGCTGGTTTCACACGGCCGGAAGCCGCTGGGGGTTGGACAGGAATGAAGACGGAATCATCGACTCCTGGAGGACCATCTCGGCCGAAGAAGTCACCGCCGAGCTGACCGCCGCGCTGGCCGGCCGCGACACCGCGCGGTTCGCCCGACTGCTGTTGACCTCCGGTGAACTCGCGTCGCTCGGGCTGGGCAAAGAGCGCGCGGCGAGCCTGGCGGCCAAGATCGAACGCGCCGCCACGGAATTCCAGACTCTGATTTCACGACAAAAAACGGTGACGCCTCAGTCCGAGTGGATCCAGTTCAGCGGCGGCAGGCCAGGCGTCGTACCCTCCGGCACGGAAGACTCGACCAAGGACTTGCGGGTTTACGAGAACGTGACCGCCATCGTCCAGACCGGCGAGGACCACGGGCAGGTGCAGATCGGCACGTTGGTGCAGGTGGGCGACGTATGGCGACTGATCGACGTTCCGCAAGGACTCGGCGCCGCAGAGGCGGATTTCGACTCGCTGGGGTTCTTTTTCCAGGCCCCGGCCAACCGTGTCGGCTTGCCGGGCGCAATCGGAACGAGCGAAGAAAGCCAGGCGCTGTTGGCCGAACTGGAGAAACTCGATCAGGAAGCCGCCAACGCGACCACCCCGCAGCAGCAAGCCGCCTACAACGCCCGCCGGGCCGGTCTATTGGAGAAAATCGCCTTCTCCGTCCGCAGCCCTCAGGAGCAGGCCATGTGGTTGCGCCAATTGGCCGACATGATCAGCGCGGCCGTCCAGTCGGGCGAGTTTCCCGACGGCGTGAAAAGGCTGGAATCCTTATTGGAGAAACTCGAAGCCGCCAACGCGGACAAGGACCTGTTGGCTCACGTGACGTTCGTGAAGATGACGGCCGAATACACCTTGAGCTTCCAGGTGGAGAACGCCGATTTCACCGAGATTCAGACGAAGTGGCTGAAGGGCCTCGAGCAATTCGTGGCCGATTTTCCCGGGGCTGTCGATGCGGCCGAAGCGATGCTCCAGTTGGCCATCGCCCAGGAATTCGCCGGCAAAGAGGACGAGGCGAAGAAGTGGTACGGCCGGATCGTCACCAGTTCTCCCGACTCGCCGGCCGCGAAGAAGGCCGCCGGTGCCCGAACCCGGCTCGACTCGGTCGGCAGGACGATCGAGTTTTCCGGAAAGAGTCCGGCCGGCGGCGTGGTCGATCTGGCCAGGTATCGCGGCCGCGTGGTGCTGATCCAATATTGGGCCACCTGGTCGGATCGGGCCAAGAGCGACATGGCCGTGCTGAAGGAGCTGCTCTTGAAATACGGAAGCACACTGAGCATCATCGGGGTGAATCTCGACGGCAGCGCCGACCAGTTGACGGGCTACCTGACCGAGAACCGGCTCCCCTGGCCGCAAATCTACGAGGCCGGCGGCTTGGACAGCCCGCCGGCCAACCAGTTGGGCATCCTCACGCTGCCGACCATGATCCTGGTCGACCAGCAAGGCCGGGTGGTCCACCGCAACATCCAGACGACGGATCTGGATCGCGAGTTGAAGAAGCTGATCCCTTGAAATTGTAAAATCTGCAAAGCGTGGCAAGTGGTCATCGCTTCGCGTTGACGCGAATCGGCGGTGACCCGATCGGGAAATCGGCGCAACCCGATTCCATTCAAGCACTTACCGAAGCAGCCTGTTGCCGGGCACTTGACGCCCACCGGTCTTGGCACGGAAATCGCAACTCCCCCGTGCGTATCGCGACAGACAGAATCGCACACGCCGCCGGGAGTTCGCCGCCGATGACCGATTTCGATGCCTCTGCCCTTTGTTGGACGCTGGCAGCCGTCCAGATCCTGGGACTTTTCAGCGCCTGGATCGCACGCCTCAGCGAAGGGTCCCGTCGGCAAACACCTTGCCAGGGGATGTTCCTGGCGTTTCTCGCCCTGGTCGCGGCGGCCACCATGGTCTCCGTCAGCATGGGACTCGGCAGTTGGCTGACCTGCGGCACCACGTTTTCCTTGATGGTGCTGACGGTAACTTGTGATTTCAACCGCACCCGAGAAGCCGCCGCCTGGTAGATGCCGTCGGGTTCCGGCGTCAAGCCAAGATCTTGTCGTGTTGACAACAGCCGCGTGTGCGAGTCACGGCTCGCCCCCGGAAAACGCGATC
>Ga0307378_10012934_pt1 | contig 10619 bp, 11 predicted proteins | sample UN1MG_FD_202238 | JGI IMG/M metagenome (GOLD analysis project Ga0307378, IMG submission 202238) | Soil microbial communities from Risofladan, Vaasa, Finland - UN-1 | ecosystem: Environmental > Terrestrial > Soil > Coastal area > Acid sulfate soil | place: Finland: Risofladan, Vaasa | collected...
CTCGCGCGCCTTCGCGCGCTCGGCCTCGGCCTCCTCGCGCACCGACTTCGCCTGGTTTTCGACCTCGCGCATGCGCGCCTCGTACTCCTCGCGCATCTTCGCCGCGGCGTCGGCGACGTCGTCGCCGCCCTTGCCCGCCCGCGGCCGTGTCGGCGTCGCGAGCGCCGACAGTTTTTCGTCGAGCGTTTTGGCAAACCCGTCGCGCATCTCGCCGAGCTTGGAGTCGAAGCTCTTGCTGAGCCTGGTCGCGTAGGTGCTTTGTGCGCCGTTGAGAATCTTGTCTAGCTCGCGCCGCTGTCCCTCGGTGAACGCCTCGCCGCCGCCGCCGTCGCCGCCCGCGCCGTCGTCGTTCGATGCGCCGCCCTGGTTCGGTGCTTGTCCGTCGTTTCGCCTGCCCATGTTTTTCCTCGTTTCAAACCGACGCGCCACGGCCGGGCACGACGACGCAGAATCGCGACGTCGCCCAGCCATGGCGCGTGGCCCCGCAAATGCTTAACCGCGCCTCAGTTCCGCGTCCACGGCGCGCATGCCATCCCATAACGCCTCGCGCTGTTCAACGGTGCTCTGCATCATCGTGAGCCATTCGCCGAGGTCGTCGGTCCATGTCCCAGCGCGCAGCAGTTCGCGATAGAGCGCAACGGCCGCAGCCGGGTCATCGCGTTTCAATTCATTCGTCGTCGTCATTCAGTACGTGGTGTGAATCATTTTTAACTTGGCGAGCAGTGCCTTGCGCTGCTCGGACGTTAGGTCCGGGACGCTCTTAACAAACTGCTTGACTGATTGCTCTCGTATTGTCGAAATACCTCGCGCGTTGGGGCTTGGCCGGCTTGTCTTTTTTGCCTTGTACGCGGTCGCCGCCTGCAACAATTTCTCGTCGGCGTCCTTTTGACTGCCGCCGGCGACGTTTTTGATTGCCTTCGCATACTGACCCACGATGCCCTGATATGACTGGTACGGCTTCGGTTGAAGCGTCGGGCGCCCCGTTGTCGGGTCCACGGCTGTTGTCGGCGCAATATGGACAGTCGAGTATTCCGATACGCGATATTTTCTGTTGTTGGTTCTCTCGTCCACCACTCTCACGTCGCCGAATCGCTCGGCGAATACTCGACGAGAGTGCGTCTCCGTCACGACCTCCTCGAGCACGCTCCCGTATCCTACGTAAGTCCCTTGATAGGAGGGCCCGTGAGCATGCGACTCCTCATGCAGGTGATGACGGAACGCGAACATCTCGTCGAACCCGACCTCTTTGCCCTCGAGCGCTTTGCGCGCGAAGCTCGCGGCGCGCTCGTGGTAACCCACCCTGCTCTCAATCGTGTCAGGCCTGTTGTTGCCTCCTCTACGGTTTTCAATATGATGGCCGGCGACGTTTCGCGGCAGGTTGTTGTTCACCCTGACCGTCACGGTCCTTCCGGTCGTTCTATTCCGGGCGCCCCCATCATCCACGACTAGTCCGCGGAACAGTTTGCGCCATTCGCTTCGCTCTTTGGCCGTTGCTTTGTCGTTGTCGATGAGAGGGCCAATTTTCGCGATGCGCTCTAGCACGCGCTTCGACGGCAATCCGCGAACGCGCTCCTGTTGCGCCGCCGTCTCCGGTCCCGCCGGTCCCTGTCTTTCGGGCTCGACCTTCTTGGCGAGTACCGCCGCCAGGCCGTATCGCTCGGGCTCGACCTTCCCCGTGCGGGTATAGGTCGGCAGCGGTTTGACGACGACGGGCTCGACCTTGACGGGCTCGACCTTCTTGACGACGACGGGCTCGACCTTGACGGGCTCGACCTTCTTGACGACGACGGGCTCGACCTTGACGGGCTCGACCTTCTTGACGACGACGGGCTCGACCTTCTTGGCCTTCAACTTTTGTTTGTCACGCCATCGAATGGCCGCCTCTCGTTTGAGTCGCTTCTTGCGCTCCACCGCCGTCTCGGTGACCGGCGGCACGACGGGCTTGACGACGGGCGGCACTGGCGGCACCGGCGGCACGAGCGGCGGCGGCGGCACGAGCGGCGGCGGCGGCACGGGCGTCCCCCTCTTCTTCGCGAGCCAGCGCGCGCTGGCTTCGCGCTTGAGTCGCTTCTTGCGCTCCACGGCGGATTCCATCGGTGGCGGCGGTGTCGTCGTCGTCGTCGTCGTCGTCACCGGTGGGATGACGGTTGGCTGGCCCTCCCTCTTTTTCGCGAGCCAGCGCGCGTTGGCTTCGCGCTTGAGTCGTTTCTTGCGCTCCACGGCGGATTCGACACGTCCGAGCTCATCGACCGGACGCACCTCCGTCGTCGGCGGGGCTTCAATTCCGGCGGCCACTTCCGGCTCAACGTCGGGCCAGTCCGGGTCCCACGGCGTCGCGACGCAGCGACAGTTTGGGTGTGAAGGCGGATACATCGAGCCATCGGAGAACGGCTCGTCAACGCCAACGACTTCGCCATCGAGCGCGGCACACGTCTCGCATCGTCGTCGGTCGGCCGAACTATCCCAACGTCGCTTCCATCGCTCGCCGCCTTCGTCGGCGGCCAGCGCCTTGATGCTTTCGTGGTGATGCGCGTTGTACGAGTGAATCATCTCGGTGCGCACGAGCCGCTCGGCCTTCCAAAACTGGCCGTGGAACAGCCCGCCCGCCATGCGGTCGGCGACGTCCGGCGTCTCGAGACCGAACCGCCCGCCCGCCTGCGGTCGTAGACGCATGACGCGGTTCGCCATCTGGTTCCATGTCTCGTTTCGCGTGACCGCCACCGCGAACTGCCGACGCAACGCCTCCTGGCCTTCCTTGCCGTAGCGTCTCGCGCTCGACGCATAGCGCGGAGTCAGCCAGCGGTTCTTGACGAGCAGGTCGGCGGCAGTTGGCAGGTCCGGCGACGGCAACTGATACGCGCCATCGAAAACCCCCGTGAGCCGCGTGACCTCGGCGCCGAGGTTCGTGACCGCAAGTCCGGCCGCGTCCTCGCCAGCCGCCTTTAGCTCACGCTCGATAGCCTTCGACGTCTCGGCCATGCGCTTGATAGAGGCATCGATGGCCATCAGCGTTTTGCGGTAGTGATGCGCCGTGTAGCGGTCGCCGCCATCGGGCGCGGCCTTCAACCATTTCTCGAGGTCCGACTTCAGCTCGCGCCTGGCGTCGAGCAGCGCGGGAAGCACGCGCCTGAGCGCGCGCGACGGAACGTCATCCACGCGACGGACGACGCCGCCGAGCATCTCGGCAACGCGCGCCTCATCGGCGGCCGACGCCCGCGCGCCCGTGCCCGAGGCTGGCATCCGCTAGGCTCGCGGCCTCGACGTCGTGCCGCGGCGCTGAGGCGGCGTCGGCTCGTCGTCATCGTCTAGCTCGTCTACCATCGCCGCCCCATCGTCATCGAGAGCCGCCTCGCGCGCGGCCAGATGCGCGTCCCGCTCGGTCATTTGCTCGGTCATCATCTGCTCGGCGGTCAACGCCGCGCGGAGCTCGACCTCGATGGCCGCGAGGTCGGTCTCGCTCGCCTCGTCACCGAGTACCGTTTTCGCCAAGTGGTAGCGATGCCGTAGTTGATACGTCGGACTCGGTATCGGGATGACCTCGAGGCGCTCGGCCTGCTCGACGACGTCGGCAACCTCGGCGACGTCGAAACGGTCGAGCCCCGAGATGGCCCAGCGCGGCTCGTCGCCGCGCCCGATGGCGACCATGTCCATCAACTCGCGCACGAAGTCGCGCAGCAGCTCGCCGAGGCCGACGAGCACGACCGCGTGCGCGGCGCGGTCCTGTGCCTTGGAATCGCCCGAGCGCCCAAGCGCGCTCGGTGAGTTGTCGAACGTGAGCGCCATCTGGTGCGTGATGCGGTGCATTTCATCGCGCAGGTCCTTGAGCGACTGGAGCGCGACGCCAAACGGCGTCGAGTCGGGGCCGACGTACTCCGCGCGGTCATGCGCATAGCGGAGCTGGACATAGCCCTGCCCATGCACCTGCTTGAGCGCGCGGCCCTCGTCCTCGGCGATGGCCGGTCCTATCATCATCGGGTCAGGCGGCGCCTCGAACTCGTAAAGCTCGGGAAACAGCGACTTGTACTCGGCGGTCGAGAGCGCGCATCGCTTGTTGAAGTGCTCACGCGCCAGCTCGAGCATTTTTCCCATCGCGTGCAGTCCGTCGGGCAGGATAACGCGCGCGAACGGCGGTGCGCCGAACGAGTGCGCGCCGGCGGCGACGAGCGGCACAACGGTCGCCGGCTTCGGCGGCTTGCGCGGGTCGAACGTCAGCTCATAACGCTCCCAGCTTGTCGGCGTGTAGAGCGTCCACGTTCGCGTGATGAGGTTGCGTCGCTCGCGAATGGACCCGCGTCGGCACGAGTCCACGGCGACGTTGACCCACTCCAGCGCGCCGTCCGCGCTCTCCTCGTAGTCGTAGACGCACTCGACGGGCAGCGGAATAGCGTAAGCGTCGATGAGCCCGGCCTGCTCTTGCGCGGCCGCCGACAGCTCGTCGTCCGGCGCAGCGCCGGCCGGGAAATCGACCTGCGTCCATGCGCAACCGACGATGAGCGCCTCGCGCACGCGGTCGCGCACGAGTTGCTGAAGCGAGCAGCGTCGGCCGCCAACCGGCGTTACGTCGTCGATGAAGTCAACGTAAAACGGCGGCAACGGCGGGTCATCTTCGTCGGCGTCGGCGTCGATGCCGACCTCGACCGGGCAGGTCATCAGACCGGCGACAAGATGGTCGATGATGCTCCCAGGGTAGTTGATGTAGAACGCGCGCGACTTGCGCTCGCGATAAACCTGATCGGTTTCGCCGAGATGGCGCGGAAACAACGACTCGAACGTCTTCGCGTCGCCGAACAGCTTGCGACCGCCCGCGTACAACGCGCGCGCGCTCGACCAGAACTCGGCTGCATAGTCGGGATGCTTGGCCTGGAGCTTGGCGAAGGTCACGCCGTTCGCGACGGAGTCGTCGACGACGCCGGCCGCATAGTCGGGATAATTGCCGCCATCGGCAGGGATTGTCGCCATCGTTTTGTTCTCCTATCCAAATGAGCCCGCAGCGATGCGATGGCCGCGACGTCGCGACTCCCTCGGCGCCGCCATCACGTTCCAACCGTGCGCGAGCATGTCTACCTGGTCATCGTGCGCATCCTTCACTCCCGAGAACGAGAGCACCTCGCCGAGCAGCGCGTCAACGTCGAAAGGCACGCCGTCGCCGGCAGGCACGAGCACGCGCCCATCATTCCAGGCGGCCGCGACCGGCTGCGAGCGCGCGAACTTGTCGGTCGTTGGCCGCAGCTCGATGATGCGGAGCATCGGGTCCATCGAGCGAAGCAGTTGCGGCACGGCCTTGAACCCGCCGACCGCCTCGATGGCGAGGACGGCGCGCCATCGCGCCTGGAGCCCGCGCAACTTCGCGATGAGCACCGGCACGCCCCACTGGCCGCGCGCGACGTCGAGCACGTAACACCGCATGTCGGTGCCCTCGCCCTCGAACGCGAGGACGCCGGCCGCCGAATAGTCGGCGTGCGTCCGCTCGGACGCGGCCGGGTCACACGGGATGATGAGCCGCTTGCCGCGCAGAAACTCGCGCCAGTCGGCCTCTGTCTGCGGCAGTCGGAAGCGCGCCGGCTCGCGGAATAGGTTCGCCCCGCGCGGCTGCGGTCGGCCCTGGTACAACGACGAGAACGACCACTCGCCAATTTGGCGCCTGATGTCGGCGAGCTCGTCGGCGCCGAACCGCGACGGCCACAACGCCTCACCGGGCTCGCGCCCGAGCAGGTCGTCGTCCTCGGCGAGCGCGGAGATGTTGAGCACGTCCCAGCCGTCGCCGGCGAGCCGGCCGATGAGGTCGTCTTGGTGCCATCGGGTATGCACGACGATTACGCTCGCGCCTTCGAGTCGCGTGTAGACGACTTCGTTGAAGGCCTCATGGACGCGGTCGCGGATGAGCGCGGAGTCGGCCTCCTCGCGATTCTTGATGGGGTCGTCGACGACGAACAGGCCGGACACACCCTGCCCGGTGAGGCCCGACCGAAGGCCGCCCGCGATAACGCCCCCGCCCTGCCGCGTTCGCCATTCGCCGACGTTCGACGAGTCGTCGAGCAACTCAACGCCGCCGAGCTTCGCCCAGCGACGGGCCACACGTGACTTCGAGCGCGCCTGCGTGTCCGAGTAGCTGTAGTAAGCGCATGTGTCCGCCGGCTCGTGCTTCAGCCACCAGCCGAGCGCGCGGAGAATCGTCACCGTCTTCGCGTGTCGAGGCGGAAGCGACAGGCACGTCCGCACGCGCTCGTGCCGCGCGCGTTCAAGTAGGCTCACGATGGGACGAACGTGCGACGGCGGCGGCTCGTGCGGGAAGTGCTGTCGGATGTGCGCGTCGAGCCCCGCGACGCCATAGCGGTCCTCGAGGAGCAGCTCGGCCTCGGCGCGCTCGTCATCGGTGAGTTGCTCCAGTCGCGCGAACAACTCATCGCTAGTTTGTGCGACCATTACCCCCGTGGCCGTTCGCGCCGTTCGCGCCGTTCGCGCCGTTCGCGCCAAAGGTCGCGACGTGCGCACCGAGCAGCTCCTCTAGGCGCTTGCGCTTGTCTGCACTGGTCATAGCGCGGAGACCAACCGCGCCGGACACGACAATCGATGCGCGCTCCTCGCTGTAGGCGCCATCAACGCGACATAGGCGGTCGAGAATCGTAACCGCCGCCTTGAGGTTCGGCGGCGTCTGAAGCATCGCCTGTTCGAGCAGCGCCTCGAATTGCGCGCGACGTTGCGTGACGCGGTCAATCGCCAACGACTTCGCGTCGGCATCCCACTGCGCGTGAATCCTCTCGATGTACACGCGAATCTGCCGAGTTCTCACGCCCCACCGGATTGACAGCATCGCCTGAATGCTTCCAACGGTCACGCATCGATTGAGCATCTGCTCCACGGTGCGAAGCCGCTCGGCGATTTCCTTTTTGTTCCCGCGCTTCGAGAGGCGGCGGCCATCCTTGCCGCGGCCGATGGTGTTTTCGCGGTCAGGGAGCTTCGTCATTCGTTCACCTCGAGGATAGTCACGCGAACGTGCTCGGCGATGGCCTTCATGAACAACGGCGGCACGCTGTTTCCGATGCGACTCCACCGCTCTTGATACTTGCCAGGGAAAACGAAATCATCCGGAAACGACGCGAGCCGCATCGCCTCGGGGATGGAGATGGCGCGCGGCGCGGCCCAATGGAGCATCGTCGCGTATCCCTTGCCGCCTTGCTGCTTGCAAAGCGTTCGGCTTGGCCGGTGAGGATGAAGTTTGGCCGTTCCCCATGACGCCGAGACGCCGATAGTTCGGGTGAGAACGTCGGACATGCGGTCACCCGGTCGTAGACGATTCCATTGCTTTCGCCAGGCCTCACTGAGCGTCGGCGTGTCGTCACCCTCGGGCGCGCCTTCGAGCGCCTCGCTCGCCGTGATTGACTTCGTGACCGTTGGCGTCGGATGCGTCGGCGTGATGCCGAGGTCATCGCGCGCGCCGATGAAGATGACGCGCGAGCGCGACTGCGGAACGCCATACCATTGTGCGTTGATAACGCGCGCCTTGACCTGGTAGCCCGAGTCGCGAAGCAACGCCAGGCACTCGTCGAAGATGGGCCGCATGCGCCCTGTCGTCATGCCCGAGACGTTCTCCATCACGAACGCGCGCGGCTTGAGACCACGTAGCAATCGGACGTATTGGCGAAACAGCTGGTTGCGCCCGTCGCCGGTAGCGCGCTTGCCGGCGGTGCTGAACCCCTGGCAAGGCGGCGAGCCGTCGAACAGGTCGAGCCCCCCCGGGCCGCCGATACCGGCGAGCTCCATCGCCTCATCAGCCATCAACTCGGACACGTCCCCGTGATAGACCGGCGTCGCGGGGAAGTTCGCGCGGTAGGTCTCGACCGCATGGTCGTCCCACTCGCACGCGAGCCGCACGTCGTAGCCGGCCATCTTGTAGCCGAGCGATGAGCCGCCGCATCCTGAGAACGTCGAGATGACCGTCGGCGCCGACGACAACGACGACGACGGCGACGGCATGACGGCCGTCGTCGCCGCCATCACTTCACCTTGGCGAACTTGTGACCGCATGCCGGGCATTCGATGACGTTTGACTTGCGTTCCTCGGGGTCCACGCCTTCGGCGCGGCCTTGCTCCTCGAGGAGTCCGAGCATCTTCTTGAGCTCGTAGTCCTCATAGCCGAGGCCTTCGAGGCTGCCGTCGCCCTCGGCCGCGAGGTCCTGCACGATGGAAGCGAGCCGCATGTAATCCCATCCGCCGACTTCGGTGAGATGGTTGTCGGCGATGGCATAGGCCTCCGCTTCGCGCTCGCTCTCGAACGACACGCCGCGGACGACGGGCACCAACCACTCGCCGCTCGCGTCGAGCATCACCCGTGCCGGCGGCTCCTGGCCGGCATCCTTCGCGCGCTGCAGCGCGCTGAGCCGGCCGTGTCCCGCGACGAGCATCCCCGTCGTCTCGTCCATCGTCGGCGGCGATACGAACCCGAACCGGTCGAACGACGCGCCGAGATGGTCGAGCGCGTGAAGCTTCGGATTGCGCGGCATCCGCATGACCGCGCCAAGCGCGAGGTACTCGATTCTCATTTCGCCGGCATCCAAAAGTGTAAGCTCCCTTGTTAGGAAGGCGTTCCGTTTAGAGGTTTACCGCCCGTCGCCCGGGGGTTGCCGCCCCCAAGTCGGGCGCTTTCTTTCTTGTCGAATCGTTCGCGAATAACTAGGCTTATTCTGAGGAGTGTCGCGATGTTCTGCAACGCTTTACTGCAAGCCTGGCGAGACCACTTGCTCGCCGCCGAAGCCTACCGCGCGCACGCGCGGCCAGGTCAAGCCTTCGTTGCGCACGCTCAACACAGCCCGCATCGACGACCAGCTGCCACACCGGTCCATCGGGCCGGCAGAGCGGGCCAACCTCGGATCTGCCCGGTCCAACCGACATCCCGACTTTCCTGACGCCCCGCCAGACTTTCCTCAGGCGCCGTTTGGCTTTCCTTGGGCTCGCGGCGGACTCGTAAGCCATGGATTCCGTTACCGGCCCGGTCGCGAGTGGCCGACTGCATGAAGCGCGAGCTCGGCGACGCCCCCGCACGAGCACTGAACAGCGACCGCGTCGGCGTCGGCGAGATGGATGCCTTCGCACACGGGGCACACGAGAACCGCGCCGGCGGGCGCGTTGCGCGGGATGGCGGGCAGCGGGTCGCTCGTCGGTCGCCGCGCCGCGTACTCAACCGAGGTCACCAGGCGGCGACCGTTGCGGGCGAGCAGCGCGGCGGTATCGAGTGCGGCCGACAGGTCCGCGTTACCGAGCGAGCCGAGCGTCGGCTCGCGCCGCACCGCGTCAAGCACGCGGTCGGCCAGCTCGCGCATGTTGGGCGCGCGCCGTTTCATCGGGCCGCCTCATCCGGCCGGGACCCGAGCCATCGAATCGTGCCAAGCGGCAGGCGAACGAGGAGCCACGTGTCGGCGAACCGGCCGAACGGCCGCACGCCGCCGAGGACGAACGAGACCTGTGCGCGGCGCCCGTCGGGGTACTCGACCCACTCTCCCGGCTCGCACTCGACGGCGCTCGTCGGCGGATTTACGTGCGGATTCGCCCGCTTAGCCGTGGCGCGTCGTCTCGGCATTACGACGCGAGCTCCTCGAGGCGCACGACAACGCCGGGCTCGTCACCGCGTCGCTGCGAGTAGTGGTCCTCGAGGAACGTCGGCGCGTCATCGACGAGCAGGCCGACCGCGACGAGCGCATCAAGCAGCGGCTTGCAGCCGCCGACGAGGTTGCCGCGGTCGTAGGCTCGACCGCGCCCGTTGAACACGCGGTCGATGAACACGCGCCGGCGACCGAGCGCCTCAGGGATGCGGTAGAGCCGGCGGTAACCGCGGAGCATCGTTGTATAATCGTCGCGCAGCTTCCGGTAGCGATGGCGAGACGCGCCCTTGTTCGTCGCGAGCACGTTCTGCGAGGGCGGCTCGATGGGGATGAACATCTCCCACGAGCGCAGCGCGGGCGGCAGCGCCTGCCCGCAGGCGCCGCAAGTCCGCGCGCTCCCAGCCGTTCCCACGGCGCCGATAATCGCGCCGCGCCGCGCCGAGCGCAAGCGGCGGCGCGGCATCGGCGCCGCACCAGCCGCCGTAATCCGTGCGCGTGGGGTCATTGTTGCCGGTCACGACATCACGTCGCGCGCATACGCGGCCCCGATGTCGTCCCAGGCGCGCAGCCATGCCCGCAGCCACATGGCCGCCAGCGCGTCGCCGAGCCGACGTCCAATGGCCTTTGACTCGTTGAGCGTCGCGACCGCTCGCGCGAGCGCGTCGGCGTGGCGGTCCCGGTCGGCCTCGGCGATGCGGCGCCGACGAGATTCGAGAATGGTCGCCTCGGCGAGCCGCTCGACGCAGCTCGTGTCGACGATGACCGGGCCGCGCCCGAACCATCGGCCGAGGTTTGCGGCGGCCACGACGACCAGGTCCTTGGCGTGCCGGTGCTCGAAACGAACGCGCCGCGCCTCGGCGACGCTGAAGCTCACCACGACGCCACCGCGCGCCCGGACGCCCTCGACCGCGGCGCTCGTATTGCCGGCGCCGCGAGCCCGCACGAGGCCGGACAATAGCTCCTCGATCGTGTCCGGCGTCATGGACCTAATCTCCCCGGGGCCGGGTTCATCGTGTCAAGGAC
>Ga0307378_10012935_pt1 | contig 10619 bp, 9 predicted proteins | sample UN1MG_FD_202238 | JGI IMG/M metagenome (GOLD analysis project Ga0307378, IMG submission 202238) | Soil microbial communities from Risofladan, Vaasa, Finland - UN-1 | ecosystem: Environmental > Terrestrial > Soil > Coastal area > Acid sulfate soil | place: Finland: Risofladan, Vaasa | collected...
CAATGGGGAAAGACCCCATGAAAGTTTGGGTCAATTAAGTCCCTTACAATACTTGGTTTACAATGGTCTAGAGTCTAATATGTGTGTGACTCGTACATATTCTTGCTAAAAAGACCCAGTTTTACTAAAATAGTCTTAGCAAATGAATGTTTTTTTAAGTGCGGTACATATTATTGTCAGCACACTTTTGATTCTTCTGATTGTGATTCAATCTGAAGGATCCGGTTTAAGCTCAACCTTTGGCGGGCCAAGTTCCTATCACTCCAAAAGGGGTATGGAAAAAATTCTTTTTGGCCTGACTGTTGGTTTAGCAATAATTTTTCTGATTACTTCGGTAATAAACTTTTTAAGTGCCTAATATGGTTTTTTTTAAAAAAATAAGGTTGATTTCCTGGTTAACCAAAGCTTTTTTGAATAAACACGGCCGATTGGTTATGGCCAGTTTTTTGATCGGCATAGTCGGTTTTTTCTTGATTTATAAAACTTTACCCTATATTCCGCGACCCAAAAGACATGTGCGCGTTGCCAAAGTTGGTAAATATACCGTAGACGACCTGCCTGAGGAGATTTTGAAACTGCTCAGTATCGGTTTAACTACAATTTCTGATGATGGTTCAGCGACGCCTGGTTTGGCCAAAAGCTGGGATATCAGCGATGATGGTCTAACCTATACTTTTATTCTTCAGGACAATTTATTTTGGCAGGACAAGACTCCCCTAAACGCGGATCAAGTTAAATATAGTTTTACTGATGTGGAGCAAGAGTTTTTGGACAGCAAGTCGATTAGATTCAAACTAAAGGAGCCTTTTTCTCCTTTTTTGACTATTTTAAGTAAACCTGTTTTTAAAAAGGATTTTACCGGTGTCGGTCCTTACTCTATTAAGAGGCTTGAAAAATCAGGTAACTTTGTCGAACAGCTTACTTTGTCTTCAAAAGAAAATGATCTTACTTTTCGTTTTTACCCGACTTTTGAGGCCGTAATTTTAGGCTTTAAATTAGGCGAGATAGACGAATTTGAGACCTTATCGCTAGATACGATTGACCAAGAATGGCGCGAAAACCTTGACGTCCAATCAAGAATTGCCAATGATAACTTTTTAGCAGTCTTTTTTAATACGAGTCTGCCGCTTTTTGCTGATAAAAGCATAAGGCAGGCATTGGCCTATGCCATAAAAGACAAACCTGATGGTGAAAACTTGGCTGTAGGCACAATCAGCCCTCAATCTTGGGCTTATAATGCAGATGTAAAACTTTATCCTTTTAGTCCTGATAAAGCTAAAGAGCTATTTAAAAAGGAAGATTCTTCTGACCAGAAGGAAAAGATAAAAATCTCTACCAATGCCTCATTTTTGGGGTTGGCGGAACAAATAAAAAAATCCTGGATAGAGACTTTAGATTTGGAAGTAGAAATCGAACTTATAAATGCTTTAGCACCGGATTTCCAGGTTTTTTTAGGTGTTCTCCAAGTACCACTAGACCCGGACCAGTATATACTTTGGCACTCAACCCGGGAGGAAAACATTACTAAATTTAAAAGCCCGAAAATTGACAAACTGTTGGAAGACGGCCGGAAAATTGTCGATCAGGAACAAAGAAAAGAGAAATATTTTGATTTCCAAAAATTTTTGGCCGAAGAATGTCCGGCGGTTTTTTTAAGCCACCCCACCATTTACCAGCTAAACAGGAAAGTTTTATTTTAGTTGGTGCTTATAAGCCAACGGACGATTTTGGTGACAAGATTGAAAAGCAGGGCGGTAATTATCAGGCTTAAAAAAGCAGAGACGGTAAATGATTTAATTTCCATCGCTCCCCAATCGAACCCGGGAAAGAAAAATCTCTGTACTGTCACCGTCGCCAAAAGGTAGTTTAGAATTCCCAAACTAATAACGGTCCTGAGCCAGCGGAAAACTCCTAGGGTAAGGATATTTATAGGCAGGAAAATAAGCTCAAACAAAGGTTTAACAACTTTGATAATAATGGTGAGAATTAGTGTAGCCAAAACAAAATCATAAGGAGAAAAAGAAATAGTGATGCCATTGTAAACCCATGCGATAATGACCATTACAATGGCATTAATAAACCAGCTTTTAAGAAACCTTTTCATTTTCTTTTTTAATTTTAAAGTGATTGCTTAATTTTTTCAATAGCTTATAAAAAGCAAAACCAAAGATTAGGCCGCATGCTCCCGGAAAAACAAAGGCAATCATCGGTGAGATAACTTCTACTTCAACCGATTCTTTTTGACCTTTAAAGCTAAATTCAGTTTTAATCTTGCCGGAAGTGAAAAGGTTTGATTTGGGAAGGGTTATTTTTTGTTCAATAAAACCAAAGGGTGGAATAATATCATAGCCATCCTCATAAATGGCGGTATTACCTAAATTGCTGATCCGAACCATTCCCTTAGGTACGGTTCCAGCGATAAGTCTTGGGGGAAAATCAAATGTCAGGTCAAAACTTTCTTTTTTTTCGGGAAGTTTACCAAAACTGACTTGAACGTCTTTGCTTTCCTGACCATTTTGCTTGTATGAACCTGGAGTATAGGGGTAAGAGCTGTCATGGCCGTGAAAGACAAAACTAAAATGATTAAGGCTGGGTTTGCTGAAAAAGTCGATTCCGGCCGTAGTGTTTTCCCAGGTCGGGTCCACGGCCAGCCAAATTTTTCTTTCTTTATCATAATATTCCGGCCAGCTGTGCAAGATATCGTGGCTGAGGCTTAGAGGTTTAAGTTTGGGGTTATTAGTATAAGCATAACCATTAACTTCTCGACTGGGGAAACCGGCTGCCCTTGCCAGAGCTACAAAAAGGTCAGTAAACTCCATACAAACCGCTTTATTTTTGTGAGACAAAACACCAACCGCTCCTAGTCTTTCCTGGTCAGAATTAATTTTTTCATAATTATAGGAAAGGTTTTTAACCACATACTGGTAGATTTCCTTTACGGTTTTAAATTGCGAGGATAACTCTTTAATTTCTTCATTGTCTACTTCCCAGAAAGTCGAAGACTTAAGATAGGGGTCAAAGTCAGCCACCGGTTGAACTTTTATTTCTGTTTTTGGCTCAAAAAATATTTGGGCAGAACCAGTGGCTATAATATCCAAAGTCGTGTTTGGTTCAAGCTCATATTTGGCCAGCCAGTTTGCATCATTGTCAAGGTAAACATTGAGCGGTTTAGGGCTTAAGGTTTCCAAGTAAAGCTTCTGGAAAGGAGTATCCGGGGGAAGAGCGATTTCCATCAAAGATGGAGCATTTGCGGAATTTTTAAGGTGATAAAAAAGGTTAAAGTTAAAGATTTGGCTTTCACCAAAAGAAGCCACGATACTTTGATCTACCAGCTGATTTTTGGAAAAAAAGTAAAGGTTAAACCCAGCTTCGCGCTGGGTTTTTGCTGGTTCAGGAATAAAATAGATGGGATTTTCAAACCTTTGCGGCACTTTAATTACCACTTGAAGACTTTTTAGTTCTTGAGCGTCGGCAATTTTGGGGACACCGATTTCTAAAACCTGACCGTTAAGACTGGTATAATCCGTTGAAAAATAGCTTAGGCCAAAATTCAATTGTTGATCCTTGCCGACAACTTGTTGTTTTAATCCCAATTTAATGGTTGTGGTGTTGGAAGAAGTTATTAATTCCGGTTCAAGCGGTCCAGTATCATCCCAGGCTTTAATATTCCTGATGTTGACGGTTCCTAAGGTGATTTGATATTGGGTTGCATAAACTCTTGGCAGTTTGTTGGTCAAAGTAATTTTCTGTTCTGCAAAAACCGAAGCATCGTCGTTGACCGTGTAATTTATTTGATAATCCGTGTCAAATTCCTGGGTAGCATAAACCTGAGTTTTAGGCTGGAGAGAAATTATTAAAAAGAGAATGAAAACGACAGTTAATTTTATGAAAACTCCGCTGTTTAAAAACCGCACCTGCCTGTGCAGGCAGGGTTTCTTAGTTGTTGTAGTTTTCATACGCCGACCCGCCTGCCGGCGAGGCAGGAGCGAAAACTTTACCCAACACTCAAGGCGCTTAATCGCCCTCGCTGAAGCAAGGGGTTTTTGCGTAGGCTGTATAAATTTTGGCATGTACCCTAATTTTAAAAGTTTTAATTAATTATGTCTAGAAAAAACCCACCTGCGAGGTGAGATACTCAAGACACCTCGGGAATTAAGATTCTAAAATCAAATGTTTTATGTTTTGAAGTTCTCTCTGATAGTTTGCCTGATCAAAAACAAATTTCTTATAAGCTGTTTTATCTTTAAATTGATTTAGAATAAGTCTTTTATGACAAAAATTAGCTTTTGTTTTTCTTAAATATTCAGGAAGGGAAGAATAAGGATAATTTTCTAAGTCCGGAAGCTTTTTAACGATATATGAACTATATGGGTTTAGATGTATATAGCGGCCTACATGTAAAAACTGTTCGTCATTTTCTATTCTGACTGCCTTAAACCGTCCTTGTAAAAGCGATCCGCTCCTTTTATTTTTGCTGTTAACATATCGAGTATAGCTATTAGTAAACTTGCTTAAAAAATTAGATATACCATTATCAATAACCTGTTTCAAAAGAAAATGAAAGTGGTTAGGCATTAAGCAAAAAGCGATAATTTCTACTAAGAATTTTTTTTCGTTCTTCAGTTTTTCAAGAATTTCGATTTTTTTATCATGAGATTGAACAATAAAATCAGAGTACCTTAAAGGAAGATTTTGATTACAGTAATAAAAAATTGTGCTTACAGCCCTTTGATAATTTTTATTAGTAAAGAAAATTGGTTGAGAAGCCACTCCCCGATTATAAACATGATAAATTTCATCTGTTGCGAGAATTTCTGTTCTTCCGGGCATTTTTTTATTTAATAAAATTCTAGTCCAGATTTACCGAGGTGTCAAGATTGACTCACCTCGCAGGTGAGAAAAGACAGGTGAGAAAAGACCTTGGTTTCTGGCGAATAAACTGGTTTCTCTACGGCAATCAAAACCAGCTAGAAAATTTAAAAGAGTGATGGGGAAAGTTATAGTTGACAAAAAAAATTTTTTGCTTCAAACTGAAATTAACCATAATTAACCCATAATTTTTACATATTAAATGCCAAGAAAGGAGATAGCATGCCCGTAATCATTTATGAAAGACAAAGACAAATACTAGACTTTCTCGCTCAATACATCCAAAGAAATGGGACAGCCCCGAGCTTAAGAGAAATTGCCGACGCTATGCACCTGAATTCATTAGCGACGGTCCACGAACACATGGATCAGCTGAGAAGAAAAGGCGTGATCCGCGTTATCGGTAAAGGCAAAACCAGAAAAGTGGAGATTGTGGATAAAAAATTTTCCGATATCGATAGCGGTGTCAAAATCCCCATCGTCGGGTATTTTTCAGCAGGTGAAGCAATTCAACCATATGCGGAGACTAATGTTTTTTTCGGTGTCGCTCCTTCAATGGCCAGCTCTAAAAAGAGAACTTTTATCCTAGAAGTTAAGGGTGACCAACTGGAGCAGGAGGCAATCCTTGATGGGGATTTACTCGTTTTAGAAGAAGAAAGTAACGTAAAAGATAAAGATATTATCATTGCTATTTTGGAAAATAAAGTGGCGGTTTTAAAAAGATTTTTCCAGGAAACAACCAGAGTCAGACTGGAGCCAATTAAATCCAATGAATCTCATCTTTATACTGATAAAGTGACGATTCAAGGCAGACTGATGTCCATTGTCAGAACCTATTGGTCCAAATGACGATGGTTTTTTTTAAGTTTGTGGTTAATATACCAGACCACCGCGGCGACCCCAAAAAAAAGTAATAAAAGGTCAAACTTCTCAAAATAAACCTTTAAATCGACCCAATTGTTACCAAGAACGAGGCCAAAATAAACCAGCAACAATGACCAGAGAAAATCACCAGCCAAAACAAAAACAATAAATTTTATAAAACTCATGCCTGACATCCCCGCCGGCAGCGCAATAAAAGTCCTAACCACTGGCAAAATTCGGGAAATAAAAGTAATCATCTGTCCGTATTGACGAAACCATTTTTGGGCGTCGTTAAGCTCGTACTCAAAGACAAGGATGTATTTGCCGTATTTTTTGATTAGCTGACGGATAAAAGTTTCTCCTTTAAAATAGCCTAAGCTAAAAGCAATGCTTGAGCCAACAAATCCGCCTAAAAGAGCCATAAGAATGGTCGGCCAAAAATCAAAAATACCCTGAGAAACTAAAAATCCCGCAAAAGGGAGGATAATTTCCGAAGGCAAAGGAATACAAGCTGACTGGAGCATCATTCCCAGAAAAACTCCGGCAAGGCCTAGAGAGTCAACAATGTTGATGACCAATTGAGCTAGAGGCTGAAGAATAAAATTTAACATTAAATAAATTCTTCTATCAAATTAGCAATATTGATTTTCTTAATTGACTGTTTAACCAAAGGAATTTTACTAAGTTGAGGCAACATTTTTTGGTACGAAGGCCTGTTTTCTTTATAGAATATGCCAATTGGAAGTTTCTCCGGTTCTTCAAAACCAAACCTGAGCGCTTCCTCTCTTGGGTAACCATCTTTTTTGAGTTTGTAAACCCTTTCCTGATACCAAGATAAGGGTTGATCCTTTTTGTTCCAAGTAACGCAGGGAGAAAGAATATCAATAAAGCTAAACCCAGGATGATTTAAGGCTTTTATTATCAAATCGGTAAGATGCTGAACATCAGCGCTAAATCCCCGGGCGACAAAAGAACAGTGGTTGACGATGGCCGTTACCAGGGGGTTGAATGACTCCTCAATTACTCCGGAAGGGGTAGATTTAGTTTTTCTTCCTTTAAAGGTGGTTGGTGAAGTTTGGCCGGTTGTAAGACTATAGAGTTGATTGTTGAATACTAAGAAAGTGAGTTTAAAGTTAGCCCGGCAAGAGCCTATGAAGTGATTTAGGCCTTCTCCATAAGCGCCACCATCTCCAGCAATGGAGATAATGGGGATCTTATGATGGCTAAGGCTGGCTCCGACAGCGGCCGGTAGACTGCGGCCATGAAGCCCGTTAAACCCGTAGGTTTTTAAAAAATTAGCCATATTAGAAGAACAACCAATGTCATAAAAAAGGCAAATATCATCCGGATCAAGATACAATTGGCTAAAAGCCTGTTTTAAGGCAGTTAAAACTCCAAAAGCACCGCACCCGGGACACCAGGTGGGTTTTACTTTAGTTGCATACTTATCCATTTATTCCCTCTTTCTATGGTTAAACTTTTTTACGATTTTTTCAGGATAAAAAGGCCGACCGTCATATTTAAGCATTTTTTCTATTTTAATACCTGTTTGTTCTCTGATTAAACAAGCTAATTCACCGGCTGAATTACATTCTAGGGAGAATACTTTTTGGCTGTTTTCAATAAAGTTTTTTACTGATTGGGCTGGAAATGGCCAAAGCCCGGATAAATGCAGGAAGTTTATCTGGGGGAGATTTTTTAAGGCCTCCAAAATTGGACCTTTGTTTGATCCCCAGGAAATAAGCGATTTTTTTGCCTGGGGATTTCCATATATCTTTGGCAAAGGCATCTCATGCTTTATTACATTGAATTTCCTGCTTCTTTTATCCATCATCCTGGTTCTTTGTTCAGCATCATCGGTCGCCAACCCGTATTGATCATGCTCATAGCTGTTGCAAAGGTGCGTTCCATACTTTTCACCTACTAAACATCTGGGAGAAACTCCGTTCTCGGTTAGCTTGTATCTTAAAAAACCTTTTTTGGGTTTAGTAAATGATAAGCGTGCGTTTTGATGTTCTGATTTGAAAGGAGGATTCGAATAATAGCTTTCCGAGATATTTTTATCCATTAGGATTATTACCGGAACTTGGAATTTCTCCGCTAAATAAAAGCTTTTTTTAGCTAGCTTAAAGCATTCTTCTGCATCGCCTGGCGCCAAAACAATTCTTGGAAAATTATCTTGAGCCGCATGGATCATAAATTGAAGATCTCCTTGGCCGCTTAAGGTGGGCATACCTGAAGCCGGACCTGGCCGCATTGAGTTAACTATGACTATTGGGATTTCAGTTATTCCGCTAAGTCCCAAACCTTCGGTCATTAGGCAAAATCCGCCGCCGGAAGTGGCGGTCATTGTCCTCACTCCAACAAAAGAAGCGCCCACCGCTTGATTAACAGCCCCAATTTCATCCTCAGGCTGCTTAACGATGATATTGGCTTTTTCCGCTTTTGAAGCTAAATAATGCAGAATAGAAGTTGCCGGGGTCATGGGATAGCTGGTGTAAAACTTAAGACCACCGGCTAAAGCACCCAAAGCCAAAGCCTCATTACCGGTAATAACCATTCTCTTATTTTTAGTAATCGGTTGACTTAAAATGAAGCTGTTTTTAGCATAATTCCTTTTGGCATAATCAAAACCTTCTTGGCTACTGCGCTGATTAGCCAAAACAACTTCATCACCTTTATTAGAAAAAGATTCCTTTAAAATATTTTTTAAAGAACCTAAGGACAATCCTATTAACTGTAGGGCTGCTCCTAAAGCAACGCTGTTGGCCATTAATGGATTACCGTTTTTAAGAGCAATTTTATTCATGGGAATACTTTCATACTTTCCTACGAACCCCGCTTGAGGTTTTCCGTCATCTGGATCATAGATTATGAGTGAGTCCCCATTCAGCTCTTTTTGGTGGATTTTAAGCGTTGCTTGATCGTAGGCCAAAAGCAAATCAACTTTCGAAAGCTGGGAAAAAGCTTTATCAAGCGAAGCGTGAATCTGGAAGCTGTTATGACCTCCCCGAATCAAAGAAGGGTATTCCTGATAAGAAAAAGTCGAATATCCCAAACGAGAAAGTGTTTTGGCTAAGATAAGACCGGTTACCTTTACTCCTTCTCCGGCTTTTCCGCCAATTAAAATATTAACAAATGATCTTACCATTTTTCTTTTACTATCTTAAACCAAAAGACTGACGGAGTAAACAAGAAGTTATGTTAAACCTTGCTAAAATAGTTGTCAACCCTCAAATGTATCCCAGATGGCAAGCGGAAGATGTTATCTATATGTCCCCTTTGATCCGACTTAACGTCGGAGCTTCGGTGGGGTTGACGACTCCGAAGCGTATTATTAAACTGATTCTTCTCACTTACCTTCCGGTGAGTCACTTATCCTTCCCTGATGTTAAAGTCGCGAAGGATCGCCTAAATGCAAATCAGCCCTTTTTTATGCCATATTTTATGTGTATAATTCACCTGTGCCAAATGCCAACTTAGAATATTTATTCAAACCAAGATCCGTAGCCGTAATCGGCGCCTCGCGCGACAAAAGCAAAATCGGCCACAAGCTTTTGTTAAATATTATAGGGAGCGGCTATTCGGGGAAAATTTACCCCATAAACCCAAACGCTGAAAAGATACTTGATTACCCTGCTTATGAATCTGTGCTAGAGATTAAAGGTGAAGTTGACCTTGCTTGTATTGTCATTCCGGCAAAATTCACTTTTGAGGCGGTAAAAGAATGTAGCCAAAAAAAAGTAAAATTCTGCTCGATTATAACCTCAGGTTTTTCCGAAGTGGGTAATGATAAAGAGGAAAAAAAGATTGTCAAATATGCGCATGAACATGGCATGCGTATATTAGGACCAAATGTTTTTGGCTTGTATTCCTCTTTAGCACCGATAAATGCTACTTTTGGTCCCAACAACATTAAACCTGGCAATGTAGCCATTATTACTCAAAGCGGTGCTTTGGGTATTGCCCTAATGGGTAAAACGCAGACAGAGGGAATTAGTTTATCAGCTATTATATCTGTCGGTAATAAAGCTGATATTACCGAGGACGAGTTGCTTTTATATTTGGCGTCAGATAAAAACACCAAGGTTATTTTTATGTATATTGAGGGGTTGAAAAATGGCAGGAAATTCATTAAAGCTTTGGAAGCAGCTACGCAAAAAAAACCGGTAATCATTTTAAAATCCGGCAAGTCCGTTCGCGGAGCCATGGCCGCCGCCTCTCACACCGGGTCTTTAGCCGGTGAAAATAAGGTTTTTTCTGACATCATGAAGCAATACGGCACTATCAGGGCCGCTACCTTACAGGAAGCGATTACCAGAATTAAATTTTTCTCCAACTCCTCTTTTCCAAAAGGCGAAAATGCCCTTATTATCACTAATGGCGGAGGAGTGGGAGTATTGGCCACTGATGCATGCGAAAGACATCGGGTCAAACTTTTTACGGATATTAAGACGCTAAAAAAAATTGGTCAAGGAGCAGTGCCGGAATTTGGCTCTTTTAAAAACCCGATTGACCTTACCGGGCAAGCGAGTACGTCGGATTATAAAAAAGTCCTTAAAGCGGCCATTGAAAATCCTAATGTTCACTCGATAATTTGCTTGGGTTGTGAAACCGCGGTTTTGAATGTTAAAAAATTGGCCTTTTTAACGGAAGAAACATTTATCACAAGCCGGTTGGTTAAACCAATAGTTTTTTCTTTTTTGGGTGGAAACGGTATTAAAAACTGCATTAACCGTTTAAGTAAAAAACAAATTCCCATTTTTGGAGATGTTGATGAAGCGGTTTCTTGTTTAGGCGCCAGCTATTTCAACTATCGTTACAAGCATAAAAGTAAAGGTGAAATTCATAAATTGACAATTGATAAAGAAGGGGTTAAAAAAATT
>Ga0307378_10012936_pt1 | contig 10618 bp, 18 predicted proteins | sample UN1MG_FD_202238 | JGI IMG/M metagenome (GOLD analysis project Ga0307378, IMG submission 202238) | Soil microbial communities from Risofladan, Vaasa, Finland - UN-1 | ecosystem: Environmental > Terrestrial > Soil > Coastal area > Acid sulfate soil | place: Finland: Risofladan, Vaasa | collected...
AGTACATAGGGCGCTGGTGAATAATCGTTACTCATTGTGTTAAACCACATCAATCTACGAGGGAAATCTTTGATTATTTGCTCAAAAGTGTAATGATCTATTGGACCACTTTCATAGTCCCTCATTATATGTACAATAAAAGCATTTTCGCCTTCATTACCATACATAGCTTTCACCAAGCTTAATCCATATGAATTATGTAAAAAAGTTCGGTGATAATCATAAAAATGCATTACTGGGAACATTTTAGCGTATTGGTCTAAGAATCGGTGAACCCCCACCATCTCATCTTTTATGAATCTCCGGCAGTCTTCGCAGTGCGCTTCAATAAAAGTCATGATTTACCTTTTTTCATCCATGTATATGGGAATGATACATAACCAAAGAAATAATATAATGGTTTATCCTGCATTCCCGACATTTCCAGGATACTCAATTATATATTTATTAAAATCTTCCTCTTTCAAGTCATGATCAGCGAGAATTTTACCCATAGTGTCAGCATCAATGTCATCTTTTACTAAATGATACATTCTGTTAACTATTGCCAAGACGCATGCCTTGATCACTTTATCACTGATTACGAGCTCTTCGATGACCTCCACATCTTCAGTAAGCTCACTTAACATCTCACCAGCAAAGTCAACCAGCTCAGTTATGGTGTCTGCTGATAGATCATCAAGTATTGGCACTTTTTTAAATTCTGGCATAGCTTTATCTCCTCTGTATTTATTAATATGTCACAAAACATAGTATATTTTAGGTAGATTTAATATGTGTTTTATATGGTGATGTATATAGTATGGTTAGAAGGGGTGTGGTATATATACCGCAAGCGTTACTTTGGCTCACGGCATATATATCTAAAAGAATAGATTATTAATGTACTACTGTTACATTTCTTAGCACTCACTTACTTATTTTACCTCCCGTTAAATTTTAATTTTATTTAGTTAATTTGTAAGTGCTGTTTACGTTTTTACTACATCCACTAATCATTATTTATCAAGCTATACATGATTTTCTTAAAAGTCAGACCATTTCTTTTTTCGTTTGTATTTGGGCTTGTTAAAACCAAACAGCATTGGCTCTATAGAAGATAGTTTTATCTTATTAATGGGTGATTTAACATCTTTTAAGTTTGTTTTTTTATTATAGACAATGTATTCAGCTAGGCTATAACTAAGCACGATTACAAGTGGTACCCTATGTATTATATTGTAGTCATCAGCAACCCCTTGCAACAACATCACAAATAATAATGGGCTACTATATCGCAAATTACATAGTTTGTCAATGTCGTTGTTTATTAAAGCCCTTTCCTCTTTTGAGCATTCATCCAATATTTTATGCATCTTATCTATAAAAGCAGACAGTTCCTTTGCACTAGTAACTATACAACAATTATTATTACAAATACCAGTATATATGGAGCTCTTATTATATTTAATATGTCTTGAAAATACCAACTTTTTTGCTTGGGGTTTTTGAATAACACAATAAGTTACTACTCTACTAGGATGTGGCTTTATATACATTTTAGATTCATTTATAAATATAGCCATAGCTACCGGATATTTATGTATATATGGCATGCGCCCAATTAATGGTGGTGTACTACCATAATATACCTTATTAATTACGTAGTCTTCATAGGTCTTAAATTCTTGTTCACTATTTACCAGTTTGAATTGCATTATATTTCCATAATTTAATTTATTAGATTGCCAGCTATTGCGAAAGATATAGCCCTTATACTATTACTTATTTTATGTTCAACTGCATTTGATACACTTTCATTATGTGGTGAATTACTTCCACCTACTCTACAACTATACCAGTTTTCATCATTTATTGATACATAGGCTATTAATACAGGACAAGATAGGCTACTTACTAAAGTGAGTATTATTTCTACACCGTTGTCAAACACAAAAGCGTCAGCCTTTCTTATATAGTAAGACCATAGCTTTTCTTGATCAATCGTCAGGCTCTTTAACATTGGGTTTGTCTTCTCCATTATCAAGTACTGTCCAAATTATTGATGTAATCCATTCATGTATTGTACTAACACACTTTTGTTGTATTTCAACGTTATTTTCCAGCATTTTCACACCACCCGGAGATTTGTAGAACTCAAAAATTTGGTTCGCTTCCTGAATGGTTAGACCAGCGGAATCGATATAGATATTAGACAGTTGATTCAATAGATCATCCACATTATCCTGATCATTTGCGCGTCTTGTGGCTTCGTAAGGAACACCAATTAGTATACTATTTTTCAAAGCCGTTAAACCTTTGGTTAAACTAATATCTGCTTTCAGTAAGTTTTTCACTGCATTACGTAATTCATGATTATCATCCACTACCATTACTTTCTTTTTATTTTCCATGATGTCTATTCTCCAAAGTTAGTTAAAAACCAGTTTTGTATAGCTTTAAGTTGTTTAAAGCATACTACTCTATACTCATAATTAAAGTATATATGACCATTAGTCATGTCTATATAGTTAAGGGTCTCTTCTTCAAACCCCGCGTCTATTAGTACCTGTCTTATTACAGTATGACATCCTGTCTGGTTAGTATATCCGTTATAATAAAACGCACTAAACACACATTTGTTACATTTTGGAGGATCGAGATTAAGATAGCATAATGGAAACATATCATCTGATTGATAATAAAGACTTAATCCATTATTCAAGTAATGGGCTATATCAAACAATTCTGGATCTTTACCAGATGGAGCTACCAGTGTATTGTGCTCGATGTCATATATGCTATAATTATCTACAGAAAGCATTTTAATAACTTGATTATAGGAATCTTGAGTCATAACAATTTGTATGTTCCTGAAATATGCTGTTAATTCTTTCATAAGACTGATTCCTTATATTAATCGTACTTACTTTTATACAGAGAGTTCCATTTGAATTTCTCTTTTGCACGTTTGTAGGAACCTTTTCCTTTTTTCTGGTCTTCAACTTTATGACCAGGTATTAATTTATCCCCCCTTGGTTTCCAAGGCGTGCCCTTATTACTTTTTTTGCTCCTTCGTTCTGATCTCAACATCGCTATTCTCCTTAACTAATGTTGGTACCATTTTGGCTACTGTGTCGTCTATAACAGCCCAGTCAGTTATTGGTTTCACTATGTTTGAATGCTGCCACCATGTACCATTTACTATGTATACAACGGCTTTACCATGTGGAGTATCTATATTAGATCTTTTATACAAACCATCTTTAACATTTTCACAGTAATCTAGCTCTCTTAATAATAAATCCCACTCCAAATCAGAAAGTACGCCAGTATAGTCGCGTAGTTCACCTACAACACGTTCTTCTTCGTGGCTTTCTATTATGATAGGAAAAGGGCCTAGTGAATACATACATACTCCACTTACTTCACATATATGTACGTTATCGGTATGTGGTAATATATCAGATAAGGCACCACCAGTTCTTAGTGTGCCATATACAAATAGTCTCATTTATCATTGTCCTTCAAGTAAGTTTTTATATATGATGCAGCTTTGTCTTCTATACTTTTTTTATGTAATTCCCACTTTGTTTTGTTATCAACCGCCGCGTCAATAGTCCATACTAATAGTATAATAGATATAAATATAACTGTAATACTTAATGGTATTTGTACGACTGAAAATAATGGTATCGATACCACTATATAAACTATCCAGAAACAGGCAATACCAATACTACAGCAGAACGTTATGACATTAATTGGATTAATAATATCACTGTCTTTAAAAATTCCATAGTATTATAACTCCTAGATCAAAAAAAATTTCGGTAGGGAATGCACAGTAATTATATATCACTGCGACCTCTCCCCCACCGAAATTTACTATTCTACGTTTAATAATTAGATAACTTATTCAGTTATTTCCAGAACAAATACCTGCAACCAGGGAAAATCTACATAACCGGCTGTTCCGCCGGAGACACCGAAACCACCCGTATTGAGCGTTCCAGTTTGTTCAGAATCACTTACTGTAGCTACGCTTCCTGCGAATCCAATACCCCATGCAAATGATTTCAGGGATCGCTCGGTACCTTCTGCAGTAATATGAATAGCGTTACCACCCATAACACGTCCAGCCAGGCCAGCTTTGGCCATTACATCAACTGACACGTCGTCCCGGGCGTCCGCTTTAACAGTGAGATATCCCACTAATTTTACATTTTTGGTCGTAACGGGTTTTGCAATAAACATTTTTACTGAATCATATAAGTCTTCTTTTTTCGGGGCATCGTATAAGGGGCTGTCGAGAACTTCTACGTCGCAGCCTTTTGCCATGTTAACCAGCTCTTCTGTTAGGAATGTATCTTTATATGCAAGTATTGTTTTTACACTTTGAAACTGTGGGCCCGGAGTCGCAACTCCGAAATAAGCAGGTCCTACTGGAATGGGGACGGCTTGGCCTGATGTGAAACCGCGATAACCTTTTGCATCGATTCTGGTAGTCGTAAGCTCTTTCTGCTCATCACCGTAGTTATTTACAATAAGTTCAGACTCAGCTGTAGCTTTCTGATTAAAAATTGTATCATCAGCCATAACAAGTGGAGACAAACAGAATACCATAAGGATCGCGATAAGAATCGTGAATAATTTGTTCATTATGTGTCCTCCTAGACATTTTTCAATATTGATTTGTTGTATTGTATGGTGAGAGCGGCACTCAACTGGCCGCTCACCCATACTCTTCCGAGAGCGGCATTTAATCTGGCCGCTCCCCATGATACTTCACGTCACGGTTAGAGCGGGCACTATTTACCGACCGCTCCATCCACCGTGCTCTTCCATTTTCGTCACGGTTAGAGCGGATATTATACCGACCGCTCCATCCACCGTGATCCATTCATCTATCGAGACCTGTATTAGTCAACTGCAGGTACTACGTGGGTGCTGGTAACTTTCATTCCAGCGCCGGATGATACGATACTACCTTTCATTCCATCAACTGTTGCTACTGTTGTATGTGTATATCCAACAGCACTTCCATTATAAGTACTACCGAGGCGACCTGATCCACTATAAACTCCAAGAGCTTTAGCGACAGCTACGCCAGTACCTGGTGCGTTCTGCTTTGTAATAGAAGCAGCTCCACCTACGACTTTAAATCCACCGTTTACATCCGCATCAGAACAAGCAAGACCCCTGTCCCAATCATAATCATAACCATGGCTTGTTACTGTGGTAAAGGCACCAACGTTGGTTCCCATACCTGTAGTGGTAATATTACCGTCTTTGTCGAAGAAACGATAAGATTCTGAATATGATCCACCAACCATTGTAATTTCAGCGCCCATTCCGGCTCCAGCTTTGGAATCAACCGGTCGGCACCAACCTCTATAATCGGGTCCTGACATCGCCCATGCATCGCCTTCAAATCCACCTACGGAACCTTGTGCCGAGATACCACCAGTAAAACCAGTAGTTCCATTAGCATAAATTGGGGATTCTTTGAGACCTGAAGCATTCAATGTTCCCTGGGCCGCAAATCCGCTGATATCCGCGTCTACTACACCAAATCCGTGTCTATCTGGGTCTACCTTAATTTTTACTGATGCTGCGGTATTAGCCTGGCTGTTGCTTGAACTTCCAACACCGATGCTTTTGTCAACATTGGGTACAGGGCTATATAGTCTGTAAGAATGTGTAACAGTAAGTCCACCACCGAGTGCATCTACTTCACCTTCAACGGTTCCGTTTAAAACAAATCCATTAGCATCGGCCTTGGCTTTACCGGTAGCTCCGGATACTCCGAAGGCCGCTCCATTGGGAATGGTCTTGAAATCACAATCAATAGCTGCTGCCCCGGCTTTGGTCTCTATGTCAAGAGTACCAAAATTCCATCCGCCGGCAAATGCAGGTACAACCATAAAACTGATAATCGCAATGGCCATAATACAACTTGTAAATAATCCTTTTTTCATTTGTTAATTCTCCTTATAATAGTTTTCGTTTTTTTTTCGACAATATAAATCTAATTGCCTGTTTATTACTCTTTTAAAAATTTAGAACTTTGCAAAGACGTAAATCTTAACACTAGTGGACAACTTATTGCTGCCCTTTTAACCTCCTTTCATTAATTGTTTATTAACTCATACGTTGCGTTACCAAATGACATGGTAACTGTCTTTCCGTCTGAATCACGCAACTCAACTTTGCTTTCCGCCCTAATTACGTTATCAAGAGGAAGATCTATCCTAAAATCTTTTGTGGACATCATCCCTTGGTAAAAACAGCGGCTTATGTTAGTCGGCCAGCGTGAATCAGCATACCAAAATTTATGAACTTCCCACATCGAGTATTTCACTCTTTTTGGGTTATATACGTGAACAGCTATTGTCAATGCTTTGGTTTTTGATGGGTATATTTTATGATTGACACTAAGCGGAAGATATTCCGGCATTACCACAGATTCATCACCTTCTGTGTATACAAATTGACGTACGAATGATACCGTTGCTTCAATACTTGTCTCTGGGTTAGACAGTCTTGTAATATGGTTCGGTAACGGTATCCCATTCGCATTGATATTCATATTGGTGTAACATGATGTTAAAAGAAGAGAAATGACTATGATTAACAATATTAACGATAATGTAGCCTTTTTACTAAGCATGATAAGTCTCCATTAAATGGTTCATAAAGATTAAGTTATCTGCTAAAACAAAATTAAATCGGATAAATCAGCTTTTATAATTCTTTAGCTAACTCTTCGCTGATAGATTCAATGGTTACGAAGGCTGTTACTATATAGCCTGAACCAATTTTGTCATCTTTTCTATTTACCACGAATTCCACGTTATGCTGGTCTGCGCTCGTGCCTGCTGGACGTAATTCTGGTCTCTTTTTGAATAATAGATTTAAAACGGCATCAGATATATCTGCTTGGCTAATATGAACTTTTTTACTGGTAACTAGTTCCATAATAAGCTCCTAATTAAAAGGTGGGAGAATATTTAATTAATTCTTTCTAAATAAATTTATTTATCTACGCTAACACGGTGAACATGCCAGAGCAAATACCATGATGCATGATAAAAATGATATTACCAGAAATACTCGTCTTGGGGTTATTTTTGAAATAGTGCCGCATGGAAAATTGGCTTTACTCCTGCATACCTCCATAAATAATATATTCTTCATAGTGATGTTCCTCGTCTGTTTAATTGTTATATAACTTTTTCTTCCCACTTAAATTCCGGTTTCTTCGAAGCCTCCTTTGCTAAATTATCACACACTTCCATTTGTTCTGTTGAATTTCTCGGAACCTGTATCCATGTAACATTTGCATTTTTGTTAGCCGCCCTTATATCAAGTACGAGATCGTTATTTACGTTTATCTTCTTGAACATACCATTCATTATGTTCACTACGTATCGTGAATCAGAATGTATGTGTATAGGTGTATTAATGTCACGGTCTTTAATTGATAATATTTTTATACATCTGTTCAAGGCTTTTAAAGCAGCGGTCAGCTCCATACGGGAGTTGGTAGTTGTTGTATCTTCACGACCAGCCATTGCTACTGTGACATCGTTATATTTTATCACATAAGCCCATCCACCAAACCCTGGGTTGCCTGAGCAAGCACCATCAACATGTACTATCACACATTTTTCTTTGGTATTATTCACTGGAGGTTCCTCCCTTATATAAACGCTGTTTATTGATGGATACACTACTTGATATACCACTAATGTTTATAGGCACATTAAACGTTGTTTTAATATCAGTACCAGCATTAAGTATATCAATAGTTGTAAAACGTGACATATGATGTAGAACTCTCTGTTTGACTTGCGCCATAATGATATTGTTTAAGCGATCATAAGTTGCTATAGAAGAAACAATATCTACTATGTGTTCCTCATCTATTCTTACAGTATACTCACCTGAAATACTACAAATAGCACCATCATTAAGCCTAGCCCTGATATAGAATGTATGCGTCTTTACGGCAGGATATTCCTCCTTTCCTTTAATAGGTGTATATACTACGTAAATTTTCTCGGTAGTTCCGTGCTTTACAAAATAAGCCAGTTTATATGTCACATTAGATGAAAAATGTGCTTTTGTATGTTCGAAAGAATTTATTAAGTTCGATACACCAATAAAATGTATGCCAAGAAATATTACCATTAGAATAATTAATATTATTAATAGTTTAATGAATCCACCATCAATTTTCTGTGGATCTATTAATACAGTATCAGTCCTTTCTACTACTTTACCGTCTACTATCAGTTTGTCCATGATTGTTTATCCTTTCTTTAGACAATGTGTCTGATTGTAATTGTATATATCTCCCGTATAATGTACATAGGGCAAGGATAAGTGCTATTATAACAAATATCAATATACCCCATGAATTATTACGCCTTTTTGTTATCCTGATCATAGTGCATCACCCCCTTTTGGACACTTATAATACAGCTTCTTTATCTCTTCGTCCTTTTGTAATAACAATAATCTGCATAGCTTTAGTAAACTTTTAGTAGTAGTTTGTATTGCGCATGCAGAAAAACCTATTATAATTAGTGTGAATGAGATAAGTGTAATTGGTATATTTGGAGAAGTACCATTATTGGCAATAGCAATATCTATTGCTGTACTTAATAGTGCACCAACAATAGCGTATGCAATGGACGTTATTACTATCAATAGTATTAACTTCTTAACAATAGTTGAATACACATCTTTTTGTATTTCTACTTTTAACACGGTATCACCTTTGTATAGAGTTATGTTTACTTGTGATTATTCTTTGGTCATTTCGAGGTCATCCTCTTCTTCTACATCATCATCCTCATATTCACATTCTTCATTTCCATCTATACTGATAAGGTTAATTATGGGTATGTATTTAACTACATCATTGAGTATTCCATCTATGACTTCTTCACCAATAACAAGTCTTATAAGTCTTTCGTCATATACCATAAAGTCAACTGATGGAATCTTTATTATATGGGTACTTGAAAGTGGATCCCTATAAAAAACTATATATTTTTTTTCCATTATATTATTCTTTCCTTCTTTCTCGTAATCTTGAGATAAATAAATATGTTATGATTGTTAACAACATAACCGGACCAGTAAAGAATGCCAATGCGGATATAACTACATCTCTAATATCGTAATATTTCTTAATTACGATAATATTCAAGAATAAAGACACAGAACTAGCGACACAAAGCACAAAACCTATTGTTGTCAATACAGGTGTCAATGGCCAACATAGTCCTATTGTTATAGCAGTTATTATAGTCCACACACTTATTATAATAATTATTCTATTGTTATCATTATCATTTACGGACATAATGTTACTCCTTTACCTAAAAATGCATCAAGTACTTTTCGGTATACATGCATGTTTGGTATATATCTTTTGTCGTTAAATATTTCTTTATCATCACCGGTCAGTGCTCTTTGTATTGCGGCGGCTACACCTGACGATCTAGATATTCCAGCATCACAATGACATATTAATATACCTATAGAATCCTTATTTTCTAACACAAAGTTTGCTATATGCATAGCATGCTCATCAGTGAATAAACCGTCACCATACTTTTTCATTATTTGTGATCGTGTGTGACTCATATAACCGTCGCTGAAATCTATATCATAGCACTTTACATACAATACTGATAATAGATATTCACTTAACTCAAATTTAGCCGGTTTTTTATTAGTAGGATCAGTAATACTTATAACGGCATGTGGAACCGTGATGTTTGGAACAAATTTTTCCGCCATAAGTTTGCTCATTATTTTTATTTTCATAAAACTATATCACCGCCTCTCATTTTGTGAGTTTATCTATTTGGCAATTTCTTCAGCTATTTTGTGAAACAACTCTATATGTCTACTAGATGTTTCCATAGCATCATCACGATGATCTTCTGGGGTAAATGGTGTGCCATCCCCGTGACTCATGCCACGTATTTCACTATGACCGTTTGTTGCAGCATGTAACCACCATGCAGCTAACATAGCGTGGTATTGTAACTTGTGTTCTACTAACATTATTATTCTCCTTCCTTCATGTTTAGTATAGGGATCAATCTATCCACGATAGATACAGTTGGTTCTATAGCAGCTTCTATAATAGCAGGATCTTTATAGGCTTCCTTTACCTCATCAACAGGGATACCAGATGAGTATATATTTTTACCTACCATTCGTTTACCTGCTTCTTCAGCAGAACATAACTTTTTTGCCTTTGATCTTGACATTAGACGCCCAGCTCCATGTGGCGCCGAATAATTCCAATCTACACTACCCTTACCTTCACATATTAAAGTGCCATCTTCCATGTTGAACGGTATTATGATTAGTTCGCCTTTATGAGCAGATACAGCACCCTTTCTTATTACAAAATCTTTGAAATCGATAAAGTTATGTACTGTTTCAATTGTTTTAGTAGGCTTAGATTGTAATGTTTTCATTATTATTTCGCCTATAACTTTACGATTTTCTTCAGCATATATAGATGCAAATATCATATCAGTTAAATATCCATACATATCTTTCCCGGTTAGAAAGCCTGACCTATTTGACATCTTCTTATCCATAC
>Ga0307378_10012938_pt1 | contig 10617 bp, 11 predicted proteins | sample UN1MG_FD_202238 | JGI IMG/M metagenome (GOLD analysis project Ga0307378, IMG submission 202238) | Soil microbial communities from Risofladan, Vaasa, Finland - UN-1 | ecosystem: Environmental > Terrestrial > Soil > Coastal area > Acid sulfate soil | place: Finland: Risofladan, Vaasa | collected...
TACCCTTTAATCTTGATTAAACTTAATCTTGAAATCTACTCCTAATTTAGCGTTACCCTGGAATTTGAAGAGGATACCACGTTTAATATAAATATATAAAATAATATATTTTACAATAAATTAAATGTGTATATAAATTTAAAATTAATATTTATAATATGTAAGGAAGGGGTGGTATCAAACGATTCAGATGTTTCCCATCTTTTATGGATGCCGGGTGGTGGGGTGGATTAGGGAAAAATTATTTGGGAAGTTTACCGGGAAAACCAGAAGGGTAGACATAAAAGTAGGATTCATCCGAATATTTTTCAACGAGTAATAATTAGTAGTCTTGGCGAATACCGCGGGAATTTCCTGACCAGTTGCAGGGGGACGGCTTGCAATTGGGGCTCCCCTGCTGTGCCAATCATATACGGGGCAAGCGCAGGCGGGGGGGCGTGCCCTTATGGTACGACCGCGTATTTCATGCGCAGTGTACTAAGAGGCTATCCGAAAAGTCCTGAGATGCCGCATCAAGAGTGTAGTTGTTTCCACTTTTCGGATAGGTACTAAATCTTTAGTTTTCATAATCGCAACAGAATAAGGGGAATAAGGGAATAAAAGGATGAGGGAATAATAAGGATAAGGGAATAAGAAGATAAGGGAATAAGAGGATGAGGAAATAAGAGGATTAGGAAATAACGTAATAAAGGGATGAAACGTATACTCTATTATAAAACAAGGAGGAAGAGATGGCCTCAGACAAATTAAAGGAAATGTTGAACCAAGCCGTTGCCAGAGAATTGACAGTGAGTATCCAGTATATGTGGCAGCACGTTCAGGAAAAAGGCATCACCGGAGAAACTCTCAAAACCACACTGAGAAAAATTTCCATCGTAGAGATGAAGCATGCCGAAGATATCGCTGAGCGATTAAGCTATCTGGGCGGAATCCCCACCACCCAACCAGAGCCAATCAATATTGGCAAGACTGTCCAAGAAATGATTCAGCTTGATAAAAAGCAAGAGGAAAACGCAATCCAACTTTACAGGTCAATCATAGACCTGGCCGATCATGAAAACGATCCGGTTACACGCAGGCTGTTTGAATCAATTTTGGCTCAAGAAGAAGAGCACCATGACTTTTTTAGCAGGATTCTGGAGTGAAATCCTGCTTATTATTTTACGCCTTTATTTTTAATTGGTTATTTATACCTATTTTTGGGTGGTGCACTCCTGGTGCACGCTTTGGTGCTCGGTTTCTAGTGAACGTTTCAAGAGCCTAAGGCGGGCATTCTTATCCCGCCCAGATATATAGTGGGGATGTGGGGTCTTCCAGATCCCCACTATCGATATCTACCATTTTGGGATAGTCTCAAATTTTCTTTTTTTTTAATTGCACCACTTCGGCAGAGGGCCGTTTCACGATCTCCAGGGCCTTTGTCACCTCACTGATATATCGCTCCGTCATCTCAATCTTTGTATGGCCTAACCATTCTTTTAGCGAGTAAATCGGCACCCCTCGCTGAATGGCCTGTGTAGCGAAAGAATGCCTTCCCCACTCGTGTACCTTAACATATTTCACGTTTGCATCCTTAAGAGCTTTCGTCCATATCCGGCTTACGGTCGGGGATGTGTAATGATATTTTCCATCACCGTAAGTAAAAGCAAATCCGGATATTCTATTTAATCCCTTAAGCACATTGTACAATTCATCATCGAGCGGAAGAATTCTGTCCTTTCTCCCCTTGGTTTTTTTACGCAAGATGCTGCGGGAGAAGGTTCGACAAATTTTTACAGACCTTTTTTCAAAATCGATATCCTCTATTTGAAGGGCCATTGCCTCTCCTATCCGACACCCGGTATACATGATGAAGAGAAATATTGGCTTATGATGGTCAGGAATACTCCTGTAAATAACCTCCTGTGCCTCGAAAGTTTCCTGAAAAGGGGGGTCTGGCCACGGCAACTATTTGAATATGTAAAAGAATGTTTAAATAAAGTGGGCATAAACCGCCCTTTAAAGCAGGTTTTTGGGGCCTAAAAAATGTCTTTAAGAATAAGGGAATATCTTCTTGCAGATAAGTCTTGTACAGCAATTCATAAATCCACACCCCTCTTGAGCCGATAATAGCCGTTCCTTGAATCCACCGATAGGGGGTTTATGAACTTGCGAGTCGCTGCAATATAGCGGTTTTCACTTGGTTAAACTACATTGTGGCCCGACCCCAATGTGACCGATGTGAATGTTTGGCGCGGCCCGACCCCAATGTGAATAACCGATGTGAATAACCGATGTGAATTTATTGGACCCCGATGTGAATGTTATTGTGGCCCGACTCCCGATGTGACCGATATGAAACGAGTAGCAGAGAAAAATTGATGATTCAAGACCTGCCCCCGGCCTCCCTGCCTCAATGGCGTATCCAGACATAGCTGACATTGACATAAGTGAAATTATCCTATACCATAAAATCAGGTTGACCGATTACCCGATTACCCGATTACCCGAAAGTAAACTGAGGTGTTACCATGTCTCTTTGCAAACTGGGCCAAAAAAATCAGATTACCATTCCTAAAAAGTTAGTGGAAGACCTGCATTTACAAGCAGGGGATGTTTTAGAGATTAAGATTGAAGGATCTACTATTATTTTACTGCCCAAAAAGTTGATCCCGGCTGAGCAAGCCTGGTTTTGGTCTAAGGAATGGCAGGAAAAAGAAAAGGAAGCGGATGAAGATATTAAGTCAGGCAAAGTAAGTGAAGATTTTGAAGATGCTGATGAATTGATAAAACATCTAAGAAGTCAAATAGATGAAGATTAAAACTACCAGAAGGTTTGATAAAGACTATGCTTGCTTGCCTGGAGAAATAAAGGACCTTCTTGATCAGAAGCTGAAACTCTTTTTTGAGAATCAGAGTCATCCATCGTTACGGGTAAAAAAAATGGCGGGCCATCCCGGTATCTGGGAAGCAAGTATAACTATGCAGTACCGGTTTACCTTCGAGATCCAGAGTGATACGTATATTCTTAGGCGGACAGGTACACACGACGTTTTAAATACCCCATAATTTTCATAAGCCTATCGCAAAATTCCAAAACAATAGGCGGAACATTCTTGTCCCGCCCCCATAAATATGCCAAAAATATACAAAGAATATACAAAACTTTATAATTTAAGACTTGCCCCCACTCCCTTATGTTTAAATAAGGGGACAAAAAATGTGGGCTAAAAACTTGGGTCAATCTTTCAGCATCATTTTTTTAAATACTGGGAGTTCGGAACAACAAGGGCTGTCCCCCAATTTGTTTGTTACTCTCGCGTACGTCTACAAGTGTAAGTATCTCCCGTCATTCCCGCGAAGGCGGGAAGCCAGAAAAAAACCACCAAATGGCAATTACCAAAAAAGTGTCAACTACTTTTTGCCCATAATGAAGGATGTCCGATACCCGTCTGGATTCGTTCAACAATGCTGGACAAATAGGGTGGGGGATAATACTATTTTTGATATCCGAGAGTGTCAATGACTAAAAGTGATAAAGGCTGAAAGTCAGACTCAAAAAAACTTATAACAACAGGAATAAATGGGGAATTTCTTAATGGCTGATCTTAAGTTGGTCTCAACACATAAACGTCATCTAAAGCCAGTGGTGAAAGCGGCACTGGAGAACGAATTGCGACTTTTAGAGGTCGGCATACGGCAGACAGAGCGAAACCTGCAAAGATTCAAAGAGAAATATCACCTGAGCACTCAAGAATTTTTCTCACGCTACCAAAATGATGAATTGGAATAGACACTGGAACTCGCCGAATGGGTTGGTGAATACAGATTGCTGGAACGGCTAAAGGAGAAAGCCGAGATATTGAGGGATATACGTTTTGCGAATTGAAGTTTACTTTCGGAGAGTCCAGAAGGTTATTGAATCATGCTCTATTATCCAATTATCCAATTAGGATCGTATGTTTAATTCAGTTATCAGTCTATCAATGAAGGCTGTACTAATCCAAAGGTCATCTCGGGACTTAACTTGCGTAAAGTAAAAGGATAATCTATGTTCATCAATGACTCCCTTTTTATACGCCTCAATAAGTATGCCCATACTCCCTCGCACTAAGAGATTCAATCGTCTTGCTTCGCGCCGCCCACGCTCCTCGTCCATTAGAAGTAAGTCAGTTTGTTTTTTTAATGCAAGCGCGATAGTTTCCTTTTCTCCAGAGTCAAGGTTCAGTCGCCCTATTTCATTTGGCAACTCCCCTGCGTCGATGGGAGTCCATCCTTCCTGGTTAAAAAAGGCTTTCAGTGTTTTTGCGTCATCGTAACCCTTTCTTATCCCCACGGTAACAACTTCATCATAGACCGCAGAGGAAAAGTAAACTTGGCCGTAAAGTTCCCTCAGCAGATGAAGCTGGTTTAACTTGGCTAACACGATCAATGGACCAGCATTAGAAATAACAATACCTTTCACGAACCAAGTTCCTCAAGAACTGTTTCTTCCGTAAACTCTGGTTCTATTCCGCTTCTTCGTGCCTCTTGGATCAAATCTCTCTTTGACAGATGGTATAACTCTGCCACATATCCAATGGACCCTCCACCATTTTTATAGAGTTTCAGAGCTTGATCCATCTTATATTGTCTGATCCCCAGAGAAATAATTTGCCGCATAATGGCAGGCTCATCAGGTATCCCCTCGAGCCATTTTTTTGGTATTTTCATGGAAACGTTTTCTGCCATTTTGGCTCCTCCTACCGTAAAAAGCTGCGATTTGATCGTTTGTCTAACCTTAGTCTACCTACTTCCTAAAATATCACATTTTCATGATAATTGTAAGCTTCCATATTTCAAAGTATGCCCACTTGCCAGTATTCAACTCATCATTTCGAACGGAGCGTGAAACCAAAAGCTATATATGTATATGTATCAAGTCCAGATCTGACACCGCATTTTCACCGTTTTCATCCACGATAGCCACCGATGGATGAGGCTAATCCAGTCAACAACTCGATTTCTTTTTATCAGCCGATACTACCAAAAATCCTGTGATTTTGAACATTTAGGGGGTATTTTGAAGAATCCGGCACATTTCACTTTGATATAAGAATAATTTCTGGTATTATATAATTGTTTCAATTCTAATCTATCACGCTACATATTCTGAAAATTGGTTGGATGCAAATAAAAAACCACCGCTGGATAACGGGGTCGCTGGATAACTCGATAACGGGGTCTGGCCACGCTAATTAATTGATATTATTCATAAAATTATCAAAATTTAGGCCTTTTTTAGACCTTAGAAGGTTCTTTTTGATAGCAAAAACATACCTCTAAGAGAAGGCCATCATCACTGAATCATTGCACGAACAAGCAGACATTACATACCAACGAAAAGGATTCCTTTTTTCTTTATCTCCCATACCAGAGGGTCTTCTTCAACAAAGGTATCAGGGTGAAATGGAACCGGCCCTATGCGACTATCAACATTTTGAGCTATTTGGGTCAGACGAATCCGCTCGTTAAAGCGATCATCCGTTAAATCCGGGGAGATGATAGCTACATCAATATCGCTCCACTCATTAACCTTCCGGAAATTTACTCCGTTATTTTCATCGCCACTCATTGCCATTTATTCCACCCTTGATGTTTCTGTCTTCTCCTCATATTGAAATACAGAACGCGATTTATGATGGATTTTTCATTCAGACGGCAAAAAGGGTTCTTGATAATGTCGAACTCCCGCTGAGTTAGCCCTCATCGCCCCCGGCACCTTTCCTACCATACCCTAATTGTTACCATACTCTATCAAATGAAAATTAAATTTTGTTGCCTTTAAAATTAAATCAATTGCAAAGCACAATAAAAAGTTAGGTCTTTTTACTTATCCCCATCACAAACATGAAGGCAGCGATGATAATGTTGTCTCCTCGACAGTCCCGGATTTAGCAAAGATTCTTAAAGAAATTGAACCGATAATCCAGCTACCCTAACCGCGAAAACCCCCTGATGCAGGAACTTCGAACTGAATGTCAATAGTGGAGGTTTGACCCCAAGTCTACTCTTAATCCATAGAATTTTGGCACGGGCCATCCTGGCTTCCAATCCTTAGAGCGCCTTTTTTTACTTTATAAAGTATGGTTTAAGGGTAAAAAATAGCCTTGAAACGTGTAAAAAATTATATTAAATCAATTAGTTATCGTGGTCAGACCCCGTACAAGGTACTGAATCAAGGGACAGGAAATGCGGACTGAAAATTGGAGCCAACATCCTTATATGTATCAAGTCAAGACCTGACACCTCCTTGCCCCCCTTGCCCCGTTGGCACGCCCGTTGGCACCGTTGGCACTTTTTTCTCGGATTGTTAAAAGAAATCTCTGGTTTTAACTATAATTGACCCATCAGCTTCAAATCGCCCTTTTTGAATTAAGTTCTTAGCCATATCTTCAACAATGCTTCTATTTGTCTTAAATACAGGGAGGTGATTTGAAGGACTCGCATTAAAATGGTCCTCCAAGGCTTGAGACGATACTGCGCAAGTAATTTTTTCTTCCTCCTTTTCTGCCCAAAAAACAACAGCCCCTTTAACCCCATCCCAGTATTCATTTTGAGGAAAAGTAATGTTAGACATTTTGGAAGATTTCACGATTTGATCTTTAGTGATATTTAATAAACGCTGCTTCAGAGCGTTAATAATAGGCTCTGACTTTCCCTCCCAAGACAAGAATACCTTATCATTTAAAAGTGGAAACCTTTTTAGGATTTTTTGCCGTGTTTCCCCATCACCGACAACCAAAGGCAGTATTTTTACTTCACCAGATGAAGCTTCCATATTGAGAACCGCGTTTAGCTCTCGCTGGGGCCAATTTTTTGAAAGAAAAATTTGACTAAGTACTACAATAGTAAAACGCGACATACTCAGACCTTCATTTACCTTCTTTGTAATACTATCTCCCCACGTAATCTCAGCTTCATCTAGCCAATAAGATATTCCTTCTTTATCAAGAGCTTGGGTTAACGGCCTAATGACTCCTGGCTTGTCCTCACTTGCATGGCAAATAAATATATCCCTTGTTAATGCTTCAGCATTAATTTTAGATTGATCTTCATCTCTTAGTTCCGGTTCTGGAATCTTTTTTTTGCTTTGGTAAGTTCTTTGAAACCATATTTTAAAATCAGGCCAATTAAATATACTTTCAAACCGCTCCAGTCCCGCTATTAATCCATCTGTTTTTTTATGTATCTCTTTCTTAACGGTGTTTCTATTTTTCTCTTCTAAGCATGTCCTCCATTCATTAATTGTGTCATTCAGATCCTCGGCCAAAATAAATAACCCTCTTGCCATGTTACGAGCATTCTCGCCTTTTAGTGAGTCTGACGCCCTGATTTCTTTGCATAAGCCAATTAAAGTATTTGCCTTAAATAAAAGAAAATTGTCTTGATCATTGGTGTAATTAATTGTTATTAACCATTTTAGAAAATCATTTATTGATGGTTCGATATTGCCTTTGTTTAAGTGACCTAGATATCTTTCGTTAAAATCTTCATTGTCGCTTTTCATGCTACCATTGAACCTCATCAAGCAATGGAAGTGCATCTAGTAGGCTATTATACTTATTTCTTGCTATACTTTTAAACTTTTCCTGATTTTCCTCCTGAATTTCAAACTTTGATTTTTCATCGAGTTCAGCAACTTCCTGAACAATATTATAAAGGTTACGAGCTAGCTGGTGGGATGTTAATGCATAAACATTTCTAACCATTTTATTAATTATTCGCATATTTTCCCAGGTGGGAGGTAAATTAGAAATAAGAAAGTTCCGTAAATATTTTGCACTAACATACGGATGGATTTGGGGATCGTTAGCAATGTTACATAAGTTTTTAATTTTTTTTTGTGAACTAAATCTACTCTGTTTAATATCATATAGTTCTTTCTTACGCTTTTCGATATCATTTCCATCGTTATGTGAGTGGTCAATAGCAAAAGATAGAAAATTTTGAGCAATATTAAGATCACTATTTGTTAACGCTGAATAAACATGCGCGTCTTGAGATGGGCTAATTGAAATTGTATCTGATTTTGGTTTTGAACTAACAAGCCATATATCTGTTTCAGTTTTTATATTCCCCTTCAAGGATGTTATTTGACCCTGGATTTTACGAGGAGGTGAAAGGTTTTTATTCCAACATTCAGCATCTAAAATTACAGAACGTACCTCTTTAGGATTTAGTCGAAATATATAATCCTTTGATATAATGGCGCTTTGATACGTTAAATGCGTTGATTTTGGTTCGATTAATGTTCCTCTAGGAATACTGACAATTAACTCTTTATCGTTTGGATTTTCAAGAGTAATGGTTGTTTGGAATTGATAGCCTGGCATTTATATCACTCTCCCAATATAATATCTTTTATGATGAGATCCCCAGATGATGCAAGATTAGCAATGTGTGTTTTATCCCGCTCATCTATAACTTCAAGATTCAAAGAAGGAAGACTGAAAAGAAATAAATCCTCCGAAGAATTCGCCCTTTCAGAATAATGATTTATTAGATTAACTTTATTATTCATCTGTAGCACTGTAGTTAGAATAACATTTAAACCGCCAATACGATTTTCGGGATGAAGTGCATCTTGATACGTTTTGGAAATATAATCTGTTAGGGTGTAACCCTCCATAGTTCTAATTTTGAGCGAAACAGGGACTCCTGATTGGGTATTTGAACCATTAACACGTTTCCCAAACACTCTTATATGTTCATCTGGTGCGACATTTTCGATACCTTCATCATCGGTATCCTCATCAGATTGCTCAAAAGATATGAAGTACCAATGGTCAATCTGAATAGCATTATTACCTTTGAGAAATTCTAGTAACGCTTGTGAATCAAATTCTTGTACCAATAAACCATCTATCCAAATACCATTATCCTCAAAAAACCGGTTATAATGAGTATATAGACGTTGGTTTGATCCAAGAATAATATTATGGAGCTCGATCCCTGATTCTTGGATATGCCCCCTTATTAGACGAAGTGCCGTTAGAAGTTTCTCCCACGAAAGTTCTATGACATACATCTTAATATTTATCAAAAAGTGATTATCAAATGCTGAAGATTTGATAATTACGTCAGAATGTGGAAAATATTCTTTAAGTAATTGTTCGACTATTGAGAAAGGTATTTCAACTGGTTCCTCGAAAACTAAATCACAGTAGATTTGAATCATAGCTCCTCCTGATAATATCTTGATTGGTTTTAAATCCCCTATTATACTAAGGAGCTGTAAATAAATAAGTCATCGTTTTCGTTAATTTGTTGGGATTAGACTGATAAGCCCAGCAGGCCAAAAACGATGAGTTAATATTTTACACCTCCTAATTAAAAAAGTTAGGATTTTTTATTACGAGCGCATAGGTCTACAAATGCAGGTACTTAGAACCTATCCGAAGAGTTCTAAGAGGCCGTATCGGTATTAGAATTATACCGACTTTTCGGATAGGCACTACTACAGCGAGACTTCTTTCGGAATCCTTTCCTGGAGCGACCTCTGAAGCCATGCAAAATGATCGCTGGTTTGGGGATATCCTATGGAACGTAGCTTCAAAGTAAGTGGGATTTTTAAAACCTCGTTATAGTATTAGGGAGATGGAATTTCCTAATATACCATTAAACCATTTTAACTGGCCATTATAGACCTTTGCAAATGAATTGATATAATTTTTGGGGGTTAAAATCTATTTTTTTCATGTACTTGACTTAGATTTTTGATTATCAATTCATATGCAAACCTCTATAACATGGACTATATATGAAGATTATTTTCGGTATATTGGTATTTTCTAAGTCAATTAAAAGTACATCACGTTTATATTACTTGTTTATCATATTTTTTTGTTTCTTTCAATAGATCAAGAATGAATACTATATTTAGAGAATGGTTTCCGAAAGGTCGGACGGGGAAATCAAAGGGAGGGGCCACCAAGGGGGAATTTTTTAAATATTCCCCTTCTTCCATCTAACTCATTATTTTATTTGGTGGAGGACAGGGGATTTGAACCCCTGACTTCTGCCATGCGAAGGCAGAGGAATTGATTTACTTCAATTTACCTTATCTTACTAATTCCTTGAAAAATCAGACAAATTCAAAAATTGAATTTACCTTGACTTACCATATTTTACCCTGTATTATTGATAGCGTGTGGGGACTATTGTGGGGACCAAATATTTTGTGATAGAACTTTCGGATTATTGATTGCCCAAGCGAAATCTGGAGATAAAAATGCCCAAATTTACCAGAGAAAAAACCAAATATCCTGGAGTAACGTTTATTACTGGCACCACTGTTGGAAATAGCAAGCCAGAGCGGATATACTATATCAGGTATCGAAAAAATGGAAGGTTGATAGAAGAAAAGGTGGGCAGACAGTTTCAAGATGATATGACTCCTGCCAGGGCTAATCAGATCAGAATAGAGAGGATACAGGGTGATCAGCTATCCAACAAAGGAAGACGTGAGGCTGTTAGAGAACAGGAACAGGCGGAAGCTAACAAATGGACTCTGGATAAGCTCTGGGAATTCTACAAGGAACACAGGCCAGAGGTAAAAGGAATTGCGATAGATGAGATCCGCTACAAAAACAACAT
>Ga0307378_10012939_pt1 | contig 10616 bp, 22 predicted proteins | sample UN1MG_FD_202238 | JGI IMG/M metagenome (GOLD analysis project Ga0307378, IMG submission 202238) | Soil microbial communities from Risofladan, Vaasa, Finland - UN-1 | ecosystem: Environmental > Terrestrial > Soil > Coastal area > Acid sulfate soil | place: Finland: Risofladan, Vaasa | collected...
CACATTCACCCGAGCCCACGCCGCTGGCATCCGTGCCGCGCTCCGGGCAGACCGCGACGTCGAGCCGTTCAGTGTCCGAGTAGAAACGCCCGAGGGCCCCCGCACCGTGATCGTGTGGGCCCGTTCCGACCGCGGCGCCGCCAGCGTCGCGAGCAAGCTGGGCACCGTCCGGGCGACGAAGGCCACGTACGTGTCGCGGCGCGACGTCGCCATCGCGGCCGTGCTCCGCGAGGCGGACGCCCTGCCGGCCCCCGGCGGCGCCCGCAATGCTCGCCAGCGCGACACCGTGGGCGTACGCTCCCCGCGCCCCCAGCGCGCCGCCGGCGCGCCCCTGGTCGTGTTTCAGTGGCTCCCCGTGGCCACGCAGTGCCCCGCCCGGGTGTGCCCTGGCGTCCGCACCCGCGTCACGGCCCGCCCCCGCCACGGGTGGCTCGGCGCCCCGATCGCGGGCCAGGCCACCCGGCCGGACACCGGCGTCCGGCTCGCCCACGAGTACCGCGCGGCCTGAGCGCCGCGCCCCCCTGGCCGCGCCTGCGGCCTTCCCCGGGATGGCACCCGGGCAGGGGACCGAGCCCCGTTCCGTGGGCTCTACCGATGCCCCGCCACGTTGGCGCGGGCCGCCCCGGCGGCTCCGGGGATATGCTGGGGGCTCACCCCGGCCACGACGGAGGGATCCGACCATGGCACGAACGTTCGCGGCCGACGTGCGCCGCGCATTCCCGTGGAACCTGCACCCGGGCGACGAGGTTCGGTGGAACGACCCGGACGAGGACGTCTGCTCGCGTGACGTCGTGGTCCTCTCCGTGGAGTACCACGGCGAAATCGGCGACCCCGAGTGCATCATCCGCCTGACGGCGGCCGACGGCTGGTTCGTCGAGTGCTTCGCCGGGGAACTCTCGTGACCGGCGACACGTTCGCGGCGGACGTGCGCCGCGCCCAGCGCATCCTGGCATATGCCGGGGAGCGGGAGGTCGTGGAACGCCTCGACCACCTGAGCCCGGAGGATGCCTGGCTCGTGGCACGCGCCGCGGCGCTCCTCGACGCCTACGACAACGCGTGGGACCCCCGTTCCACGGGCACTACTACCGAGCACACACCCCGGCGACGGGGAAAGGGAGCATGAGCATGGCACAGGAACGAAACGCCGCGGAGCGGCTGATCGAGGGCGCCACCGGCAAGGTGATCGCCCGGCAGTTCGGGACCAAGTACCCGGGCGGGGGCGGGGCGCCACGAGCGCCGCTGGCGACGATCTTCGATCGCCACGGCTTCGAGGATCAAGCGAAGTTGCTCCGCGACATCGACGCGGAGCGCGCCCTGTCCGCGGCCGTCGGGCCGTACCGGTCGAAGGCGGGTCCCCGCAACACGGACCGGAGCTTCAAGGTCGACCCGCTGCAGGCGGAGTCGGCCGACGCGCATGGGATCGCCTTCGGTATCTACATGCTGCAGGCGGAAGAGGGCGAAAAGCTCCCGCGTCAGCTGCCCGGGGGCGCCCGCCTGTTCACCTACCAGGATCGAGTGTACGCCGCGGCGCCCCGCGACGGCGACGGGCCGGAGATCCCGGAGTGCCGGGATCTCGCCGACAGGATCGCCGCCGAGGCGAACTGGCTTCTCGACAACGCCCGGTTCGGCAAGGAAGTGAGCAAGGCGCTCACCTCCTCTGTGGCATCCGCCGGGGCTTTCCCGTTCATTGCCAAGGGCGTCTACGTCGCCCGCGAGGACAACCCCGCGACGGCGCGGCTCGTCGCATTGTTCGACGAGCTTCGCGCCACGTTCTACGATGAGCCGAACCGCCGCGGGCTGCGCACGTCGCACGTGGCCGTGCGCAGCGGCGACGAGCAAGCGCTGACCGACTCAGTGCTAGACGAGGTGCAGGGTCGCGTCGCGACCCTCGTGCGCTCCATGCGGCGCGAGGCGGGCGACCCCAAGGTGCGCGCCACGACGCTGGAAGCGCGCCGGAACGAGTGCGAGACGATCCTCGCGGATCTCGCGCCGCTGCGCGAGATTTGCGGCGCGTTCGTCGAGCGGCTGGCGCAGAACGTGTCGGAGCTACAGGCCGCCTACAACGGCGCCGCGAGCGCCGTGGACCTGCAGCTGCCCGAGTGGGCGGGTGCCACGGCAGGCGAGGACGTGACCGAGGACGACGGGGCCCTGTCCGGGCTTTTCGTCTTCGAGCCCAACGCGCCCGAGCCTGCGGCGGCGCCCGAGCCTGCGGCGGCGCCCGAGCCTGCGGCGGCGCCCGAGCCTGCGGCGGCGCCCGACCCTGAGATGGAGCTTTTCAACCTGTGACCCCACGCCCGGGGCGGCGCTAGCTCGCGTCGCCCCGGCTCACATCTAACTGCGGCTGCAGGGCCGCCGCTAACACATACCGGAGCAGCGACATGTTCTACCCCGACTTCGACGAGATCCAGGCGCTCATCGCCGAGCACGGCCCCGAGCTAGCCGAGCGCATCCTGCGCGGCGCCGTGCGCGTGACGGTGTGCCCCCCGCGGGCCGCGCGGCACGTCTGCACGCTGAACGACTACACGGCGCAGCCCCGCGAGGCGGCGCTGACGACCGCCACCGGCGGCACGAGGGCGCGACGCACTGCCACCGAGGGCTGGTTCCGCTGACGCCTGGAGGGGGACCCGCCATATCCCGCAAGGGCGGGGCGGCGGCTACCGCCACGCCACCCCACCGACTGACCACCCCCGTTCCATCGGCACTACGGGTGCCGCAACCGACCACCCCCACAGGAGCATGACCATGTACGCAACCGACGAAAGCATCGAGATCACCAAGGCCGAGATCAAGGCGCTGCTGGAGCACGTGTCGAAGGACACGACGCGGCCGCACATCAACAGCGCGCTGTTCAAGCTGAACGGCAAGGCCACCGCCGTCGCCACCGACGGTCACCGGCTCGCGCGCTGCGAGGTGGACGCGGCCGGCCAGTCCGCGTGGGAATGTCTCGTACCGCGTGACGCTCTGGAGCGCGTCGCGAAAGCTGCGGGCGCCAAGGACACGGTGTCCGTGCGCCCTGGCAAGCTCACGATCGGCGACGTCGCGGTGCCGTTCACCTCGGATCCAGATGTCAAGTTCCCGCCGTACGAGCAGGTGATCCCCAGCGAGCGCCCCGAGAAGGGCCACGGCGGCGTCGCCCTCAACACGGCCTACCTCGCGTCGCTGAACGTGATCGGGAAGGCCATCGACGGCCGCACCCCGAGCGCCCGCGTGTTCGCCGGCGACGGTGACCTCGACCCCGTGGTTTTCGAGGTCGGCGCCAGTGGCGACTACCCCTGGACCGTGGTCGTCATGCCCATGCGGCAGTAAGCTGCGAGCGCGGGGGCACCGGGGGCAGGATGCGCTCCCCCCCCCCGCGCGGCGTTCGGCCGGTTGACCCGGACGCTACTTTCGACCCTGGACCGCCGGCCAGGGGAAGCGCTCCTCCGGCGGAACATTCCACAGCAAGGGAGAGCCACGTGGCAGACACCAAGTACAGAGCGGCCCGCTTCGGGCTTTCGAGCGACGCCGTTGTCGAGCTTCACCCGCAGGCGCGCGAGCGCCGCGACGGCAACCAGGGCTACGTGGTGCTCCGCTTCGAGAGTGCGACGAGCGACGCCTTCCGCCGCGCCGTCGTCAAGGCGCTGAACGCCGCCGAGATCGGCGGCCCGCAATCCGTTTGGGTCCACCGCTGACCCCCCGACAGGAGCATATGACCATGGCCGACCCCGACTACTACACCGTGCGCGTGATCCTCAGCGGCGCACACGTGACGCTGACCGCGCCGTACCACGGCGACCTGCCCAAGCGAGCCCGCGAGATCGGCGGCACGTGGGACAAGGGCGCGCGCGCCTGGACGTTCCCCGCCGAGCGCGAGGAGCAGGCGCGCGACCTGGCGCGGCTGCTGTTCCAGACGGACGACGGCCCCGTGCCGAAGGATCTCGACCGCCGCTCTACTAGCGAGCGCTCCGGCAAGAAGAAGGGCGCCAAGGGCAAGAGTGGGCTCGCCGCATATTCCACGGACGACCTGCTCGCCGAGCTTCGGCGCCGTGGCGTCGTCCCGGCGGCGCCAACTGCGGAGCCGACGGAGAAGCCGAAGGCCGAGAGCGGCGCCGAGCGCGCAGCGCGGCTCAACGCGCGGCGCGGCGCGGAGCATGTGACGCGCAACGACGCCGGCGACGGCAACGATCCGGACCTGTTCTCACTCTGAGGCAACACCCATGAATCTGCTGGACATTCACCGCGAAGCGCTGCGACGCGCCAGTGACGCGAGGCTGCGGCTGCATATGCGCAGACTCGACGGCATCGCGTGCGCCGGAGGCCGCGGCTACGCAAACCCGCGTCTCGACGCCGCGGAGGCACAGCGCGTGGCTGAGGTCTGGCGCCGGAAGCCCTACGAGGAAGTGTTGAGCGCCGCGCACGCGCTCAAGTGGAGCGCGTGGCGCGACCTTGCACAAGCCGAGCTTGCGCGCAGATACGAGGCCCGTTCCGCGGGCACTGACACCAACGAAGGAGCATGACATGACCGCAGCAGCAGCAACCCAGACCGCAGGAGACGCTCGGCACTGGAGCGACCAGCCCGAGTGCCTCGAAGGCACGCGCGTCGTTCTGCATTTCTACCACGAGCCGCGCGCGATCGAGGTGCGCCGCGACGTCAAAAGCTACTACGTGACGATCGCGGCGGGTTTCACGAGGCTGTCCGGGTCGCAGACAGTGCGCGTCCAGAGCGCCGAGGCGGTGCTCGAAATGCTCGCGCTCGCGGTGACGAAGCGCAACGTCGCGAAGCTCCCTCCCGGCGCGGTTCTGGTGCCCAACGCGGAATAGTCCCGCTCGCTGACGACACCAACATAGGAGCATGACCATGACGATTCGAGCATCCGGTAAGGCGACGTTGAGCTTCGGCCTCGTCGCAATCCCCTGCAAGCTGTACCTCGGCGCGGCCGCCGACTCGGTGCAATTCAACACGCTCGCGCCGTCCGGGTGTCGCGTGAAGCAGCGGTACATCGATCCCGTGACCAACGATGAGGTCGCTCACGGCGCGGGCACCAAGGGCTACGAGTTCGCCAAGGGCCGCTACGTCACATTCTCGGCGGACGAGATCGCTGCGCTCGGCGACGCCACCGGCAACGGCCAGGTGGGGATCGCGGAGTTCGTGCCGCTCGCCAGCGTTGACCACCGGCACGTCGAGAAGACGTACTACCTCGGGCCCGACAAGGGTGGCGACAAGGCGTACCAGCTACTCGCAGAGACTCTGGAGGCCAAGCAGCGCTGCGCCGTCGCGCAGTGGGGCACACGGGGCCGCACGCACCTCGTGCTCGTGCGACCGTGGCGCACGGAGCGGAACCTCGGGCTCGTGATGCACCAGCTGTTCTACGCCGACGAGGTTCGCGACGTCGACGAGGTTTTCGATCTGTGCGCGAACATGCCAGCGCACGAGGTCGAGCGGGATCTTGCAAGCAAGGTGGTCGACCAGCTAGGCGCCGCTGCGTTCGACGCGAGTCGCTTCCGGGACACATACCGGGAGAACGTGGTCGCAGCGATCAACCAGAAGATCGCCGGCGCGGAGAACGTCTCGGTCGAGCCGACGGTGCCGCAGGCGCAGATCGTCGACTTGTTCGAGGCGCTCAAGAAGTCGCTCGCGGACGCGGGCACCCCGATGGCCAGCGACGTCACGGCGCAGGCCGCACCCAAGACCAAGGCGCGCAAGCCGCGCAAGCGAAAGGCTGGCTGATGCTGCGAGTAACGATCGAGACCAACAACGCTGCGTTCGACGACGACGCCATCTGCGACGGCTTCGGTCGCGAGGTTGCGCGACTCTTGCGGTTCGCCGCAGACCGCATCGAATCGACCGGCAACCCCCGCGTCCACGGCGACGAAGCCTTCACCGATGCGCACGCCGCCTACAGCTTTCCGCTGCACGACGCGAACGGCAACCGCGTCGGGCTCGTGGAAGCCACGGACGAGTGACCCCCGTTCCACGGGCGCTACGATCAACCCTCCCAACCGGAGACCACACCATGAAACAACTGTTCCTGTTCACCGCCACGTTCAACCGCCACCCCGTCGTGGGGCTCGCCGTCGGGCCCTCCGTGGGCATCTCCGCGCGCCGCGGCCCGGATGCATTCTACACGCTGTCCGGAGCGCCCATCGTGCTCGCGAAGAACATCTCGGCGCTGCGCGACTTCCGCGTGGGGACATTCCTCGGCGAGTTCGCTACGCCCGAGGAGTTCTGGGAGATCGTCGAAGACATGCAGGACTTCGGCGACGCCGACCGCGCCCTCAAGGGCAAGCCGATCGAGCCGCTGTGGGTCGGCGACGGCGGCGCCTATCGCGAGTCGCTGGTCGCGGACGACGATGACGACGACGAGCAGCACGCCGTGCCAACGCTGCCCAAGCGCAAGCGGGGCAAGCGGGCGGCGTGACGCGGAGAACACTCACCCTCGACGGCGTGACCTACCTCGCGGATTGGGAAGCCCTGGTCCGCGAGGGGGGAGCCTCCGGGCCCGATCGTTGGTACGCTGTCGTGCTCGACCCGGAGCACGGGGCGAGCATCGACGAGCGGGTCCCCGAGGGGTACTACTCGACGATGCGGGCGTGTCACAACGCGATCCGCAGACATCACAGGAGCACCAGATGAAGTCGCGCGAGTTCGTGCGCAAGTACCTGACGCCGCTCGGCGCGACCTGCGTCAAGCGCCAGGGCGACCACCACGTCTACCAGCTGCCCAACGGAGCGAAGATCCAGGTCCCCATGGGCGGCGGCCACGCCGAGGCGAAGCCCTACCTCGTGCGGCGGCTCCAACGGTTGCTTGAAGATGGGCGCGACCGCAGAGCGCGGTCAGGAGGCAACGAATGAGCCGAGAACGCTACATGGTCATATGCCGCGAGACAAAGGCCGAAGGCGCACGCCGCGATCAATACGCGCTTGCAACGCAGTCGGTCTTCACGAGCCTCCACGACGCCATCGAGTACGCCGAGGGGATCAGCCCGAGCCGCAAACCGCGCGTCCTGGCATATGTCTGGCCAGAGGACGAGCGCGACGTCTACGTCGACGCCGATGGGCGCGAGTTCCTGTTCGTGGCCGACATCGAGCGCAAGGGCGAAGCGCCGATCGTCTGGCTGCTCGACGAGGACGACAAGCGCATCGGCATGACTCGCACGGCGTTCGAGCGCAAGCTGCGGCGGAAGGTGGCGACGTGACGGAGGCAAGCACCATCCAGAAGGTCCGCGGCCTCCTGCGCCTGAGTCGAAGCAGCAACGTCCACGAGGCGGCCGCGGCTGCAGCAGCAGCCGACAAGCTCATTCAGCAGTACAGGCTGGAGGAGGCGGCCATCGAGATCGATTCCGGCGAAGCGCGCGAGAGCGCTGGTGTAGACCCCACGCCGCTGCGCCGCTGGCGTCGGCGCCCTGCGTGGCAGCGATACCTGATCCGCGCGCTCTGCGACCACTACGACGTGGCGTATGCCTATCAGACGGGGACCGGCGTCGTGCACGCCCGCATGTGGGGGCGGCCGTCCGACATGGCCCTCGTGCGGGAAATGCTCGCGTACGTCGAGGACGAGATCGAAAGGCTCGTAGCCCGCTACCACGGAGCGACCGCGCGGCGCTCATTCCGTCTGGGCGCTGTCGCGGGGTTTCGCGAAGCGCTCAGCGAGAGCAAGCGGCAGGCTATGACCACGGCGTCGTCGAGCACCGCGCTCGTGCTCGCAAGCCGCGCCGACGAGGCAAATGCTGCGATGACGCGCTACCACGGCAAGCCGCTGCCTCGCGCTCGGGGGCCCCGCCTCGCGACCGTCGAGGCCCAGGCGTTCGTCGAGGGCAAGCAGGCGGGGCGCCGCATGGATCTCAACCCGGGCAAGAGACTGCCGGAAGATCCGTTTCACATGCCGGAGGAAGACTGATGGCCAAGCGCAAGAGCTACGACGTGGTGCTCCCCGTGGCGTAGAGGCGCGCGAGCTTGCGCCGACATCGAGCGCATCCTGCAGAACATCGTGTGCGTCCGAGAGGATGCCAAGGGAGGTGAAGCGTGAGCGAGGAAACGGTGGTGAGCGTGTTGACGTGGCTGTCCGAGCGCCGCCTCACTGCGAAGGTGATCAAGCCCGGCGACGTCTGCACATGCTGCACCCAGCGGCTGCCGGCGGATCGGTACCTGGTCGAGCTTTGGCACGGCAACGCGATCGTGGGCGGTGGCTCCGCAGCCGATCTCCCGAGGGCATATGCCGTCGCGCAGCGCGACTTCGACGACCGCGTAAAGCGGCTGATGGAGGGCCCGTGAGACGCATCCTCAAGTATTGGCTGTTCCTCGGTGGCTCGAATGGAGACGCAGCGTGAGCGCCTTCGGCGACTACGAGCGCTGCAGCACATGCGGCGAGTACGGCTGGGGCCGCACGCACAAGTGCCCGCCGCGCTTCCGCGTCTGGCGTCCAGAGCACGGAGAGGACTTCGCGGATGCCGGCCTGCTCTACGCCCGCGACCACGAGGAGGCCGCGGAGCGGTGGGCGGAGAAGTCTGACTCCGACAGTGCCGAGTACGACATCGTGGGCGGTGAGCCAGCGAAGGTGTACGTCGTGGAGGCGGACGGCGACGAGGAACACGCTCTGCTGTTTCACGTGGAGGGCGAGGCGCAGCCCGTCTACCATGCCCGCCAGATCGAGAAGGATCCGTCAGCCCCGTTCCGCGGGCGCTAGGAGGCACATGGACCACGGAATCAAAGTCATCGTCGCAGACCCGGGCGAGCACCCCGCAGTGCGCGAAATCGAGTACGGCATCGTTGCGATGCGCGAGGTAATGGGCGGAGAGTTCGCGATCGCGACCACGAGCCGCAACTGCGCCGTCTTTCAGCCCAAGCGGGCGAAGGCGCGGCGGCTGCCATTCAATCGTGTGATCGATGGCCAGACGCGCACGTTCGGGCGCATCCTGATCGCTCGGCTGAGCGACACGCGCGCAAGTGATCTCGTCTCCATCCCGGAGGACGAGGCGCAGGAGTGGCTCTCGTCGCTGTGAGACTTCCCGCCGGATGGCCCGGCGGCGGATCGAAGAATAGGGACCCGCGCCATCCAGGCACGCTAGGAACCCACCGGGCCTTTTCGCGAACCAGGAGCATGAACCATGGCCGACTGGAGAATAGGAAGGCTCATGCCAGGCGATCTTCCTGAGCACATCTCGGGTGCTCTCGACCGGGTGCTGCGCAGCGAGCAGGAGATATTCTGCGGGCGCACCGCGACGGGGGCGCGGGTGCGCGTCTTCCGCGTCGCAATGCCAGCGCTCGACGTCGCCGAGTCTAGCGGCGTCTTCGAGACTATGGGGCCGAACGTCACCACGGAGGCTCTGTTGGACAAGGTGCCGTGGAAGCACACGTGGCATGTCACCTGGCGTTGCGTCGACCGGCAGCCGTGGCCTGACGACACCAGCGAAATGGTCGCAACGCGCATCGAGCAGGGGCCACTTCGGATGCAGGCGTGGATGTTCCAGTACGATGCCGGCGCTGCGGTGCGGCTGTGCGCGACGCTTTGGGGCTTTGACGTCAAGCTCCCCAAGGAACAGGAGGCTAACTGATGCACGGAACATGGTTCGTAGCTGACGGCGAGGAGGGGCCGCACCTGCACTTCCTTGTGCCAAGCGGCGCGCACGCGACCATCTCGCCGGCGGCGCTGTCCTGCGTGCTCTACACGGCCGCCGCCGTCCTGACGCGCTACCTGGCCACGCAAAAGCCAGAGTGCCCGTTCATGGTCGTGACCGATCCGGAGCCGAAGTACGACGGGCGCCACTACATCGGGTGCATCCACCTGCACCCATGGCCCGGTCCTGGCGAGCAGTACGTCGAGGGGCACCCCGAGTGCTTCGAGGAGTACCGTGGCATGTTCGCGGAGCACGCGGAGCACTTCAACGGTGACGTCCGGCACTGCGAGCTAGTGAAACCGTTCGGCCACGAGGAGGTCAACGCGCGTGGCTCCGCGACCGTCAACTGACGCGGAGAACCTGCGGGACATGCTGCGGGAGGCTCCGGCTCAGCTACTGGTGCGCGTCGACCGGCTTATCAAAGAGGCGCGCACCGAGGAGACGCGGGAGTTCTGGCGCACCTTCCGCGGCTTTCTCGATGTTGCGCTGGAGCGCGACAAGGGCTAGAACAAAGCTAGCTCAGCTAGCCGCCCGTGCTCACGACACGGTCGGCACATCTCACCAAGAGCACACAATGGTGAAACGGACCAACAACACTGCGCGAGAGGCGCGGCAACGTGCGCTGGTAGCTGGCGCCCTGTCGAGGCTAGCGGCGGATGCCCCACTGACCGGCGCTGCTTTGTTCGGCGACGAGTGGGGGAAGCACCCTGGCAGCTGGCCGCGCGTCTTTCTGCGCCGGCTCGTGGCGGATGGTTTGCTCACGGCGGAACGTGCCTTCACGGGGCGCCGCCGCGAGAACCTCTACAGCCCCGCCGATGGGGTCAATCTGGATGCCTACCTCGAAGACCCAGGGCGCCTAGTCGCCCTCATCTGGCCCAGCCAGGCCCCGCACCAACCCGCCATATCGGGGGAGGACGAGGAGGACGCCGCGCCGAACCCGGCTGCCGTCGGAGCGGAGCTTACGGACCGGCTGGAAGCGCTCGGTGTCCTTCCTGACGACGAGGAGGCGCGGCTCGGCGTCCT
>Ga0307378_10012940_pt1 | contig 10616 bp, 9 predicted proteins | sample UN1MG_FD_202238 | JGI IMG/M metagenome (GOLD analysis project Ga0307378, IMG submission 202238) | Soil microbial communities from Risofladan, Vaasa, Finland - UN-1 | ecosystem: Environmental > Terrestrial > Soil > Coastal area > Acid sulfate soil | place: Finland: Risofladan, Vaasa | collected...
ACCGCTGGGTAGCTACGTTGGGAAAGGATAACCGCTGAAAGCATCTAAGCGGGAAGCCAACCCCGAGATCAGGATTCCAGGTCGCCTTCGGGCGACGAGAGCCCCCATGTAGACTACGTGGTTGATAGGCCGGGTGTGTAAGGACAGAGATGTCCTCAGCTAACCGGTACTAACGGGCGATCGCTTGGCCGCATCCGTCGTCTGCCTTTTCAGACGACGGCCGTCCGGACACGCCCCCTCGCGGGGCGGGCCGGTGAACCTGCTTCCTTACCCTGTTCTGAATCCCCGTCCGGGCGCGCCGACAGGCACGCCCGGGCTGTGGCGGTGTCCTTACGCTGCGGGCCACACCTGTTCCCATCCCGAACACAGAAGTTAAGCCGTAGCGGCCAATGGTACTGCGTGAGCGGGAGAGTAGGTGAACGCCGCCTTTAAACGAGAGGCCCTCGGTAGCCCGAGGGCCTTTCTCATGCGCACTGGCGGCAGCAGTTCCCTGTGATCCCGCGCGAACTCCGGCCGCCCGGCGGCGTCCAAGCCGATGGCGGGCCGAACGGCCGCCACAGGGAGGCCGACGCCATGCTCGACCGTCTGATGAACGTCTGGGGCGTGCTGCTGGGCGCGCTGGGGCTTGTGATCCTCGCGGCGCTGGTGGTCATCGGGCTGGAGCTCCGCCGCGCCCGCCGGGCCGGGCCCCGCTGGCGGCGCCGGCTGGTCGCGGCCGCGATGGCGCTGCTGTCGGCGGCGGGGGCCTACCTGGCCGCCAGGAACCTGCCGCCGCGCGAGCCCGACGTCATCATGTGCTACGAGGGCCAGATGGTTCCCCAGCCGCAGGGCGGGCCGCGCACGCGGCTGGACCATCTCCGCCTGCGTTCGCAACTTCTCCAGAAACATAAACTTGAAGGCAGGCTCCATCCCGACGCCGCCCGGCGCGTGCGGGAGCGGATTGCCGCGGAGCTTGCCGACCTGGACACGGAGGACGCCTGATGTCTCAGCGGGTGATCAATGCCTGGGCGGTCCTGTTGGGCGTCTCGGGGCTCCTGATCGTGCTGGCACTGGTCCTGTTTGGCGCTGACCTTTACCGGGCGGGCCATACAGGCCCACGGTGGAAGCGGCGGATCCTCGCCGCGGCGTTGACGCTGCTCGGCGCGGCCGGGACCTATGCCGCCGGGCCGGAAACGCGGCGGGCATGGTCGGCGCTGACGAAAGGGGAACCGGCCGCGGCGCCTCTGGCCGAAACTGCTCAATGGAAAGAGCTTACGGCAACGTGGAGGGAGGCCGAGGCCGTCGCCTCCGGCGCGCGCGGGCCCTACCCGTTCGATGAGAAGGGCAAGGCCGCGCTGCTGAAGGCCATCGACGATCGGGCGGCCGACGTGGACAAGCTCGTCGCGGCCGGGCGGCTGCTCGATGAGGAAGGCGGGCTGCTCAAGAGCGAGCTGGCCCGCTTGCGGGAGGGCGTGCGGGGCAAGCGCCCCACGGAGTTGAGCAACGCCAAGTGCTACAAGCCCATGGCCGTGCTGCCCGCGCGGGATGCGCTCGGCCGCCTTCGCGATCGCCTGCCGCTACTGGAGAAGCTCGCCCGGTCGGACAGGCTCCACCCCGCCGCCGGGGAGAAGGTCCTGGCCGCCATCGAGGCCGACCTGAAGACCTTCGCCGAGGGCAAGGAGCTTGGGACCATGACTCAGGCCGAGCGACAAGCCGCCGCCGAGACGGCCGAGGCCGCCCAACGCCGCGTCGGCGACATCCGGGCCCGCGTGGCATCCCGCAAGCTTCGCGAGCGCCTAGCGGCCGCACCCCGGCCGGCGATCGCCGACACGAAGCAGTGGAACGCGATCGTGGCCGCCTGGCGGTTCGCCCAGCCGCTGGCCGAGTCGCACAAGTCCACCACGGCCCAGCGCAAGGCGGCCGACGAGAAGCTGAGCGCCGCCAAGGACGCCGTCGCGGCGCTGGCCAAGGCCGGCGAGCTGTCCCGGGCGGAGGCGGGCCTGCTGACCGCCGAGGCCGAGACAATGCGCGCCGAGATCTACCGCGACCCGCCGACGGACACGCGGGTGAAGTGCTACGACATGGCCCACATCCCCCCGGCCCGGCAGAGCTACGAGCGCCTCCAGCAACGTTTGCCGCTCCTGAAGGCCCTCGCCACCTCCGGGAAGATCGCCCCCGCCGTCTGCGAGAAGGTCCTGCCCACCGTCCGTGCGGACCTCAAGGCCCTGGCCGCCCCCGACGCCGCCCAGCACCTCGGCCGCGACAAGCAGCAAGCCGAGCAGCTCAGCAAGCAAACCCACGCCGCCCTCGCCGAGATCGACAAGCTCCTGGCCGGGACTCGTAGCCCGTAGCCTGGAGCCTGCCTGCCGGCAGGCAGGCCCGTAGCCCGTTCCGGAGCCGTGAACGGGGGGCCTCCTGCCCTTGAAGGTGCCACGTGACGCGCGCCGTCCGGCGCGGCGATCGAGTGTGATTGAGCGCACCCCGGCCGCGCGGTATGCTGGGGATAGCAGCCGAAGGGGACACGATGCGCAGGGCGCTCCACATCCTGCTGATCGGCCTGACCGTGCCGCTCTGCTGCGCCGGCGGCTACTACGCGACGCGTGACGGGCGAGGCTATGGGGTCGGTTACGACCACAGCATCGCCGCCATCGACCTGAAGGACCTGCCCGCCCCCACCACCGCGCCGGCCCGGCCGGAGGCCGACAGTGACTGAGGGGCTGATCATCTTGGGCTTCTTTGCGCTGGTCGCCCTCGTGGCCGTGGGGATCCTCCTATGGGAGCTGCACCGCGCCAGGACCGGGGGGCGGCGGATGGTGCCTCGCCTTCTGGTCGCGGCGATGCTCCTCACCTCGACGCTGGCGGGCGTCAGCATCGCCCTGGATGGGATTGAGGGTCCCCATGCCTTGAGCCTCCTGATGCTGCTGTCCCTCGTGGGCCTGTTGGCCGTTGCGGGGCTGGCATGCGTTTTCGGGCGCGCGGGGGAACGGGTAGCTACCGTCCTGGTGATCGCTGCCCTGGCCGGATGGGGCGGCTATCTGGCGGCGGGGTACGGGGAGGACGACCGCGACCAGGCCTGGCACCGTTGGCACCTGGAGGCCATACAAGGCCAACTCCAGGAGATCAGACGGGGTCTGGAGGAGTTCAAGCAGGCCTACGGCCGCTTCCCAACGAACGATGAAGGGCTCGCCGTGCTGCCGCAGTTCGCGTCGCGCTTTGCCTTCCATTTCCGGCGAACGGTCGATTGCGAGCCCGGAGACTTGCCCGGCCTGTCCATGTCGAGGGCACATATCCTGTGGGATTCCCTCAATTACCGTCACGTCCGTGAAGCGGTCACGGCGGGCGAGTTGCCCACCAGCGAGGAAGAGCTCCGGCGGCGGCTGGACGCGGTGCCCTGGAGGGGGGATTCCCAGTTCTCGCAGACGGTCGCGGGGGAGGTGGCCTTCGGCCGGGGTGGCGAGGCGTTCCTTCTGAGGGAAGGGCAGGTCCTTTCTCCGTGGTGGATGCCGCATGTCTACGAGAACCGGCAGGGCCTGTCGGCGGGCAGCTTCGCCGGGTCCCCAGCCGACGGCGACTCCGCCAGACGGTACTCCATCGAGCTTGACGACCAAGTCTACGTCTCCTCGGTTGGAGGACAGGTCTACGCCGAGGACCTGGAGCGACTGTGGTGGACCGACGTGTCCTGGCGTGCTTTCGGGGTAAGCCTGATCCTTCTGGCAGGCGTGCTCGTCCTCCTGCTGCGCCGCGTCGGAGCCTTGGCGGCCTTGGGCGCCCTGGCGCTGGTGGCCTCCGCCCTCGGGGGGGTGGGGCTCGACAGCATGAGTCGCATAACGTGCTACGCCATGATGGAGCTGTTCGGGCGCCGCTCCACCGAGATGGTCGCCCGGCGGGAGAAGCTTCTGCGTAAACACCGCGATGCGGGCGTGATCAGCCGGCAGACGTACGAGAAGGCTCTGGCGTCGATGAAGCTCCCGGCGGGTAGCCCCCCGACGACGATGGCAGAACCGCGGAACGACGGGGCCGATTCCGCGTCGGATTGAGCAGGGCGGGCCTGGGCCGGTTCGGCGTCGGTCGGCCGGCATCGTCAGTGCCAAGTGGTTGGAGTGAATCGGTGGCAGCTTTGTTTGGCAGGCGGCCCGGCAAGAGGCGGCAGGACAGCTTCGTCTTCGAGGTCACGCAGCGGTGCAATCACGATTGCCCGCACTGCTACAACGCGTGGAAGAACCCGATCGGCTATCCCGCCGGCGAGCTGGGCACGGCCGAGACGCTCGCGATGCTCGGCAAAATGCTCGACGAGACCGGCGCGACGCTCGTGTCGCTGTCCGGCGGCGAGCCGATGCTGCGGGGCGACATCCACGAGATCGTCGACTTTCTCGGCGGCCGCGGGGCGACGGTCAACCTCATCACCAACGGCTCGCTGCTGGACGAGGCCGCTATCGCGCGCCTCTCGCCCGAGAAGATCAGCATCTTCGAGCTGCCGCTGCTGTCCAGCGAGCGCGAGATTCACGACCGCCTCAGCGGCCGGGAGGGTGCGTTCGACGACGTGACGATGGCCATCGCCGACCTGAAGGCCGCCCGGCAGCGAATCGTCTGCGTGTTCGTGGCCACGAGGCTGAACCTGCCGACCTGGCGGGAGGCCGCGGAGGTCGCCATCGCCCTGGGCGCCGACGGGATCATGTTCAACCGCTTCAACCCCGGCGGGCGCGGCCGGGAGAACATCGAGCTGCTCCAGGCCCCGCCGGAGGAGGTCGCCGCCGCGCTGGACGTGGCCCAGGAGATCAGCCGGGAATACGACTTCCCGATCAGTTGCTCGATCACGATGCCGCCGTGCCTGTTCGAGCACGTCCGCTGGCCGCGGCTGAGCTTCGGCTTCTGCGCCGCCGGCACGGAGCGGGCCTACTACACGCTCGACCCGCTGGGCAACGTCCGCCCGTGCAACCACTCGGGCCTGATCCTGGGCAACCTTCGCGAGCGGGGGTTCTGGGAGCTGGCGGACTCGGCGGCGATGGCGGACTTCATGACCGCCCGCCCGGCGTTCTGCGCCGGCTGCCGGATGGAGGAGCAATGCCTCGGCGGCTGCAAGGCGGCGGCGGAGGTCTGCTGCGGCTCGGCCTGGGCGGCCGACCCGTTCCTGGCGGCGTTTGAGGGCCAAGCGGTCAGGCCGGGGTAGCGGTGTGTCTCGACCCAATGGCCCAGGATGCCGTGGCTTCTTGGCCCCGAGGGCGCCACCCCAAGACGCCAGGATCGGCCGTCAGTTCTGAGACACACCACTAGAACAGTTCCGTACTTCCTGTGCTCTCTGCGTGCCGCTCTGGGTCTCGGTCGCGCTCCAGGCGGAGGCTGCAGGCGTCTTCCTCGACGCCGGTGGGCTCGGCGTCGCCGACCAGTTCGTTGCCCTTGCGGGTCAGCGTGACGCGCATCGGCGCGCCGCTTCGGTGGACGGTCAGGAAGGTCAGCCGCTCCTTCTCGACCCGGGCGTCCCAGACGGGGCGATCCTCGTCGTTGGCGAAAGTTCCTGAGACAATGCCCTTCAGCGCGCCGTCCTCGCCATCGTCGATCCGGATGCCAATGTTGTCGCGAGAGCTGCCTTGGCCCGGCTTGTCGACGGCCATGCCCTTCCATCGGCCCGCGAACAGGCGGGCGTCGGCGGGGGAGACCTTCGGCCGCTTGGCCGGGAAGCCGAGGACGCGCCCCAGGTCCACGGTGCAGGCATCGCCCTCCCCGATCGGCTCGCCCTCGCCGATCAGGCGCTCGCCTTCCAGGCGGAGAGAAAGCACGATCAACTCGTCGTCGAAGCCGCCGGAGCGGTGGGGCACGGAGAACCGCAGTGCTCCGTCCTTGAGCGCGACGTTCCGCATCTCGCACCGGCCGCTCCTGACGAACTGGCCGTAGGCGATCCCCTTCAGCCCGCCGTCGTCGGTCTGCCCCAGCTCGATGGTCAGCACGTCCTCGGAGGTCCCCTGGCCGGGCTTGTCGACGGCCAGGCCCGTCCACAGGCCGGTCAGGCGTTGGCCGAGCGGCCCGGCGGGCAGGCGGCTGGCGTCGAGCTCTCTCGGGCTGACGGTCGCCTCGAAGCGGGCATCGCCCTTCTTGCCCAGCTCGTGTCGGCCGATGTAGCTGAGGTACTCGAAGCGGTACTCCCTGACCAGACGCCCGGCGCGGGCCATCAACTCGCGGCGCCGCTCCTCGGGGAACCGGCCCGGGTCGGTGAGGCCGACGGCGAAGATCGTGCGGCCGCGGTGGGGCAGTTCTTTGAGGCGGTCGGGCAGCTCCTCCCACGTGACGGGCTTGCCCTCGAAGGTCATCTCATCGGGGCTGACGACCAGCACGACGGAGTACTTACGGATGCACGGCACGAGCTCCGTGTCGTGGCGTTCGCTCGGCTCGGGGCGCCGGCGGGTCCGGCCGGCGTCGTCGGCGAGTTCCGCCGCCCGGGCGGTCAGGTCCAGGCCGGTCGGCAGAGCGACGGCGGCGAGGAGCAGTGCGGCCGCGATAGCCGCCCACGTCGGTCGACTGCGGAACGTTCGATTGGGTCTCATGATCGTACGCATCCTTTCTTCCAGGTCCCTGACCCCGCCGGTGACGGCCAGCACGGCCGGTGGCCGCATCCCGCCGTTGCTCCCGGCCAGCGTCTCGATGAGTGCGGCCCCGTAGTCTTGTGCGCGTCCGCCCAGCGCCGCCACGGCCGCCTCGTCGCAGCACTTCTCACGCTCCCTGCGGATCCGCCGGTTGGCCCACCAGACCAGCGGGTGAAAAAAGAAGGTCACCTGCACGAGCAGCTGCACGGCGTTGACGAGGGCGTCCCACCGGGCGACATGGGCGAACTCGTGGAGGATCAACGCCCGGCGGCGCCCGGCCTCGGGTGAGGAGGCCAGCTCGCGCGGCACGTAGACGGCCCCGCGCGGGAACCCCCAGACGAACGGCTGTGGGCCGTCGTCGATCAGCCAGACGGACGGAGGCCTGCGCAGGCCGAGAAGGCGTGCCAACTCCCGCGTTTCGCGGACAACGGCCCCGACGGCCGACCGACGCGCCCGGCAGAGCCGCCGATGCGTCCGCCAGGCTCGCAGCAGGCACCAGGCGCCAAAGCCCGCCGCCCCGGCCAGCCAAGCCACGGCGGTCCATTGCAGCGCGGTCCATGCGGACGCCCGGCGCGGCGCTTGGGGCCGTGCCGCGGCAGGAGAGGCGCTCCCGACAACCCCCGGAGGTGCGGAGGTCGTCTGCCCCGATGCAGACGCCGGCCCCACGGACACACTCACGGGTGGCTGTGCGGCTTCCGTTGGCGCCGACGGGCTCGGCCGGGCGGCTTGGCGGCCTCGAGCACCGGCCGGAAGCAGGGGCAGGGGGACGGCCAGCAGCGGCGGGGCGATGCATTTGCCCAGCACGACCAGCCAGAGCAGGTACCTCCAGTAGGCGCCGGCCTTGCGGAGCATCAGGCAGGTGAGGGCGACGACGGCAAACAGGGCCGCGATCTGCCAGCTCTGCTGCACCACGTACCTTGCCGCACCTGTCAGGAAGCGTTCCATGCCCTTACCCCTTGGACGGCCCGGACTCCTCGTCGTTCAGGATCTTCTGCAATCGCTCGGCATCTTCGGCGCTCAACTCCGCGCGGTCGGCCAGGTGCAGCAGCAACGGCACGGGGTCGCCGCCGAAGAGGCGGTCCACGAAGTCGCCAACCGTTCGCCGGATCACTTCCTCTTGCCGCACGGCCGGGCGGAAAACGTGCGCCTTGCCCTCCACGTCGTGGGCGACGTAGCCCTTCCTCTCCATTCGCCGCAGCAGCGTCTGAACGGTAGCGTAGGCCACGCCGCGCCCCGCGGGCAGTGCGGCCAGCACCTGCTGGACCGTCCCCCGGCCGAGCTGCCAGAGAACCCGCAGCATCTCCGTCTCGGCCGGGCTCAACGGCGGGCGCTTCGATTCGGGCATCGCTCGCTCCTTGTACATGTGTACGACATTATTCTCGTACACTTGTAAAACATGTCAACGAAAAAATGTCGTTGAGTTCATTAGTAATTGTTAATAAAAGAGATATGACCCTATATTCTGGGGGCGGACAGACAGGGCCACTTGGTCTGCGGCCGGCGGCCGCGCCCGTCAGGCCTTTGCGGACTCGCCTTCCTCGATCACGCGGAAGCCCATCAGGTCGCCGAGGTCGCGGGCCCGGGCGGCGTAGTCGCCGTAGAAGACCGCCCGGTGCAGCATCGTCATGACGCCGCCGGCGAAGGCCTCCGAGCCCCAGTTCAGGAACAGTTTCCGGGCGTCGGGGACGGTCTGGGTGAACTGCGTCCGGCAGGCCAGCGGGCTGGTGCTCGTCTCGATGATCTTGCCGGGGCAGACCAGCATCGTGTCCAGGTTCACCAGCTTCGCGCAGGTCACCGCCTGGCCGATGCGGTTTTCCACCTGGAGCGCCACGCCCCCGCCGGAGTCGGTCTGGTTCCGCATGACGAACGGCAGCCGCTTGCCGCCCGCACCGTCCATCCGCGTCGCGGAGGTGCAGTGGAAGTGGATCATGGCGTTCTTGGCCGTGTCGATGACGGGGTCCGTGATGAAGCCCGGCGCGCCGAAGGCATAGGCGAACAGCAGCATGGTGAGCGTCGAGTCGATGTCGCCCTCGCACGCGCCGACCAGCCCGAGGTCGTTGAGCTTGCTGAACGTCAGGCAGCCGCGCGGATTGCCCATGCAGTGGCTGCTGGCGATCGCCTGGGCCTTCTCCTCCTGCATCACCTTCCGGACCGCCAGGTAATACCGCGCCGACTCGATGATCTCCGGGCGCTTCGGCTCGACGATCTCCTTCGCCTGGCTGATCCAGTACTCCTGGGCCTCCGCCTCGGCGAGCTTGGCGTCGATGGACCGGCTGACCTCCAGGATCCGCTGGTTCGGCACGGCCACCAGCTCCGCGCCGAGCTTCTCCTTGACCTTCTCGGCCGACCGCGCCGCGTCCGTGCCCCGCAGCGGGCCGACCGCCAGGATCCGCGTCTGCTTCATCCAGGCCGGCACGCGGAGCAGGCCGACGGCCTGATCGAGGTCCGACCAGTCGCTGGTGGACAGCAGCACGACCTTCTTGCCTTCCTTCCGCCAGTTCTGGAAGTACATCCATCCGTGGCCGCCGAAGGGCTGGAAGAACAGCACGGCCGGCGTGCCGGTCTCGAAGAGCTTGCCCATCACGGGCGCGGCCCCGCCGTGTCCGGAGAGGTAGATCACCAGCAGCCCGTCGGCCTGGGCGACCTTGGCGGCGACCTCCTCGGGCTTGGCCGGCGGGATCATCTCCCCGCCGACGAACTGCACCGTGCCCGTCCGGGCGGCCAGGTCGTCCAGGTGTTTGTTGAGCTTGGCGATCTCGTCGGTCGGCCGGGCCATGTAGCCGCCGGTCCGCCCGACGAAGACCTTGTGGATCTTCACGGGCGGGGGGAGGTTCGGCCAGGCGGGCTCGGCCTTCTCCTCGGCCTTCTCCTCGGCGGCCGGCGCGGAGGATGCCGCCAGGTTTGCCGCGAACATCGCCCCGCCGGCGGCGGCAGCCTTCATGAAGTCCCTTCGGCTGATGGAATCGCTCATGAGAAATCTCCTTCGCCACGTCGGGCGTGGCGGAACCCTCGCGCACAGGACCGGGCCCGGCGGCGCGACATGACAAGCGTCCTTCGTATCTTGCCTGCGGTCAGACTACGGCCTTTGCGCGGCGGCGGCAAGGGCCCCGTTCACCGCGCGTCGCGTCGTGCTCAAGCCTTCAGCCCGTAGAAGCGGACGGCGTTGTCGCCGAAGAGCTTCCTCTGCTCTGCGGCCGGGCGACGGCGGACGATCTGCCGGAGGGCCTCGACCCACTGCCGCAGCGTCGCGCCGCGCGTGCAGACGGGCCAGTCGCCGGCGAACATCACGCGGCCGGGGCCGAAGGCGTCGAGGCAGTGGTCTACAACCGGCGCGAGGTCCTCGGGCGACCAGCGCCCCTTCGGCATGCGGGCGACGATGCCGGAGACCTTGCACACGACGCGCTCGTGCCGGGCGAGGGCGTCGATGCCGCGCCTCCAGACGTCGGGGTCGTGCGATCGCGTCGGCCCGGCCCCGGCGGCGAACGCCTTCGGGTCGGCGTTGCCGCAGTGGTCGACGATGAACCGCGTCTCGGGGCACCGCTCGACGAGCTTCGCCCCGTCGGCCAGCTCGTCGGGCCCGACGCACAGGTCGAAGCTCATTCCCAGCTTCCCCAGCAGGCGGACGCCCCGCACGAACGCCGCGTCCAGGCAGGGGTGCTCCCTCGCCTTGCCCCGGTGGACGATCTGCCGGACCCCCTTGACGTACGGGCTGTCCTTGTAGCGGGCGATGTAGTCGCCGAAGCCCTCCGAGCCCGGCCGCCCGCCGATCACCGCCGCAACGGTCGGGTTGTCGTCGCGCCGGCACAGCTCGATGACGTGCTCGGCCTCGGCGAGAAGATCCGCGTCGGCCACGCCCACTTCCATGTACACCGTCTTGACGACGTTCAGACCCTCCGCGGCCGCGAGATAGTCCTTCGTCACGTAGCTGCGGGTGAGCGGGTCGCCGGGCTTCAGCCAGGGCGGGCGGTAGAGCTTCAGGTCCCAGAGGTGCTGGTGCGTGTCGACGAGGGGCATCATCGGCGGGTCTCCGGGAGGCCTCGCGCCGGCAGCCCGGGCCGCGGC
>Ga0307378_10012942_pt1 | contig 10615 bp, 11 predicted proteins | sample UN1MG_FD_202238 | JGI IMG/M metagenome (GOLD analysis project Ga0307378, IMG submission 202238) | Soil microbial communities from Risofladan, Vaasa, Finland - UN-1 | ecosystem: Environmental > Terrestrial > Soil > Coastal area > Acid sulfate soil | place: Finland: Risofladan, Vaasa | collected...
TTCTCATATCAAAACCTCTTTTGTATATTGCATAGCATTCTTCTGCTATATCCTGTCTTAATTTATCATTATTAATATATTTATCTATCGTAGATTCGTAGTCTTTTAAATCAAATCTCACCACTTGATTTATTGGACAATGGTCAATATCTGCCATTATAAAAAAGCATTTATTTGGTAAATATCTCGCTATTCGATCCCAGGGGATGCGAGATCCGCCATTATCCCACGCATCCATGTAGAGATTTATTTTATATTGTTGGGATAAATAAATTCCCTGTTCAATATCCCATGTCTTGAATACAGCAACCCTAATTTTTGACTTACTAAACACTTCCCGTCTTCGATCAGTCGTGCTTCCAAGAAAACCTAATGGATGTATGGGTGTTATAATTCCTTTTGAGGTAAAATCAAATGAAGGATGATACCCTATAATTAAATAACTTTCGTTTTCATCGTATTTATCGAATCCCCAATACATATCAGCATTAAATCTACTAAAAGGATATGGACCGTATTGTATTATCTCTTGTTTAAAATTCGGGCTTACTTTGTATGGTTCGGTTTGTAAAAAAACAAATTTTTGTTCTTTACTTATTTTCAATTTTTCTCGTTCGCCAGTTCTTATTGATATTATAATATCAGCATCTTCTACTTCGGTAAAACTATGTCCTAAATCCTTAAGTGAATTATGTAATATTTGGTGTATGAATCCGAATTTATCATATCTTTTATTAATTGTAGGATTTACTATTTTTATTTTCATTTTCCGCCCAATTTTTTATTATATAACTCTTCTATTTTCTGCTGTAATATGTTTCTCATGTCAAAATCTCTTTTATATACAATATAACATTCTTCCGCTATATCCTGTCTTAGTTTATCATTATTGGGAACATCTATCCACCCTTTAAAATTTGGTCCATCTTTGACGGCATCTACATCTGGATGTCTACTAATGGCATCAATACTATGGAAATCGCCACGGCACATGTGGGTATCTAACCAATCTTTATTATAAAGCATTAATATTTTCATTTTATCTGTTAAATTCTTTTATCATTTTATCTACAACATCGCTCCAATTATACTTAAGCGTTTTTTTATAAGATTCTTCATGATTAATCATATTTAAAGCAGTTTTCCAAGGTATTCCTCTTTGAAATGTCAAATGGTTTAAATCGTGAAGCAACGACTGTTTAATAAAGCCATGTGGTGTTATAACTAAAGCACCTGCAGCCGCACTTTCTAACACCGATAATCCCATCGATTCCTGATGGGTTACTATGAATATGTCAGCCTGTCTATATTCAGCACATGCATCTTTAAAGGTAAGACCCGATCTATTATATATCTCTGGTTTGCTATTAGCATCACATGTTTCTACGCCCCCTGAAATAAATCTCCTAACTATCACAGGACGCTCTTTATACTCATTAGCGAAGTTCATTACATCTTTGAATATTGGTATGGATAGGTCAGTATTGCTGTTAGCGCCGTAATATGAATGGTCTATTAGAATTCTTAATACATTAGGATCCTTTTGAGGAAAGCATACGGAATGGTCAACCGCCCATCCTACATAAATACTTTTAGGCTTTGGTGATGCCGGTACAGCATAAAACAATGCATCCTCAGCTCCTATTACCTCATTGTTATCACAAATTGTAGTTATTTTTCCAGATATAGATTCTTTCATTTTTTTGAGTAAAATAGGATGTTGTTTTCGTAGATATATTCCTCGCTGTTCAACTGATATTAAGTGATCTCCTTTTGGAATTGTTAATGCTTCGTACTCCTTTACGCCTGCATTTACACTTGGACATCTACACGGAACGGTTTCTATTCCCCTTTTTACCATTTCTTTTCGTAAATAATAAGAATATAACTGACCAGTTCCGAATATATCTTCGGTGGATATTGCATCCGTTGGCTTCTGTATTCCTGAAAAAACGACAACTTTCATATAAACTCTGTGAACTACCCCTGAGCTAAAGACTCAGGGGCTTCAAATGTCCTCACGGACATTCTTTCTGCACTGGACTCTAACGAGTTCCCATGTTTTGCAGACTTAGATTTCTGGGTGTTCCTATCTGACCCAGTATTTACAAACGAGAAATCTCTGATATTGATAGCGGCATTTACATCTCTGTCATGTGAATCGCCACAAACAGGACACACCCACATTCTATCAAACAATTTCATATCGTGTTTTATGTACCCACATGAAGAGCATGTTTTTGAGCTGGGTTCGAATCTACCTATAGTAAGAATGTTCTTACCATACCAGTCGCTCTTGTAGCGAAGGAATTGGAAGAACATACCCCACCCAACATCTCCTATGTGTTTACTTAAACAACGATTCTTCATCATTCCTTTCACATTCAAGTCTTCTATACAGATCGTTTGGTTCTCACGGATCAGTCGTGTAGTGACTTTATGTAAAAAATCTTTTCTCTGGTTAGCTACATGCTCATGGAGCAACTGCAACTTCAGTTTTTGTTTTTTAGCATTTTTAGATAATGGTTTACCTTTCTTCTTCGATTTGAGTTTTCTCGAAAAGGATCGTTGACTCTTAGCTAGTCTACGCTGACAAGTAACAAAATGTCTTGGATTTGCTATTTCTTCACCTTCGCTTGTTACAGCGAATGACTTAATGCCAACATCTATCCCGATTGCAGTCTCTTTTCTTATCTCTGGTTTCGATGGTAGTTCATTACCATCTTCAACCAATATGGTCACATAGTAACTTCCTGCATTTGAACGCTTTATATGACATGTTCGTATCTCACCCACAAATTCACGATGAAATACGGTATTTATTGGATCTTTGAACTTCGGTATTTCTATTTCTGATTTGGTGAAATCAATAGTAAGATTCTTAGGTATCTCAAAGGACTGCTTCGATTTACGATTTTTGAACTTTGGAAATCCACCTGACTTGGTGAAAAACTTATTATATGCAGTATCTAGGTGGATAAGAACAGCTTGTAAGGACTGTGAATTTACTTCTTTTAGCCACTCAGTACCTTCTTGTTTTTTCAATACAGGTATTTCAGCCTGAATATCATACCTAGATAATGTCTTACTTGTCTTTTTGTAATGAGCAATTTTACGAGACAGGGCATAGTTGTATAACCAACGACAATGACCGAAATGCTTCGCTAAAAGCGACTTCTGTTCATCCGTTGGGTATATTCTGTATTCGTATGTCTTTTTCATATTGCCTATTACTAATATAGTTTATATTTTTGATTATTATGCAGAAAAAATCAAAATATTTTCATGATAGTCATTCTAAGGGTGATGCTAGTACGGACACTATCAAGAAATATATAGAGTCTCAAGGCTAACATTGTTCGATTCATCCCCCAGACTAAAGATCTAGGGGATTTCTCTCACGAAATCCGTTAAATTTTTCTGGCTATGACTTTCCATCTACCACTTAACAATTTGGCTTCGATTATTTCTATATCGTATCTGTTTAATAAAGCAGTTAATGCTTCTTTATTAACATATACAGACTCTTCTGGGCGAATGGGCAAATTCGCTTCCAAGGCTTGGGCTGTTAGATATAATATACCACCTTTGTTTAATGCTTTTGATACATTAGCTATTGCTATATTTTGATCTTGCACATGCTCAAACGCTTCTGCAAATATAATAAAATCTGCTTTAAAATCTAATGATTTACATACATCTCCTGTAATACCAGTAAAACCAATTGAATTAACATAATTAGCACTATCGGATCTAATATCAATGCCTATATAATTTTTAAATCCCAAGTTTGCTTCCTTGGCAACCGTCAAACATTGTCCTCCACCACATGCGACATCCGCAATAGTTTCCTTTTTGGTTAGATATTTGACGCAATTAATAACTCTTTCTGTATATGAACCCCATAATTCGCGTTTGCGAGCTTTATCGGCGTGATGTGTGTCACTTCTATCATCCCAATATGAAGAAGCATATGGATCTAATAATACACTTTTACATTCAGTGCATTGACTAAATGAATATACTATATCTGAATTTAATAAGGGTATTTTATTTAAACTGGCATCATTTACCTTTATTCGTTCGGTTAATGTAGTTAGGGGTATTTTCCATATATTGCTTAATTCTTTAGATTTACATATAGGGCACGCATCTCTTTTAGTATCACCATAAGTTCTCATATTATTTATTATCTCCTATTGATAAAAACCCATAATCTAATTCTTCGTATTTTATATTATGTTCATTTAATATAATCACAGGGTCATTGAGGTGATCATATGCATCACGTTTAAAAATAAACCTGACATTATTTGATATCCAGTTTTTTATTATCTCGATTTCATTTTTAAAACTATTAGCTGTATTCACTAAATTATTGGCTATGATTACATCAAATTTTGTAGGGTCTAATCTTTGAAATGCATCATAAAACAATATTACATTAAGACCCATCTCCCTATTCACATCCACTGCATATTTAGCCCTTTTTGTATCGTTTTCATACGCCGCGATATACTTATACCCCATCTTATTTAATGCCATTGAAACCTGTCCCAGACCAGAACCCAGTTCACATATGCGACTGCTTGTTGGTATGTTTCCCGCTACATATTCTATTAAATACCTATCGTATTTGTCTATTATGGCGTTGTTTTTAATTCTGCCTATATAATAGTTATACATACCACTATCCACATCGCCCATTTTCTTTTGTCTAATTGTAGACAACCGACATAGCTCTTCGTTAATTTGATCAATTATGTCCATAATTATTTACCCACGTTTGCATTATAGAAATCTTTTATTGTTTGATATTGTAATTCTATACCTAATTTGGTGCATTTGTCCTGCAATTGCTTTAATAGTCCTCTATATTCTTCGGACATTAACGGAGTATCACATTTTTTTCTAAAATCTGTTTTATCTTCATTCAAGAAGAATATATCATTCATTGAGTGACAATGCGTTTTTATATAATTAACGCCATTTATTGAAATAGAATGCAGCAACCACATATTAATAAATTCATTGTTCTTGATACCGCCTTCTCTCTTTGACTTTACTATATGTTCAATACTTGCGTATTGAACCGGAAGCGATTGATTATAGATAAAGAACATTTTTGGGTCTATATTCTTATTAACACTAATATTATTCACCGTGTTATAGCACATTCTACCTGTTAAATTAGGATTCATCAGCATAGCATTCTTTGTAATGGGATCGTAGCTTTTTCTACCAGCAGGAAATGTAAAATCCCCCCTACAACCCAACTTATATAAAACTTTTATTTCATCTTCAATGCTACATATTTCGGTATCGGCTGCATTTAATGCCCATTTACCATGTACGAAAAACCATGGATCCGAGAATACTTGTAGTCCATTCTCGGCTAATAACGTCCGATGTAATTTTATAAATTTTCCCAATCTATCTTGATCTGTTTCTATTGGAACGTGTCCAGGATTATTCCTTTTAAATACATCATTATTAGTCCAGTTTTCGTGGTGTATATGAACTTGAATATCATCAATACCAACCTTTTTAAGATTCTTCAGATGTTCCAACATCAATTCAGTCTTTTTGTTTACTATTATTTCCATTTTACCAAGTCTATTGTTAACAGACATGGGTAAATGCACGAATAATGTTGGTTTTACTCTATTGACACTCCAATCTAATGATTCAAACATATCCATTTTTCGTTTTACATATTCATCGGTTGTCTTTTTATTACCATCGACTATAATTCCATTGCCGTTTGGTTCATAATGGTCTGCATGTAATATAACTAACTTTTTAATTTCACCGTTCATAATAAATGTAATCCTTTCAGTATGTTTTCTTTTTCCATTTCCATATCATATGAAAACTCTACGTCATTGTTAATAAGATAGTTTAATTTATTCTTCCATTCTTCTATTTCGTATACGTCCTCGCACACAAATTCTTTGGGATATTTTTCATACCACCCACAATTTTTGGATAATAAAACATTGCATCCGCAAATAACGGCTTCTTTAACCACATTAGGAGATGCATCATAGTATGATGTGCATATCAATGCTTTTGTATCATTTAAAAGGTTTAATATTTCATTACTGTCTTTAATGAATCCAGTTACTGTAATATTATCGGCACTTTTAAAGCAATCACCAACATTACCAACAACTATCTTCTTTTTGTTTTTAAATAATGGGTCGCTCATTAGTTTTACAGCCAATTTGGCATTTTTAACATCCCTATCAGCGCGAGAACATATAAAGATAATATCATATGTTCGATCTTTAAATGGCTTCTTTTCAATATTATAATTATTCATGGCGAACGAAGTATCTACTGGCTGGTATATTCTTCTGTCCTTATTATAATTTATCATCAATATTTTATGTCCGATAGGATTATTTGGTATTATTATATTAGATATTTTGATACATTTACTTTCTTCTGTATGTAGTAGAGATTTATTCTCCTTTAGACACTTTTGCACTGATATACCTTGTTTAGCCAATTCTGTCATCTGAGGACATCCTGCTACAAGATATCTAGATGCTTCGACGGGGAACATTCTTTTTAATGTAATTGGTGCGTGGTAGTTCTTTCCAAGCATAACATTAGGGTTCCCTCCTAAATATCTATTTACATACATGGCTAATGCACTAACTGTCGCCTTATATGTCAGAATACTGAAAATTCCTTCTAAGTTATCTGGATTTAGAGGATTTCTTTCATCTGTAATAAATAAACCAGCAGTTTTATACCCATACGATCTAAAAAATTTTATTAAAGCATATGTATTAGTAGCCGCCCCACCGTAAAATGGATATTGTGTGCTCGCTACTATTATTCTATATTTACTGTTAACATCCATAAAGAACCTTTTCGAATACATTTTCAAAGTATTCTATGTGTTTTTCCCACGACCATTTGTTTATTATCTCACTTCTTATTCTGTTACCAAATACAACCGAGTTCTGTAATATATTTCTTAGTGCTTTGGTTACATCTGTTAAATCTCGATTAACGATATATCCATTATATCCATTTTGTATTAACTGATCTGTTATTCCTACGTTATTTGCTATTACAGCCTTTCCACAAGAGGCTGCTTCAAGTAGCCCATTCTGTCTTCCGGCAGATTCGCTTAAGTCGGCATATATATCAATTTCATGTTGATAATATTCAACCATCTCTTGTTCATTTCGCCATTTTTCTTCTCTAAGAGCAGGTTTAAAGTTATAGCCAACTTCTTTACAGGCATCTGCAAGCAATCGTAGCCCTCTAAAATCACGGGTTCCCATATTACTATAACTACCAGCCCATCCAACCACAGGCTTCCTACCAAGGCATATACGTGACGGTGGAGAGTATATAGTCGTATCAATACCACCAGGTGCTAATTCAACAATAGAGTGCGTGTCTTTAAATCGTTCTAATAACATTTTATTGGATACGAGAAGGGCTGATGTCGTATTTTGTATCAATTTTATATCATTGTAAAAATCATTTTTTACCATAGACCGTATACCCATAACTACCTTTTCTTTTGGTATGTTGGCTTCTATTAATTCAACCGGAGAATAATCACATAAATAGAAAACCAAATCAAATTGCGCATGGTCTTTCAATTTGTAACCATCAATATCTATGGCTATGTATGTCGGTGAATAACTAAATTTTTGAGAAAACTTATTTAGATTTTTATAAATCTTATCAAATGCCCAATTCTTAATATCGGCCACCACTAATATTCTTTTCTTAATCATAAAAAATCATTTAGAAAACAAGGGGGTAAAACAAAAATTAAATGCAAAATTTTTATCTATCATCTTCTTCGTCTTCAGGTTCATATACCTCGTCACTTATATCATCTTCTTCGCCTTCGTCAATCACTTCAGCTTTTATCGCATTCGATGATTCTGGATCATCTTTTACTCTATCAACAAACTTCATCCAATCTTCTGTTGACATCTCTTTTGTGTCACTTTGATTATTTTCTACAACATTAAGTCCTTTAATTTCTTCTTCCTGCTTAAAACGCATAATCATGTTTGATAATTTTTCTAAACTATTACTGGCTGCAGTTATTCCATTAAATCCGGCTGTATACATCCTATCATTGGTATCGATTTGTTCATCTACAGCCGTCATATACTTATCCAGTAAAGTTTTACATATTCTGTACACCTCAAATGCTTCATTGCGGATTGTTACTTTATCTTCTTCTAAAGATTCTACGCTCATTCCGCATTTAACTAAATCTGACGTAGACATTTTAGTCGTAAGAGTATCAACCTTTTTTAAATCCTTTTCAAGTTGATTAGTTTTTTTACTTACTGCCGTAGTCAATACTTTTGTTACCTTTCCTACGTCAGTTGGGTCTATTTTTTTAGTAGAACCCTGTTTAAGTCCTAATAAACGCTCAATACCTGAAAATTCATCTGTCATTGGTCACCTAAAATACTTATATTTAAATATAAATATAGATTTTTTAATCATAGGAATAAAATATATGGACAAAAAAGAAAAATTAGAAGAATTAAAAGAACATATAAATGCATGCATAGAAAAAGGTATAACTGATGATTCTCTAAGCGAACTACAAGATGCTGCTAATGCATGTATGTCAGATGTTCCTACTACCCTCACATTAGGTCAGTTTAAAAAATTACAAAACCACATAAATAAGAGATTTAATGCGTTTGACGAAAAAGGTAACATAGACTATGAAAAATTACAAAGAAACGTAGCCTATTCGATCAGTAGCTGGCAAACTAATTATAATGCTCTTTTGATGCGAGAAAAACAAAAATTGGCAGAAATATCTAGTGCCTTAAAATTAGCCAAAGCACAAGCATATGACGACATTAAAATGTCTAAAATTAAATATGATTTAGATGCCAGAGGTTTAAATATTATGGTAGAAGGACATGAACTCATGAGAGCTAAACAACTAGAATATGATAAACAACAAGCCTATGTAGATTATCTTGATTATGCTGTAAGACAGATTGGGTTTTACTCGAATGGCGTTGATAAAATACTGAGATTGCATGAGCATACTTGACGCTCCCACGACCCTAAAGGGTCGGGGATTCTAAAGTGCCACTTACCATACATTATTCATTTAGTTACTATTAGAATCCTTTCCACCGTTTTCAGTAATGTTTACCGTCCATCTATCAGCATGTAAAGTAAAAGTGAAGTAGTTTAATCCACCGGCTTCCTCATAATCCATGCTCCATCCACTAACAGTTGTAGGAACTGCATTAATCAAATTTACTGTCATAATAACCTTTCCAGTAAACCAATTATACATTTCAACTTTAATGTTATTATTTCTGGTAATATGAATTGTTTCATCATCTTTATGGTGACCGAGACCTAACGTAATTCCGCTTTGTGTTGTGAATACATCAATGCCAGTAGCACCTTGCTTCAGCAACCCTGTATTTAGACAAGCCTGATGCCATCCTAAAATTGCTTCATATGCCCTCATATCTTCAAGTACGATGGCTTTAAATGGGAAAATTGCGTCAATTTTTGCATTAGTGACATAACTAGATTTAAATCCCATGTAATTATGCGCAGCCTGTGTTAATGTAATATCAGGAATTTTACAATCCTTTACATGCAATGCAAACTCATTTGTACTCTCATCGCTATTTTCAAATAAATCAAATTTATTTGTGTTATTATAGAATGTATGTGAAAGAATGGAACTCTGAAGTAACATCCTCCATCTCGTTTTTCTACTGGGGTCTTTAAGATGATCTATCGCGCTTAGATAAAATTGTGTTTCTTCAGCCATTTTACATTTCCTCCTAGAACTTATATATGGTTTATATAATTGTTACGTCCGTAATCTGGTTAACATCCTCTCCTGTGCGCTGAACTGTAGTTCTAATTGTTATAAACTCAGAAGCACGTGTAGGCTGGAGAGTAACATCCACAATTAATTGATTAGTATCAATTATTTCTGGTGTGTTATTTTCTGCATCGCATTTTACAGCACCTGCTGTCAAACCAGAAGGGTTGGATGTTTTAATAACATCTAATTGCGCCTGTAAATCAGCTGTTATATTAGATCTCAGTGAAGGTGTGTTAAGTTTAAATACCTTAGATTCTAAGTAATTAGCAAATCTCTTATGAATACCAGCTACCAACATAATAACATTCATTCTGTTAAGAGCAGTTGACATTTTCAACATCGTTTTCTGTCCATATAGCACTTGTCCCTGGTCATTTACACGAGTTGGGTTAATGTTGCTATCATAAAGTCTAGCAATGTCAGAATTAGGATCATCAGCGTAGTTATAAGTACGCTCATATTTCTGTCTTGCAGATAAAGCGCCCGGAATTCGTCCAGTATCATATCCAGCAGGTGGAATCCAGAAAGCATTCCCTGCTCTATTCGCTGTGATAACAGCTGCTACTTCGATTGATTTAACCGCTTCAGCAGTAAGTTTTGTATAAATCCTATCAGCAAATAAGGAACGACCATCCCAAATACCACCCCAACGAGCTATAATACCTTGCCCACCGACCCCTATCATCTTTTCAAGGGCAACATCGATTTTCTTTTCGTCTACACCATCAAATATACAGAACA
>Ga0307378_10012944_pt1 | contig 10614 bp, 18 predicted proteins | sample UN1MG_FD_202238 | JGI IMG/M metagenome (GOLD analysis project Ga0307378, IMG submission 202238) | Soil microbial communities from Risofladan, Vaasa, Finland - UN-1 | ecosystem: Environmental > Terrestrial > Soil > Coastal area > Acid sulfate soil | place: Finland: Risofladan, Vaasa | collected...
TCTATGCACAAACTTATCGATCACACACGTTTCGATCTGTCACCTCCTTTCGCAGCAAAAGCGATATTAATGCCTGGGTCCCTGATACGGGCATTAGGACAGTAGACCACACACGCAGTGAAGCCGAAGGATTAACAGCTTCTGAATCGCATTCCTTCCCCTTTAATTTTGATCAAAGCAAAACAAATGCTGAAAGCGTTTCTGCATTAGATAGCGTGACGCATACACTAGCTAGCATGCGTAGCAATGCAGACACGGTTACAGTCGCGGTGCAGGAAGCAAGGTCTTCTGGTTATTCTTTCTCAACCGATGATGGGGCGAGCGTTGCTGATGACTTAGTAGTCGCCAATGGGATTTTCATAAGCGAGCATGAGACTGTTTACGCCTTGGCTTGGGCGCCTCTTTTCGCTCGTCGGATTGTTACGAGCGAACGGATAAAAACAGAAACGCCCACGTCGGATGATAGTGGACTAAGGTCTTGTTCTACGGTAATCACTCACGCGGACGGGGTGAGTGCTACCGACGGGGGAAATGTTAGTATCGGTCGTTTTCAAGCAGATACGGTTACCACAGAAGACGCTGCCACACGTGCCGTTACTTTCGAACGCTCGCAAGCAGATACCGCCGAGACTACCGACGCCCTTACCCGTATCTTTTATGTTCATGGCACGATTACGAATGCTGACACGCTAACAGCAAATGACAATGTGGTCAAAGTTTCGACTACTGTTATTAGTGAAGCTGAAAGTGTTAGCACGACGGACGCCACGATCAAGGTATCTAGCTACGTTAAGAGCCAAGACGATACCCTGACCGCTACGGATACGCACAGCAAAGAGTTTGTTAGTTTTTGGAAACAATTAGCAGACACCGTTGGCGTTGAAGACACAATCTCCTTGTCCATGGCGATCAATCCCTCGGTGTCTGCTATTTTCAATCGCTACTCTGGGCTACTGAAAGTTTTCGTAGGTATCCCGGATAATGAGGCAGGGGAATATAGAGAACCTTTCGAAGGGGCCACGCTAACAGTCTACTTCACCGATACTGCGGGGCGTGACTTTGGCAACACGACGCTAACAGATACTAATGTCCAGGAAGATAACACGTGGGTGCTCAGTTTTAGGCCCCCGTCTTTTCAAGACTTAATGGTTAGGGTTGTATTATCAGGCAGTATTTATTCAGGTACCACAGAAGTTTCAGCCCACGAAGACACAGCCTCTAGATATCCGCTAGCGGCTAACGCCTAGGAGCTATCAATGATTTACGGCGTGCAAAAGCTCATTCGCTACCAGGTCGAAGCGGGTAGCTATTATGATTTCACAGTGGAAGACGAGCTAGACGTGGCCTATGTTATGGGCGCCTACCTGCGCTTTTATAACAACACCACCGACGATTGCGCCCTGCGCATTCAATACACCGTCGCGCAAAGCGAGGTATTCAGCGACACCTATACAGCGGTGAGCACGGCGGTCACAAAAGAAGCAACTTACTCTTATGAGTTCCAACTTCCAATCGTCAAAGATAGCAAGGTTTCTCACGCGGTACGTTTCACAAACAATGATGCAAGCGACCGCTACCTTTATGCCATCATTGGGGGTTGGACCGATCTCAACCAAGTCCTTAGCACGTATATCGGAGCAACCTAAGTGGCTGCGTATAGCTATAGCTGCGACGAAGCGCTTACCGCAACCGACGCTGGGGTAGCTCTAGAATTCTTTGCTGAATACGTGAGCCCTGTCGATATTGCCACTACAACCTTTCGGTTTGTCGGGCACTCAGGGACCGGCTATGGTTTCAAGCTCAAAGAAGTCCAAGAAGTTTTTTATCAGAATTTAGAAGCGGAAGACAGCTGGTCTTTTAAAATAGAGGACTACTTAAAGCAGGCAACCGTCAACAACTTAATGCTGCGCGTGCACAATACAGAGTCCAGGGACTTATCTGTCCTTATCACAGAAACCGTGAGAGGGGTTGGCGCTTTCACGCTCCTAACAGAACGCTTTGTGGGAAAGTCTTTTATTGACTTTCTTGTTTTCCCTCGGCTACTCACGCCCGTTCGACAAAGCGATAGTGTCACGAAAAGTTTTCATACTGTGCTGATCACAAGCCATGAGGAAAGCCGGGAGGCCACAGTCGTAATTTCTTTAAATGGCTGGATGACTTGGCCTACCAAACTACCAGCGCTCGGCCCGCTATACCCATAGGTGATAAATGAGGGTGTCCCGTTTTTTTGAAAAACTAAAACGCGCCAGCATGATGGACGACCTTGACAGTTTTTTTGTCACGGTCCCCGCCAATGCTTGGGGAGGCAAAAAGGAATTTTTGGCTTGGCTGCAAACCCCCAAGGGTCAGCAGCTACTAGCCAGTAATTTGGGCTGGCCTGTCGCTTCTTTGGTTAGTTATATCAATGGGTTGAAAGGTACTGATTGGAGTAATCTGGTGAGGACCTATCGATGAAAAAGCGCAAAGCTATTGATATCATTCCCATGCCAGGTAAAATCATCCACACGCTAAAACGGGGTAGCCGGGTTATCACGCCAAAAGGCGATGGCACCGTAGAAGATATTTTGATCAGTCTAGCCTCTTGGCCCTCTGGGGGTGGTGGCTACGGATTAGTCCCCCCTCGCGTTGTCGTCCGTTTAGACCGCCCCTGGAAGGGTCAGGAGGCTCTTGTATTCGCCCTACAGCGATTAGATATTGAGGGGCAGGGGGACATCTACTGGAAGCCTGTCCAAAAGCTCTGGCCCTCTCAAAGTGTGTTCGAGCCCTCTGTACAGCTGCGTTCTAAAAAGTCTATTAGTCAACGGATCCGCGACAAGGAATAATCGTTTCCTCGGGGTTCGTTTCCAGCCACGTCGATTTATATTTTTTCAAAAGGTCTTTTTTCGTTATCTGGCGCTTGAGCGTGCGCTTGACTTTTTCCCTAATAGCGTTCACTCGTCTTGGGTGCTCCGCCATCCACTGCTTTATTTCTTTATCCGAATAAAAGCGGTCTGGATTTTTTCCCATCATAAACGCGTCCATGATCAATAGCTCGCTCATATAGACACAGCGCTTTTTGAAAGGTGGGATGTTAGCAACGCGGTTGCCTTTGGTTATTACCTCCCAATAACTGGCGGGGGTAGTATAGCAGGTAAACGTCAAGCCGCTAAGACTAGGGATTCCTCGGTTCCACAAGATCTTATCCCACAGACGGCCTCTGGCCCTCCATACCTTCGCGGTCATATCCTCGGGTTGATCGGAATTATTCCAATAGTAAAAAGGGTGGACCCAGGACTGATATTCCCAAAATGATTTCATCTCTTTGTTTTCCGCAAACAAGAGAGCATAGAGTTGCTTGTTGTGGGGCAGGACCACGACCTCACAGCTAAAATCAAAGTCAGGATCACGCAGCTTACTTTCCGCTGCCTTGCGAGATCGTTCGTGCGCTGAAAGATACGTCAATCCCATGGCGGAAAATTCATCCAGCGTCGTATACTGTGCATAGTACCAATCTATGCGTCGCTTGAGTGCTATGGTGTCTAACATCTCAACAGCGATCCCCATCACCAATTTTTGAAAGAGACTTTCGGCTAAGTCTGCAAGCTCAACGCGAAAGCTTTTCATTTTCTTTTCGAGCTGAGCAAGGGTAAGATCTAGTCGATAGCCGTTATAGATTTTTGTACTCATAAAGGTCATCCCGGTCTCTTAGCTCAGCTAGGCATCCTACCATTCCAGCGATCAGCAAAGCACCAGCACACGTTGCACGATAGGTAAACTCGTCTACTTTTTCAATCAATCCTTTTTCTAATAAACGCGTGGCATAGAATTGTTCCTTGAGACACCCCGCTAGTAGCACAGGATCGCCTTTATTTATCAGACCTTTTTCGACTAATAAGGTTGCACACCGTTGATCTTTTTCAAGGTTGCGCTCATGAAGCGTTTTCTTTTTAAGCCGTTCTAAAAGGTCCCACTCGTCTAAGCTCATGTGCAAAACAAATTGACTAAAATTCACGCAAATCTCCATTAGACATCTGGCATGGGTCCACTATGAGGAAAATAGTTGCAGCGCTGGACGTTATTTGTTATTTCTAGCTGCGCCATATAATGCTGTACTACTGGATCCCATTCTATCCCGACTTTTCCCGCGTGCAATTGCTCCCATCCCATAATCACATAAATGTATTTGGGTCCCCCATAGCTCAGATTTAAAAATGAGACTACGCGTGAAGGGAGCAATTGGGCAAGCCATCCCAAGCGTCTAGGAAGATCTGGCCCGTGTTTTTTAATTTTACTTGTGCACATCAGATTACTTTTTACTTTTATTTTTTTTAAATCAAAAACAGAATAACGCCCGCCCACGTTCACACGCAAATATCGATGGCGGGGGTAAATATCCGTAAATAAATAATAGCATGAAAATGTATATTTATTTCCTTTCTCTACCTGCACGGTATGGTTCATGAGGTCTCCTCTTTATGTTTATTGACGCGTTCTAATTCTTCTGTCCATTCCCTATCCTCAACCGAAAGCGAAGTTTCAATAGGGTAACGAAACAAATGGAAAAGATTTAATAGCCTACTAGCCCGCTGGAGAAGTAGGAGGCGCAGCGGCGTAAAGCGCTCCTCATTTCCATAGGCCACCAGGTCCCGCTCGTCTTCACAGCTACGCCAAATAGTGACTTCCAGGAATTTTATAGCATACTCGAAATTATCCAAGCAGAGCACGGTCAACGAAAACGGGTCAACGCCGAATTCTTCCCAGGTTGTTTGTTCGGCGCTCATCGTTGATTTTTGATTCCATGTGATGTTCCACACGGCGTCGAAGCATTCTTCGTTTAAACGCTTCACCATATTCGCCACATATTGCAGGGTTAGGGAACAGTCATCCATGAAAGCACCTCCTTTTTTGCCAGATCTAACCCGTTCCTTTGCCTAACACAAGGACAAAGGCTTTGGGTGTAGGTTTACTTGAGATATTAAGAGGATCCCCTACTATGTCGATTTCAAAATGGCTGTATACCAGCGCGGTCTTACGCCGGGCGCAATCCGATAACGCCTGTCTCATGCTGAGATGTCCCGGATGTGTTAGGCAGCACCTTCACAAACAAGGCCTACTCGGCTACCCAGGCGCGGAGCCGGATAACCTTCACTGCACCTTACTATTTTTGGGTCCGGCTAATAAAGTCACACCGGAAATCCAAGAAAATCTTTCCAGAGACCTCGAGGGGGTCATCAAACAGCACGGCCCCCAAAATCTAAAGTTCACGGGGCTGGGGACTTTTGCTCCCGGGGAAAAGGGCACGCCCTTTGTCAGCATGCTCGATGGCCTGAATCTTAATAAGCTACGTGACGATGCGGAAAAGGTATGTCTGAAACATCTCAAGACGCTGCCTAATACCCACGGCTTTATTCCCCACGTGACCTTGGGCTACTTGCCTGAGGGTGAGCCTCATGACTTACCTACTAGCCAAGATGTGGAGCTGGGTGAGTGGACAGCTGACCGGGTTAGCCTCGTTGCCAAGGACAAAGTGCTTAAAGAATTTCCGCTCAATGCCCAAGCAGTCGAAGGGGATATCTCAGATAGATTTAGCGATCCTCAAGGAGTACAGCGCCTAACACAAGTCAAATGGCGGCCTAATAGCCACGATCCCTATCCTATCGTGAGAGGAGAAAAAATCATGGGCATCAGTACACGCCTACGCGCCTTGACTAAAAGGCAAGCGGCATCCCAAACTTATAAAGAATATTTCGACGGTATGCTCGGTAAATGGAAAGTCAAAAGCCCTGCGGAACTTTCCGACGAGGACAAAAAGAAGTTTTTCGACGAGGTAGACAAGGGCTGGAAGGCCAAGGAAGAATAAATGCGTATCAGTCAGCTTATACGCCAAGCGGTCACCAAAACGATTGTGATGGACCCCTATGTTTCCATGTTCGAGGGGCTCAAGGACAAGGGATGGGTCATTAAGATCAAAAGCAAGGGACAAATTACAGCCGTATTCGAGCATGAAGACGCGTTGCCTGCGGTCATCACGTTCACGGTAACCATCGCCAATGAGGAGAGCGTGGACTATCGCGGCATGGCGCAACTTGACGCAACGTGGCCTGAGCGGTGGAAAGTCCAAGGCCTCAAAGACGCGCCCGTGCAAGAACCTTACAGCGGTGACATGGTCGCGCTTGAACCTGAGCTGTTTGGCTTTTGGCCCCAAGACCGTGAGAAGTTTTTAGCCTCTGCCAAAATGATCCTGAAACGCTTCGAGGACGCGACCCCCCAAAAACAGTAGTGGTCTAGTTTTTACTATGACCCCTATTGCTTCTATTCTCCAAAAAATCAAAGGTAGTCCCTGGAAAAAAATGCTGTGGTGGCTTGGCGGATTTGTCGCCTTGTTAGCCGCTGTATTAGGGATCCTATTTGTTCTCAAGCGCAAAGGTCCCATAGCCGGCGCGGCGCAAGTAGTTGAGGCTGTGCAAGCCAAGATTGACAACATTGATTTAGCCGCTCAAATTAAGGCAGCTAAGGCTGAAGGCATAGAGACCAACGTGATAGCAGAGCTAAATAGTATTCAAGAGATAAAAGACCGTAAAGAGCGGCTATCCCGATTAGCCAAGCTCATGGAGAAATGAAAACTTTTCGCAGTCGCTTTCAATCACTATTAGCCAACCCGGTCATGGGGGAATGGAACGGGGAGCTTTACTTGTGGCCCCAGGTTAAAGGCTGGCAGCTCGTAGACCTAGACCAGTGCAATGCGTTCAACTGGTGCTATGAGGCGCTATACCAGCACGAGGAGAGCGGACAGCTTGTTCAATTCAACGCACGCGAGCGCGTAGAGAGTGCGGGGAAAAAGGTAGGCAGCTACGCGCTTACTGCTTACGGTTTCAAAAAGTTTGGCAGCTGGCGCACGACGCAATCCATTGCGGGCATTCTATACAAAATGGAAGACCTCTTTCCTGAGCTACTAGCCGAATGGAAAGCCACCCTTCCCGATTACGAATGCTGGGAGCGCGTGTTTGTCGATGACACCGGGATCGTGTTGCGGACCTCGGTAAACGGACATGCGCTGTCTATTATCCTTACGCCCTTAACCTCCGATTTACCCTATACACTGCTTAATGGTGGAATGGTATCGTGTGAAATCTTATGGGAAAAGGAGCCTACCTCATGCGTCCCCTGATTTTTCTTTGTTTGTTTTCTTTCGGGTGCGCTACCACAACGAGTATGCCCGTGCTTTCCCCTTATAAAATTGTGCCGTTGGAAAAGTCAATCGAAGAAAGGGAAACCCTGCCCAAGGGCGAGGAGCAAGCGGCGGGCATGCTCACGGCCGATAAGGCGCCCTTTGACGGCGTGCTCCTCACAGAACGCCTGGCCACAAAGTACAAACTAATAAAGTCTGAGCGTGACAAGCTGCGTGAGCTATTAGCCATCGAACGCCAAGCAGCGCAACAGCGCCATGACCTATACAACCAAGCCTTGACCGACCTTCACAAGCAGGCCCAGCGCTCTTGGCTGGAGCGTCACTCTGGCGCCCTCGGCATGTACGGGGGGTTTATTCTTGGGGCGGCCACTTGCGTGCTAATCACCTATGGCGTCTCAGACCTATAACAGCATGAGCCATCCTGACCTACTAGAAACCCTGCGCAATGCTGGGTTTTCGATCCATAACGCGGCTAATGCCCAATCCTACCTGCTGATTCAAGCTAGCCGGCGGGATGTGTTTCGTTTTGCCCTGCGTTACGTCTTTGTGATAGCCTCAGAAAACTTTTCCTTTCGCGACCTATACGCTGCGCGTATTAGCGCTGATAACTTCAAGGGACAAATCATTTTCGTGCGTACTGGCGCATTTTTGCAGGGGGTTCCCTTCCACGAGGAAGTCATTCCCTACCAAGATTTCCTATCGCGCATCACCACCCTGTAAAGAACCCTAGACAATTTTTTTGCATAGGGGTATGGCCCTACGTGGAGATTTTCTATGCAACCGTTTTCCCTTAATGAAGATAGCCGTCCGCGAACATTTCGACCGGGAGATCGAGTAACACCCAAGTATTATGCTTCCATAGACTCTTTAGTCCTAGAAGATAAACAAAACGGGTATCCTGATAGAGTAGCGTTAGTTAACTCAGTATGTAATATCATTTTTCATTCGAATGATGTTAAAAGACCATTTACTATTGCTAATGCCGTCAAAGGCATGGCTAATTGTTGGCATCTCGTAGATTACCCGGGTATTTTTAGAGAAAGTTGGCTAATTCCCGCCTATGGGCATGATATCCCTACAGGAACACTTGTGAGCATGCGCTATTTTAAATCATGGGAAGGGGTAGTGCATGCAGAGGAAAGGGTCCGACAAGGCGGACCCTTGGATAAACAGAAAATAACCGTGACTGAAACGCATGCGCAATACCTTTTATTGCCCAGGAATAAAGCAGAAAGTTTTGCTGCTTACCCAGCATACAGTCATGATCAAACCTACTATCTGGAGGGCATTGATGAGCGGTTTCTGTGGCGCGGAACTTGGCTTTCACGTCAAGCTGAGGTGAAAGTAACAAAGCCCGGCACCTACCAGGTAATCGACTATCAGGGAATCAATAAACAAGCTAACCCGGGCAGAGCGCTCAACAAAGTTTTGGCAACGCTTAGAAAAAACAAAGAGGAAAAAGAAATGAACACGCCATTGAAATGGGAGCACTACTTCAAAAACCTGATGAACCTTTCTGAAACTAGCGCGAAACGGGCAGGTAGTGCAGCGCTTGCGGACAAGATCGTGAGCCTGATCCATAGCCGGGTTAATCTCCCGCTGCCTGCGCATTTGCGACTATTGAAATGGTTTCCCGATGTGGAAGCCGTTGTGCTACTCAGTGCCCTGTACCTGGGGATCCGTCTGAGCGGGCAAACAGGAGAGGTTTTCAAGCAGGCTGAGAAAGTGTGCTGGTATGCCCTGGAGGGCAAAACCTACGAGGTGGCTAAACGCCTCATTGATCAATTTAGCCCGCTGGTAATGGAGATCGCCAGGATAGGCAAAGACGCGCTCAAAAACGAATTGTCCCCTTCCGAATAATTCTTTTCTGTATATCTATTCCTATTTACTCATGCTCCTAGCATGCTACTATATAAGTGTAGCTAACAAGGAGCGTGTCATGGAAAGAAACCCCGAAATTGCCGCCACCATCCTCCGCCAAATGGGCGGCATGGGAAAAATCTGCGCCATGACCGGCGCCAAAAACTTTATCGATTACGGCAACGGCGTGAGTTTTCGCTTCCCCAACAATGTCAAAGGTCGGCCCAATACCTTCAAGGTCACCCTGGACCCGGATGACACCTATTCGGTGGAGTTTGGCCGGTGTCGCGGGACCACTTATAAAATCTTGAAAACATTGAATGGGATCTATTGGGACATGTTGAAATCCCTGTTCGAGCAGGAATCTGGGCTTTACCTCTCCTTCCGTTAATGCCATGGTGCAGGCATGACTGCCTACGCCTTTTCCCATCAAATAGAACGTGAAACAAACGACGGTGCCTGCTACGTGCTTTTCGTAGGGGGCACCGTTTTCCATTATCCCGAGGAACCCGGCACCCACTTCAGCCCGTTCATTGCGGCGTCCTTGGAGGTGGATGCTCGAGTAGCCAGGGTTGATCGCATTGGCGTGGATGGCCACGTGGAGGTCAACTATTACCAAGGATTTATAGGACCCCCAGAACCTGTGTGCCCGGTGGTGCCGGGGATCACCCACGTTGACGAGCTACCAGAAGAAGAACGTGAAAAGCTGATAGAGTCGGCGTGGGATCTGATAGCCTGGCACCATGGCTGTTGACGCCCTGCTCTCTTATCTGGTAGGCTATTAGTGCCTGTTCATGCAAGAGACCCACAAGGAAAAGCGTTTTGATCATTCGAATCACAGACCATTGCACCATGGGTTGCCCACATTGTCTAGTAGACGCCAAACCGGATGGCCTACACATGGACCGCCGCACCTTCGAGGAAGCCGTCCTGTTTAATTCGGGCAGCGGATTACCACTAATAATCACTGGCGGAGAGCCAACAGATCACCCAGAAATAGTGAGCTTTTTAGACTACGTAAATGGTATGCACGTTACGGTTCTGTCTAATGGTTTATTTTTGAAAAATGCCAAGCTGCGCGAAAAGATCCTAGCTCGCGTGTCCTTAGTCCAGATAACAAACGATCCTCGCTACTATCCGCAAAAAGTAATTCCTTTCGACCATCATAAAATCATGTTTGAAAATAGTCTCCGATGCCTATCGCCTTTTGGTCGGGCGCTACGCAACGGCATGGCTTGTACCATTAAAAGCCCGCTTTGCTTTAACCTCAGGAGTGCTGTCAGGTATATGGATAATTTCTTGCAGGCCGTCCAACTATTAGCTTTAAAGGGAAAGATGTGTTGTCCGTCGATAAACGTAGACGGAACTATATCGGCGGGAGAAACCCCCTCGTGTTATCAGATTGGGACCGTATGGGATACTTACGAGAAAGTAGCGAGCGCTATCAAAGCCATGAAATGCAATAGGTGCGGCCTAGTCGATAACCTGGCGCCGAATTACAAAGCGGCTATAGGCGAGTAGCCTTATTTTCCTTCTAGTGCTGATCGCAAGGCTTCGAGTAGGGGGGCGGGCTCTCGGTTCTTTTC
>Ga0307378_10012945_pt1 | contig 10613 bp, 5 predicted proteins | sample UN1MG_FD_202238 | JGI IMG/M metagenome (GOLD analysis project Ga0307378, IMG submission 202238) | Soil microbial communities from Risofladan, Vaasa, Finland - UN-1 | ecosystem: Environmental > Terrestrial > Soil > Coastal area > Acid sulfate soil | place: Finland: Risofladan, Vaasa | collected...
GCTGGAGGTGCTTGTTGGCGAGCACGAGGCCGCCGGCATCCTGGAATTCCTTGAGCTTCGCGGCCAGGTCGGGTGTCGGCTCGATCTCGAAGTTCACGATCAGCGCCTTGTAGTTCTTCAGCTCGCCAGCCAACACCTTGCCATCGGTGACGATGGCGGCGGGGCGATGGGCATACAGGCAGGCGGTGTAGGCGGCGAGCGTGTTGCAGTACTGCACGTACTTCGCGGCCTCGTGGCTGGAGCTGCCGCTGCCCAGGGCCTCTTGCGAGATCGACCGCCAGATGGCGATCTGGTCTTCCGGCTCGGATGCGGCCGACAGCCCGCCGTAGGCCTGGAACAGCCCGAATGCCGGCGCGACGCACCGCTCGACCATCTCGCAGCGGGGCGTGCCGTGCTGCGGGATGAAGTTGCGGCCGATCCCCTGCACGCCGCGCATCAGCCCGGCCATCAGCTCGCGATACATCTCGGCGCCCGTGCCGTCGTCCTGGAAGATGCAGTTGCCGTAGTTCCACAGCGGCTTGCCGGGCGTGCGCCACAGGTCCACCTGGTTGGCCACAGTCACCGGGTGGTAGAACTGCTCCTCCATGTGCTGCGTGGCGACCTGGTCGAACAGCGGTGCGACCTTGTCGGGGTCGAAGAACGTGAGGTTCGCGTTGATCCAGCCCATAGTGGCAAGCTTGAGCCGCGGCACCGCGTGCTTGATCGCCGAGTTCCAGCCTTCGTAGATCGACGGCAGCATGAAGGACTGCCCGACCAGCCTGCGGTACTCCTCCTGCTTCTCGGGCGGCACGGCGGCCGCGATTTGCGCCTTCTGGCCGTCCGCGTCCCAGATCGCGTTGTAATAGTCCTTGCGGACGTTATCCCACCACGTGGTGAACGGTGCGATGAGGTCGTGGTAGTTGAAGCCGCGGAATGCGGGGAATGTCTGGTATCTCTGTGCGGCCGCGGCCAGCCATTGCTTCGCGGCGCCCTGCTCCTGCGGCAGCGAGTTGATCGCGGCGAAGTGCCCGTGCGGCTGCCACTGGTAGGTGTAGCCGAGGCGTGCGGCGGTATCCATGTAGACCGGCAGATTCCGCAGCTCGCCGCCCGACGCGCCCGCGGCCACGTGCGTCACGTTGAACTCCGCCGGCAGCTTCGCGTTCGGCACGGTGAACGAGCCGACGAAGACCGGGTGCAGCAGGGTATCGAAATCGGTGCGGCGGACGGGGCTGACGATCTGGACGAGCACGCCCTGATCGCGAACGCCCTCCGGCAAGCCGATGCAGTAGACGCGGTACTCGCCCGGCTGCAGGCTGCCCGTGAGTGCGGCGGGCAACCGCACGACGGCCGTGGGATTGCTGCCGGTGGCGACTGCCTTCAGGCCGAGCGACGTGTGCCAGATCGGGGCACTGGCGCCGCCAGGCATGATCGCAAGCCCGGCGTTGGCCAGATCGACGCCGGCGAGTGCCTCGACCGCCACTGCCAGCCGAATGGGGCTGCCTGCGACGAACGCGATCCGGTCGCGATCGGTGGAGACCGTCAGGAATCCCCTGGCGCCCCTCGGGCGAATTGTGACCGGCGTGACGGCCTGCAGGCCGCGGGCACCCGGGATGGGGGGCGTGGCCGTGAACTTGAGCGAGTAGCTCCCGAAGAACAGTTTCGGGGCCGTGAGCTTCCACGTGCCAGCGTCGCCCGGCTGCACCGGAAGCTCAAGCCATTCGGTCTCGGCGAGCGGATCGCGTTCGGCCGGGGCCGACACGAACGCCATCAGCTTCAGCTCGGGGCGCTCGTCCTGCGGGAGTATCTGGCTGGCGGGCACGTAGCCGAGGTTGCGCGAGCGGGTCATTTCCGCCTTAATGATCGTCTCCTCGCCGGCGGTCAGGGTCGAATCGGGCAGCGTGATCTTCAAGCGGTCGTAATCGGCCCCGCGGCTGAGGATGATCTTGCCGTCGGGCGAGCAGACGACGTAGCCGAGTCCGGGATCGTTCTGCGGTGTGAGGTACAGGTTGCCGTCGGGGCCGAGGGCGGCGTCGTTCCAGCTCCCCGGCGGCACGGCGAGCTTCAGCAGCTCGGCGTTCGTCTTCGGATCGTAGACGGCCCAGGCGCCGGTGAACCCGAGCAGGCGGCCGTCGGGGGCGACGTCGCGCACGGTGAACGGCAGGTCCTTCCACGTGCCGTCGGGTTGCAGCAGCTTGTTGCCGCAATAGATGGCGCCGTCGAGGCCGACGTCCACCTTGCGGGCGCCGGCAGGTGCTGGCACGGTCTTCACGGGTTTGTCATCGGGCGATGTGATGTGCAGATCTTTGCCGAGGATCGTGCAGATGTTGAAATCGGGCCCGACGGCGACGCCGGAAGGGGACTCGTGATCGATGTGGGAGCCATCGGACTTGAAATCGCGCACCTTGACGTATCGCGCCTTGCAGCCAGGGCGGTCGTAGACGTGGGACCCTGCCTTGAACCACGTTTCAGCGGTGTAGATGCGGCTATCGGGGCCGAATGCGACGTCGAGCATTGCCGACGGGCTGGACGCGATCTGGCCGATTGGCTCCCCCATCTTGTCATACAGCAGCACGACGGCCCGCTCCTGCTCGGTAGGCGCGAAGTTGAACGGGCCCTTGCCGCGGTTGCACGTCAGGGCCACCGTGCCGTCAGCGTCGACGTCGATCGCCGGCGCCCGCCACGGCTCCGCGTTCATCGTGCCGCTGTAGTAGAAGGTGTCTTCGAGCACGATCTCGCCGGCGGACGCCGCTGCACCGAGCATCGTCCCCAGCACGGCCAGCGTGAAGGCAATCGCGACGGGTATTGACCTTGAAGCATGCCCCGGATTGTTCATTGTGCGTACCCTTTCAGCCCCCGCATGGGGGCGGCAGAATGTAGCCACGGGCTTCAGCCCGTGGGCTTCTTCGTACGAGCCCTAGTCGAGGAAATGCTCCCGATCGAACGGCACCCCGTTCTTCTCCAGAAGCAGCGACAGTTCCTGGCTGAACGATCGCCTGCTGTGATGCTCCTCCTGCATGCTGATGTAAGCGGCCACGTTTTCGCGCAGCGACTCGCTCACGGTGAACGATGAATACCCGGCCTGCCACGCGAAGGATAGCATTTCCGGGAAACTGTCGGAAATCCATTTCGATGAATCGCCCTTGACGTGCTGCAGGAAATCGGAGACGGTGACGTCGGGGCGAAGCTTGACGAGCATGTGAACGTGCTCATCGACGGCATTGACGCGGAGCGGGATGCCCCCCTTCTTCCTGGCGATCCCGCACATGTAGCGAATGATGCGGTTTCTGATGTCGGGCCTGAGGAATGGCTGGCGTCGCTTCGTGCTGAAGACGAAGTGATAGAGGTTGTTGGTGAATGTGTGGCCCATGATTCTCCACGGGCTGAAGCCCGTGGCTACATTCTGCCGCCCCCATGCGGGGGCTGGATGGTGCCGCCAGACCGTCTTGCCGGTGCGGTCGAGTTGGTATGTTATCGCGCGGGCGGGGGATTGTCAATGGGGTTTCAGGGGCGTAACATGGCAGGGCAGCCCGCGGGGGCTGCCCTGTTCGTGGTAGGATTTGCGCGAGGCCGTTTTACAGCGGGCACGAGGTGTTCAGCTTGTTCCTCACGAAGATGAGGTCGAGGATGTTGATCCTCGTGTCTTCGTTCACATCGGCTTTCCAGTTGTCGCCGGTGTTCACATCCTGATTCAGCTTGTTGCGGATGAAGATGAGGTCGAGGATATTCACCCTGCAGTCGCCGTTGGCATCGCCTTCGATGGGCCAGGCGAGCGGCCAGTAGATGGCGTCGCCGGCGATCTCGTTGTTGACGGGGATGATCTTGTAGTTCGTGCCGGCGGTAATGGCGAAGGTGACGCTGTGGGCGAGGCCGACGGCGTTCTCGATTGCGGAGTTGGGCGTGGTGCCGGACAGGCTGACCGCGCCGTACTTCACCGAGCCTTCCGCCGGGATGTCTGTATCCCACGTGGCGGTGGCGGTGCCTGTCGCTGGCGGATCGGAATCCGCGTTGTCGACGACGACGACATTCGACACGACCGGCACGGCGGTGCTGAACAGGATGGATGCCGTGGCGCCGCCGATGTTTCCGGCCGAGTCGAGCGCCCACGCATACAGCGTCACGCCGCCGGCAACCGGAGGCGGTTGCACGCCGCCGATGATCGTGTAGCTGGTGGGAGCATCGGCCAGCCAGCCCGGATCGTCGGCGGGCGGAACCGCGTCGGACTCCGTGATCATGTAGCCTGCTATCGTGGTGCTTTCATCCGCGGGCTGGGCGCTCAGCTCAACGGCCACCGTTGCGTCATTGGTCAGCAGGGTGCTGCCGCTGGTGGCGTCCGTCACGGCGAAGGTCACCGCCGGCCCGGAGATCTCGTTGAACCCGATCAGGTTGAAGCCGTTGAGGTCGAGCACACCGGCTTCCACCAGTTTCCGGCTGTTGGTGAGCTGGCCGTCGAGGGTGAGGTCGCCGCCGTCGCTGTAGACGTCGTCGAGCAGTTGGTAGGACGCGCCGGTGCCGAAATCGGCAGCGTGCCACTTCTCGGGGCCGTTGACCGTGGTATCGCGCGTGCCCGACTTGATGGTGCCGGCGCCGGCGAAGCGGAACAGCCCCACCGATTCATACACCTGCTTGCCGGTGGTGCGGTTGTAGGTGTAGTTGCTGTTGGAGTCGTAGGTGAAGCTGCCGTGCATCTCGAGCACGCTGGAGGCGTGGCAGGCGATGCGAGACGTGTTGCCGTCCCACGTGATGTTCTCCGGCCCCGGCGTGTCGTAGAGGAAGTCCTTGCAGATGATCGTGTCGTCGGCGCCGATCATGAGGATCTGGCCATTTGCAAGGCCGACGTTGAAATCGGTGCCCGGCATGCTGAGCGTGTTGGCTCCGGTGGCGTCGAAGCGCACCTGGAAGGGGTTCCCCTGAACGTTGAAGTAGGGACCGTTGAAGGTCGTCATGCCGTTCAGGATCAACGTCCCGGTGGGGCAGAGAAGGACCGCGCTGTCGAAGCCATCCCACGGGAAGGTCCACGGGTCCGTCAGCGAGCCCGCCCCGAAGCAGAGCAGGCCGACGGTCATGTTGGATGTGGAATCGACCGTGATGACATACGTTCCACGAATCTGGAGTTCCTTGCCGGGGTTGCTGAACCGCGAGCCGGCCTCCATCGTCAGCTTGTTGGTGACGCCGGTGATGCCGCCCAGGCGCGTTGGCCAGTCGTACCACACGTTCATCGTCAGCTCGGCGTCCTGCATGAGGTGGATGGCGCCAACCTGCCCGGGAATGCCCGTGCCGCCCTGCGCGATCGACACGGCCACCGGGTTCACGCCGTCGCCGATGATCAGTGTGCCCTTCAGCACGCCGCTGTTGATGTTCGGCACGCCCGGCCTCGATTCAACGACCTTGGGCATGTTGGTGATCCTCGCGTCGACGGCGATGGTTGCCGTATCGGCGTCGCCGATGGTATCGAACGGGTAGCCCCCGGTGCCGCCCGACCAGTTGGCGGGGTTCCGCCAGTCGCCGTCTTCCGCCTCGTCCGTCCACGTGTAACTCAACGACGACGTGGTGGCGACGGTGACGACTTGCGTGGTGGCATTCGCGTGGATCTCCAGCTCGTATGGCGTTTCCTCGAAGAGGTCGGTGAGGGCGAGGCTGAACTGGACGCCGAATGGCGCGGGGCCGGCGAGCATGTCGCGGGGCTCGCCCTGCACGCCGTACATGATCCAGCAGACCGCCTCAACGTCCGTTTCCCACGTAACGTAGATGGTGTTGCAGCGGGGGGACGTGACGAGGTCGATGATCGTGGCCGTGCCCGTGGCGTAACCGATCGTGTCGCTGGCGCCGGCGAGCCGGTCGTTGCTGTCCTTCACCCAGGCGTAGATCGTCACGTCGCCCTCGGGGCCGGTGATTTCATAGCTCGTGGGGAGCGTGGGCTGCCAGCCGAGATCGTCAAGGGCCGGCGCCGTGGCATCCTCATTGATCAGGTATCCGGTGATCGTGCCGCTGCCCGGCTCGACGATCATCGTCGCGTCAACTGTGGCGCTGTTGGTGAAGAAGCCCCTGTGGGTGGTCGAGCCTTCCACGGAGAAGGTGAGCGACGGCGGAACGATCGACGCGGTGAACCCGACGAGGTCGAAGCCGTTCAGGTCAATAATCCCGTTGTCCACCAGCTCGCCCACGCTGGTCAGGAGTCCGTCGAGGGTGAGGTCGCCGCCATCGCTGTAGATGGTGTCGCGCAACTGGTAGAATGCCCCGGTGACGAAGTCCGCGGCGTGCCACAGCTCAGGGCCGTTGAGCGTGGTCTGGCGCGTGCCCGACTTGATGGTGCCGGCGCCCGCGAACCGGAACGTGCCCACCGTCTCGTAGACCTTCATGCCGGTGATGCGGTCGTAGGTGTAGTTGCTGGTGGGATCGTAGGTGAAGCTGCCGCGCATCTCGAGCACGCTGGAGGCGTGGCAGGCGATGCGAGACTTGTTGCCCGTCCACGTGATGTTCTCCGGCCCCGGCGTGTCGTAGAGGAAGTCCTTGCAGATGATCGTGTCGTCGGCGCCGATCATCAGGATGTGGCAGTTGCCCAGGCCGAGGTTGAACTCGCTGTTGGGCATGCTGAGCGTGTTCGCGCCGGCCGCGTCGAAATGCATTTCGGCGGGGTTGGACGCAACCCTGAAGTAGGACCCGTTGAACGTGGTCATCGCGTTCAGATACACCTTGCCGCCGTTGGGGCAGATCTCCACGGCGCTGTCGAAGCCGTCCCACGGGAATGTCCATGGGTTGCTGGGCACGCCGGCCGTGAAGTACAGTTGGCCCACGGTCATGTTCGATGTCGAATCGGCCGTGATGATGTACGTGCCGCGGACGTAGAAGTCCTTCCCGGGGTTGCTGAACCGGGAGCCGGCGCCCATCGTCATCTTGTTGGTGACGCCGGTGATGCCGCCCATTCGCGTGCCATAGTCGTACCACACATTCAGCGTGAGTTCAGCGTCCTGCTTCAGTTCAATGGCTCCCACTTGGCCGGCGAAGCCGGTGCCGCCCTGGACGATGGATACTGCCGCGGTGTCGGTTCCATTGCCGACGATGATCGTGCCTTTCATGACGCCGCTGTTGATGTCGGGCGCGGTTCCCGACAGGACCGCCTTCGGCATGTTCGTGATCGCGGCGTCCGCGTCGATGGTCGCAGTGTCGGCCTGACTCATCGTGTCGAACGGATAGCCGCCGGTTCCACCCGACCAGTTGTCGGGAGTCTGCCAGTCGGTGTCGACCACACCGGTCCAAACGTAATCCGTTGCCGATGCCGGCACTGTCGCCAACATGACGGCCCCCAAAACAACCCACAAAACTCTGAACAACCGTTCTGCCTTCATAGCTCTACCCCTTATCAGGAATAGGAGAGCGACGCCGCGCCGCAACACACGGACGCGCGCCGCCCCAAAAATAAAAACGTATTGAAGCCCCGCCTGCGATTTCCTAGGGCGGGCACGTCGGTGTCCCAGCGAATGGCTACGGTGCCGTCGGTGGTGCCGCGGGCAATGACGTTTGAGACGGCAGGCGTCGCCGTGCTGTAGAGGATGGAGGCTGACTTGGCGGGGCTGATCACGTTGGCGGAATCCTTGGCCCACGCCCAGAGCGTGGTGCTGCCTTCCGCTTCGAGCGTCCAGGCAGTCGGTGCCGGCGAGCCCCATGCCGCATCGTCAACGGCGGGGGGAGTGGACGTGGTGGTCACCGCGTAGGCGTCGATGGGATTCTGCCCGGCCTCCGCAGCGATCGTCAGGCGACGTCCGCCGCGTTGGTGAACGAAGGGTTCACCGTGCTGGTATCGTTGATGGTGAACGCAGTGACGAGCGGGCCGACGTGCGTGCCATGCACCCACACTTCCATCGCTTGCATGTAGTCGCTGCCCCAGATGCTCGTGCATTCGAAGATCAGGTAGCGGCCGGGTGTCGGCGTGAAGGTTATGTTGACGCGGCTGGCGGGGTTGACGGGATTGGCAAGCTGGCCGCTGGTGACTGCCGGCCCCCAGTCTGCCTTGACCGCTGAACTCGTGTCGGTGACGTAGATGGCGTAGTCCTTGATGCACGCATCTTTGGCTCGGGGGAGATAACCCAACGTGTCCACGAGATACTGTGTGCCGAGGTCCAGCCGCAGCCATTGGGGATTGGCGACGCTGCTGCCCCCGCCCGCCTTGAAATGGGTGTAGGGGTTGCCATCGATTGCCCTGGCGGGGAACCACGCCGCTTGAGTCGAGGACGAAGTTGCAGTGATCAGGGCCTTCAAGATCTCCGGCGACTCGCCGCGTGCAGCCGTGCTGCACCAGAACGCGATGCCGACAATCACACACAGGGCAATCACGGAACTTCTTCTCATGGCAAATCTCCTTGCGCAACCGTGAGAACGGAAAGAGCGGACCTGAAAGCGACACGCTTTCAGCAAATCCAACCCTGCCATAACACTGCAAATAGCGTGCCAACGCTCCCTCCCCAGCCTGATGCGCCATACGTAACTCATTGTGGCAAAAGTACTTGCAATAATCGACAGGCGGTTTCAGCCTCGCGGCATTTTGGGGGGAGCGTTGCTTTGGATGGACATGATAATCAGGGTATCAGAGCGTGGAATAGAGATAAGTCCTTATACCGCACATAGTTACGGCGTGTTGCACTAATTGGACGCAATGTCTATGGAAAGCATCGCTCCGGGGTATGGGCAAGACTACATGCGCGGCCGCACCGGGTGCAGCCCGGCTGCGGGTGGTGGTGCTCAAGGTGCCTGACACCTTGAGCAAAAAAACCTTGGATTCAGCGAATATCATGCGGTACTATTGCTTTCCTGTTCTGCATGGCAGGGGCGAACCTTGTGTTCGCCCTCGTCAGGATCGGTGATGGTGCTCGGCCCTGTGTCTGCATAACCGTCCTTGACTCAATGCCGTTGGCCCCTACGGGCTCAATACCAGTGGCGTGAGGATAAGGCCAAAAGAGGGCGGGCGATTCGCTGCGACCGCTTCGGTCGCAGGAAGACATCGCTCAGCCCGCCCCTACAGCGACCAGGCATCCTTAATCTCACGCCATTGGGGCACAATACGGAGGTACTCCATGTACGAGAAGCAGTTGTCGAAAGCAGTGAGGCTTGGGTTGCAGCCGGGAACGGCGCTGTGGAACCTGTATCGGCCGGAGAATGCTGAGTTTGCGTTCAGGTCGAAAACGCTGGCGGAGGCGCGGGCTTGGCAGAAACGCACGGCCGCCGCACTGGCCGAGACCATCGGGTTCCAGGATCTGCCGAAGTTTCCGCTCAGCCCGAAAAAGATCGAGAGCGTTGACAAGGGCGATTACATTCGCGAGAAGATCATCATTCGCACGGCGCCCGACATGACGATGCCGGTGTACCTGCTGCTGCCGAAGAAGGGCGGGCACGGGGACCCGCCCCTACAATCGAAGGGCGGGCACGGGGACCCGCCCCTACAATCGAAGGGCGGGCGATTCGCTCGAAGACTCGCTCAGCCCGCCCCTACGTCGAAGACGGCACCGATGCCGGTGGTAATCGCGTTTCACGGGCACGGCTACGGCGTGAAGGATATCGTGGGCCTGTGGGAAGACGGCGCCGAGCGGAACACCCCGGACGGCTACCACAAGGATTTCGCGGTGGCGCTGTGCAGGCGGGGCTTTGCGGTGGCGGCGCCTGAGATCTCGTGCTTCGGCGAACGCCAGACCGATTTCTCCTACCTGAACACGCGGATCGGGCAGGTCGCGCCCACCACCTGCACGCACTCGGCGATGCTTGCGTTCACCCTGGGGAAGTCGGTGGCCGGGCTGCGCGTGCACGACGCGAAAGTGCTGGTCGATTACCTGGCGACGCGCAAGGAGCTCGACGCCGCCCGCCTGGGCGCCATGGGGATCAGCGGCGGCGGAATGCACACGTTCTTCTCGACGTGCCTGGACCCGCGCATCAGGGCCTGCGTGGTCAGCGGCTACTATTCGACCTTCCGCGACAGTATCCTGGGGATGGCGCACTGCGCGTGCAACTTCGTGCCGGGGCTGCACCGGTTCGGTGAGATGTACGACCTCGTGGGGCTGATCGCTCCGCGGCCGATGCTGGTGGAAGCGGCGAACTACGATCCCATCTTCCCGATCAGGGCGGTGCGGCAGAGCGTGAAACGGGCGAGGGAGGTCTACCGGGTGTTCGGGGCGGAGGGGGAGGTGGAAACGGATTTCTTCGAGGGCCGGCACCAGATCAGCGGCAAGCGGGCATACGATTTCCTGTGGGAGAAGGTAGCGGCGGCGGTTGGCGGATGAGAGGGTGGGTTTGACACGAAGGCACGAAGACACGAAGGATCACGAAGGAAGAGGAAGAGGAGGGAGAAGAGGAAGAGGGGTGACAACGAAAGAACGGAAGAACGGAAGATGAAGAAAAGAAGAGGAAGAGGGTTTAACAAGGATGAATGGGATGAATGGGATGAAGAGGTGGGTTGGCCCTCTTACTCATCACCCCTTCATCTCATCATCCCTCTTCTTCCTTCGTGCCTTCGTGTCAAAAACACACCTCAAGTCTTGTCGATTCGGCGGAGCAGCCGGCCGAGGAGGATGCGGTAGCGGAGGTCGGCGCGGAGCTTGCCGAGGCAGGCGAACGCGAGGCACGCGATGCACACGACAATGGCGGGCATGGAG
>Ga0307378_10012946_pt1 | contig 10612 bp, 10 predicted proteins | sample UN1MG_FD_202238 | JGI IMG/M metagenome (GOLD analysis project Ga0307378, IMG submission 202238) | Soil microbial communities from Risofladan, Vaasa, Finland - UN-1 | ecosystem: Environmental > Terrestrial > Soil > Coastal area > Acid sulfate soil | place: Finland: Risofladan, Vaasa | collected...
CTTAATGCTCCGTTATTCCCGATGCATTTGAGAGTTGCTCCGGGCCTGCTGTAATATGGACAGTGACTGCATAGGAAGCGTATTTCAGCAATAAGGAAATACAGAACGATAAGCAGGAGGTATCCGATAAGTCCCCACCATAAGCCCGTATGCAGTCCGATAATGATGAGCAGGATCAAGGTGGCGGCAAATGTGGGTGTTGCCACTGATATAAATGCATACAGTGTCTCTTTCTGCCATCGGCAATTCAGGTCATGGTTAAGTTCACATCGACCGCAGTTTGAATTATCACGCACGGTGCATGATAGGTTGTTGCTCCCCGGGGCTTCGGTCATGGAAAACAGTTACCCTGACTTTTGATAACATTACCGGCATTTAATCCCAATACGGCCCCGGTTGCCTCCGCTTCCATCATTCCTTCTGGAAATGTGATTTTAAAATGCCATCCACGGCGAAATCCGTATGCATTTCCGTGGGAAAGCATGCACATATACATGATTTAATAGAGTGTTAAGACCGATATTCTCCTGAATGGCGCACCTCACCGTTGACATCGGCGGGCGGCCGGGAATTGACTGCCGGGGATTTTGCGATTATTGCTACTTTAAGCACGTGAAAGAAACCGCTCCTTTCGGCTGCCGCTACTGCCCTCCTTATAAAAAAGGGTGTGATTACTGCAGCAGAAGTGTAAGGGAATATTACTCCGGGTTTAAAGAACTCAGGGAGATTGGCGATGATATCCTGGCCACTCTGCAGACACTGAACGATGATGTGAGCAGAGTGACCATCAGTGGCGGCGGAGACCCGAGCTGTTATCCGAGATTCAGGGACCTTATAGAACTTCTCTCCAGCATGGAGGCCCCGCTCCATATCGGGTACACCAGTGGCAAGGGATTTGATGATCCTGATATTGCCGGGTTTCTCATCGATAACGGACTGTCCGAGATTTCCTTCACTGTATTTTCTGTCAATCCCTCACTAAGGAAGCAGTACATGCATGATCCCACTCCCGAGGCCAGCCTGGAAGTCCTGGAAACACTATGCGGGAAGATCGATGTCTATGCAGCGACAGTGGTCCTTCCCGGGGTCAATGACGATCAGGTGCTGGAGGAGACCTGCAGCTGGCTGGAAGATCGGGGGGCGAAGGGGCTTATCCTCATGCGGTTTGCGAACAGAGCGGATCAAGGTCTTATTCTTGGAAATGCACCCCTTATTAAAGGACATAAAGTCCATTCTGTTGATGAATTCCGTGATATAGTGACATCTCTGTCCAGTCGCCATACGATGAAGATCAGCGGCACACCGCTTTGGGACCCGGGGATAGGATCACCGTTTGCCATACTGCAGGAACATGATCTGCTGGAAAAACTTCCCAGAGTTACTCGAAAGGCCACGGTAATCACAGGGTCCGTTGCCGCCCCATATCTCAAGAAAATTCTGGATTCATGCGGAAGTGGTGCGAGAGTGGTCACCGCACCAAAAGAGATTGCGTGCCTGATCACTGAGAAGGACCTGGAAGATCTGGATACCGCCGATCTGGACGAACTGGTAATTATTCCAGGCCGGGCCTTTGTACATGACCGGAACGCTCATACGGTACTCACCAGGGACGGTGTGGACAGGAACGTCATGCGGGGGCCTGAAATGCTCACCGCAGACGCCGAGACCAGTATGGGAATGAACCAACAGGCTGTTCTCATGATGGAGATGGAAGGATTATCCGAGCTTATCAGGCTGATTAATATGTATGGCCAGCAATAAGCCGGTTTTTCATTTTTTTGCACATTGACGGCTACGATAAGATTATTACATACTCAACCGAATGATAAGTAGCACTCTTTCCATAACTGGAAGTGCTGGCATATGTAAATCCGACGTGCCGCTCCCGGCACGGCCCCCAGAAATTGGGCTTTGGGATTACAGAGAGTCGGCAAAGATGACTCTTTTCGGATTTACATTATATATGGGAGATGAAAAATGGCAAGAATGCACGCACGCCGGCGAGGCGATTCAGGATCTGTCCGGCCATACCGCAAAGAACCCCCTGAATGGGCCAATACCGATGTTGAAGCAATCAAAAAGATCATTTATGATCTTAAAAAGGAAGAGGTCTCCAGCGCCAAGATAGGATTGATACTCCGTGACCGATACGGAGTTCCTGATGTGAAGCTGATTACCGGAAAGCGTATTGGTCAGATCATTCGCGAACAGGGATTGGAACCAGAGATTCCCGAAGATTTGAGAAACCTGATGGAGAAAGCGCTCGGGTTAAGGAAGCATCTCTCTGAAAACAAGAAGGATGTGCATAATAAACGACAGCTGCAGTTGACCGAGTCAAAGGTCCGCCGGTTGGTACGATACTATGTCGGAACCGGCAAGCTGCCGAAAGGATGGAGTTATAAACCCGAAACTGCCGAAATCCTTCTGTCCAGATGATGCATGTCCCTCAATGAAGCCGCATCGCAAGTCGCAGATCACCTGCAGAGGCAGGAATTTGTGGAAGTATATGCCCATCATGATGCCGATGGGATAGCCGCAGCTTCCATCCTCTGCCTGGCCATGCTTCGCAGGAAGATGAAGTTCCGCCTGCGGATTCGGTCAAGGATCAATAGCGGAGATATTCCTCCGGATAAAAGCGTCCTGCTCTGCGATTTCGGCTCGGGGCTGGAGGATCTCCCTGAAGAGGTAATTGTAATCGACCATCACCTTCCCCGCTTCAAAGGCGGACTTCATGTAAATCCCCGAATTTTCGGTGTGGATGGTGATCGTGAACTATCGTCTTCAGGTACCTCATACCTGGTAGCCCAGAAACTGGGTGACAACCGGGACCTGGCAGGTCTTGCAATGCTCGGAATCCTCGGGGACGGACAGGAACTGGAGGGGCCGAACCTTGAAATATTCAACGAAGCGGTGGCACAGGGAATCATTTCCCTGGAAAAAGGATGCAGGCTCCCGGGAAGGGATGCTCATGAACGCCTCATTTCGGCTATTAACCCCTATCTCCACCAGATAAGCGGGGACGAGGTGGCTGTTGCCGACCTGATAGACGGGGCGTTAAAGGGTGAAAATCTCGAAATAGATACCCTGGTATCATTGATCGTGCTTCGGATAAGTCCATATTCCCCTATGAAAACCCTGATGGACCTCTATGGCGATCGGTATTCCCTGGAGCGTGAAATCATCCCCGACGCTCACTCCCTTGCTGCGATAGTGGACGCCTGCGGAAAATGCGGGAGAGGGGGACTGGCCGCATCGCTCTGCCTCAGGTCACCTGGCGGCGTGGCTGAAGCGTGGGAGACTGCAGTCCATCACCGGGCGAGGGTCGTAAAGGCAATAAGGGATACCCTCCAGAAGGGAGGAAAGGACGGCTTTTTCGAGGTTGGAGATGTCTCGGTGGCCAGCGATGTCGCCGATGCCCTTTTCCGAGACTGCATAACCAAAAATCCGGTCATTGTTTCGGCAAAGGCAAAAGATCTCTGTTATATCTCGGCCCGTTCTCCCGATAGCCTTTCAATTGATCTCGGCGAGGTCGTAAGGGAGGCTGCAGCGGAGAGTGGCGGCTTCGGTGGAGGGCATCGCATGAGGGCTGGTGCAACCATCAGCTGCTCCCGGCTGGATCAGTTCCGGACACGTCTTAATCAGGTGCTTGCCGTATGATGAAGATCAAAGGCACTATTCGGACCTGGCACAGGCATCCTGAGTGTGTGGCCGGAGCAGTGAAGCCGGACAACCTTTCCAGCATGCATACCGGCGAAGGGGAGGATGCGGTGATCACAGTGGTCAGGGGCCAACAGCTCAGGTCGGTCATCGCCTCGGTAGATGATTACCTGATGAATCTCACAGTAGCGGAGGATCTATGTGGTCTGACTTTAAAATGAAGACAAAACTCCAGTTTAGTGGAGAGATTGGAAAAGATGCTCAGGAAGCGTTTAAAGGAGCAATTGAAGAATCTAATAAAGTCGTTTTTTGGAAAGGGGTTCCAAAAGCAGTCACTGATCCGAAGAATGTGGGCCAGATCACAGGTGATCCTCAATTTATGGGGAATTCCGTGGAGCTTGAGTTTGCCAGCGGGCCCTATACCCGTGTCCATGATGCCCTGTTCCGGTTCAGGAAGCAAATTGCCCCTGTCATGGGCAGGCACAGGATTGGGCTTCGGGAGATAGAAATTAAAGAATTTTCTATCAAAATCACGGGTGACTTCCCGGAAGAATTCCGTATTCCCAAACTACCGTTTATCAGGGAATCCTCCCTTGTTGACGGAACACTCACACTGGTTCTGGAAGTAACCGAATCCGATCTGGAGAACAAGATTCCAGACCGGCTGGTGCGCCTGGTGGAGGAGAAGATACAGGCCGCCACCTATGGAGGAAAGGGCGAACACTGGGATCTGGTCTTTGAGAGTGGCATCAAACCGAGATTTAACGAGTCCGATCCTACCGAGGAAATGGTAAAAAGAGGCTGGATCAAGCATTCGTGGTCAAGGGGGCAATGGATACACGGCCCTCAGTCGGTCCAGCTCTTTAGGGCATTCGAAAAAATCGTGCTTGAAGAAATCATCAGGCCCATGTGCTTCTCCGAGATGATCTTTCCCAAGCTTGTTCCCTGGGACGTATGGAAGCGATCAGGACATGCGAAAGGGGTGTATCCGGAGATATACTATGTTTGCACCCCGAAGACCCGTGATCCAGCCTACTGGGAGGATATCGGAGATTACTTCAAGGTGACGGGCGAGGTGTGGACCGAGGAGATCAGGAAGCGGCTTGACGGCCCGATCGGAGGTCTGTGTTATGCACAATGCCCCCCATTCTGGCCTTTTCTCCAGGGAGAGACGCTTGCAAACGACTGTCTTCCGATCAGGGTCTTTGACAGGAGCGGAACCTCACACCGGTATGAGAGCGGGGGCATCCATGGCATTGAACGAGTGGATGAATTCCACCGGATAGAAGTATTATGGCTGGGAACTGCAGAACAGACGGTGAAGATTGCCGACGATCTACACGAGGCCTACCATCACGTATTTGAGGACATTCTCGAGCTTGAGTGGCGCAGTGCCCAGGTTACACCCTGGTTCATGGCCCAGGAAGGGATGATCGACACCGGCGAGGGGTGCGAGTGCGGCGAGAGGATAGGCACCATGGATTATGAGGCATATCTCCCGTACAGCAAGAGCTGGCTGGAGTTCCAGAACGTGAGCATCAATGGGGACAAGTATCCGAAGGGCTTTTCCGTCAAGATACAGAGCGGCGCCGAATGCTGGTCCGGTTGTTCAGGGATAGGCCTTGAGCGGTGGACCGCAGCGTTTCTGGCCCAGAAAGGACTTGATATCGAAAACTGGCCCAATGGAGTGGCAGAAATTGTTGATAAATTTGATGAAGTATTTAGATTCCTTTGAATGGTGATACAATGGCAAGAAAGAAACAAGTTGGAAGAAGAGTTGAAGGATGGAAGACGAAGAGCTGGTATAAGGTCTATACCCCGGATAACCTGGGCAAGGTATATATCGGCGATACCATCGCAAATGATGCAGAGAATGTGGTCGGCAGAGTGATGCAGACCACCCTTGGCGAGATCATAAATGACTATGCCAAGCAGAATGTGAAGATGAGATTTAGGATCGCGAGCGTAGCCGGAGATTCCGCATATACTGAATTTCTGGGGCACGAATTGACCCGGGATTATCTGAGATCAATGGTGAAACGCCGTACTTCCCGGATCGACTGCCATGTTCCGATAACAACAAAAGACGCGAGGAAAGTCGTACTCACCGTGACCTGCTATACCCTTTCCAGGGCAAATCTGAGCCAGGCACATGCCATTAGAGGCGCTATTTCCGAAAAGGTCCTCGCCCACGCGGCGGAAGGCGATTTCAATGACCTGATAAATGGCATTGTGACCGGTGAAATCTCAAAGGAAGTTTTCAAGACAATAAAACAGATTTTCCCCATCCGCAGGGTTGAGATCATCAAGTCAAAGGTAGGCAAAACAAAGGTTCTCTAAGGAGTCGGCAACAGGACCAGCCTCCCCGTGAGGCGGTTATCTGCCTCTCCAGACTATTTTTTATTCCGGACTTTTCGAAATACCTGTGGAGAAGAGTGAAGCATAATACCGAATGGTACCCATCTCTTCTGGATGACTGCACGGAAAATCCTGCTGTGTATCCTCGACGGCGTATCTGACCGCCCCTGCCCTGAATTCGGCAACCTGACGCCTTTACAGGCTGCATACACGCCAAACCTGGATACCATGGCACGTGAAGGGATATGCGGAATTATGGATCCCATTGGACCGGGAATACGGCCGGGATCCGATACCGCTCATCTGAGCATACTTGGATATCCGCCGGAACACTACTATACGGGAAGAGGACCCCTGGAAGCAGAGGGGAGTGGAATTCATATGTTACCCGGCATGATCGGGTTTCGCGCGAATTATGCCACTGTGGACAGCCACGGGGTAGTGATCGATAGGCGGGCCGGGCGGATACCGCACACAGCCCCCCTGAGTGAAGCCATCCAGAAAGGTGTGGATCTCTCTGGGTATGGCGTTGAATGCATTTTCCGGTCCGGTGCAGGGCACCGTGCTGTACTGGCTTTCAGGGGTGAAGGCCTGGGGGCAGAAGTCTCCTCAAATGATCCGAAGGAAGAGGGTGTGGTACCCTCCCTGTTCAGGCAACTTCAAAAAACGCCTGAAAATGAGAAAACTGCGGCTGTCCTTAATGAATTTGTCAGGCAGGCTGTTGATATTCTTAAAGATCACCCGCTCAACATCGAGCGGGCTGGCATCAGAGTACCCCTGGCCAACATGATCCTCATCCGCGGTGCAGGGAAGATGGGTCATTTTGAACCTTTTTCAAAACGATATGGAATAGAAGGAAGCGTTATATCGGCAGCAACCCTGATTTTAGGGATAGGGACTGCAATCGGGCTCTCCCATGTCAAAGTGGAAGGCATCACAGGATCGGCGGATACGAACCTGAAAGGAAAAATCGCGACTGCAATTCAAGAACTGGAACGCGTTGATTTTGTCCTTCTGAACATCAAGGGGGCTGATGAGGCTGGACATGACGGGGATCCTGTCCGGAAAAAAGAGTTTATAGAGCAGGTGGATACTGAACTGGGTCATCTTTCCGCTTTGGAAGACTGCCTTTTGGTCTTCTGCGGAGATCATAGCACGCCCTGCAGTATAAAAGATCATAGCGCCGACCCTGTCCCCCTCCTCATCCGGGGAGAAGGGGTGCGGGTTGATGACGTGGATCGCTTTGATGAATTGTCATGTGCCAGAGGGGGGCAGCACCGTATCTGCGGTGGTTCGCTTATGCCCATCCTTATGGACCTGACCAACCGCTCCCATAAATATGGAGCCTGATGGAGAGAGAGATGAATCCGGAATATACTCCTGCTGGAATTTTTGGGGTGGATACGATTTCGTTTATCGAGCCATCCTATGCCGACCTGATTGATGACCACTTCACGGACCTCATGACAACCCTCGAGGGGGATCAGGGAAGGCTGTTGATCGATGAAGAGTCAGATCCGCTTGCACTTGCGGTCATGACCACAGACGGGTGGATTGCCGGCTCATTTCACCTGCGGCGCCCCACTGCCACCCTGATTGAATATTTTGAGGGACTGGGAGGAGATATCTACCAGGAGGATCGGGACATATGGGAGCAGTCTTTGTGTGAATATTACAGCCTTGCCATTAAGCGGACTGTAGGCCCGGCAATGGAAGACCTGAATCCAAGCCGTGCGGGGATGATCGATTCGCTCCTGGAAGAAATATGGGGAGAACAGGAGGGAGTGGCATGCCTGGACTGCTGCTGCGGGTCAGGTGTTGGCTCACTCGTACTTCGCGACAGGGGAATGAAGCCCGTATCATTTGATATCGATCAGTCGCTTCTCTCGCTCGGATTTCATACAGGGAGGCTTCGGCCGGAGTTTACCATATGCATCGACGCCTCGATTGCCAGCAGGTACACGGGTCAGGCAGAGAGCGGGCTGGGACTCATGTTCGGTGAGTTCAATGACTTCAATACTGACTCATGGGAGATGATCACTGCAGAACTGATCTCCCTTACCGACAGGTCTCTCATCACTGTCGGCACAGAGAGGGAAGCAGCCATGGTTAAGCAGTGGGGAGAATCGCGGCATCGGCAGGTAGAAGTGGAAGAGAACCCCCGTGACCCCATATATGACCGGTTTGTCTGCATTATTGAAGAAGAGTCGTAAAAAATGAATCCGGGTTACCCTTATAGGATAAAGAGTAATAGGAGTGAACATGAATCAGGATCTTCCTGAATCCGGGAAAAGCCTCGTCCCTTCGAAAAGACTCAGGTCCCTTTACAACCTCTATCTCATTATTATTGTATGGATTGGAATCCTGCCATGGTTAATCCCAATTGCACTGTTCATCTCCCCGAAGGTGACATTGCTAATTGGCATCCCCATCATGGCGATAGTCCTGTTCGCACTGTGGTGGATACCCAAATACTATTCGACAATCCGTTATATCCTCACAGACAAGGAAATTAACTGGAAACGCGGGGTGTGGTTTAAGCAGACGGGAATTGTGCCATATAACAGGGTTACAAATGTCGATATCCTTCAGGGGCCACTGTCACGCCTCTTTTTGGTCTCTTCTGTCCGTATACAGACTGCCGGATATTCTGCCCAGGCAGCTGCGGAGCTGGTCCTGGCCGGAATTGAAGATCCGGAAAATTTGCGGGAGATAATCATGCGGCATATCCATTCTGGCCCTCCCGGGGCGGTGGAGACTTTTGCAGAGAGCGGCAACGAAGCAGAGATTCAAAAGAGTATACTTGCAGAACTAACAATGGTACGAAAACTGCTTGAGAAGTAGCAGCAGCTGGTTTTTTTTCTATTTTTTCCGTTTCTTTTTAGGAGGGCTGTGAACATCTTCATCCTGCTCGCCGCATTCCAGTTCGGCAGCGATGTCCACAGGTTCATCCATTTTCCTGATCAGTGACAGGATTCTGAGGAGACGTTCCACCCCGATAAAATGCTCAGCCATGACTCTGGAAAGTGGGGTAAGTTCAATTTTTTTGTTTGTCTCAGCAACAAGCCTGTGCTTAACCAGAATCGGGAGAACCGTCTCCATGGTCCCCACCATATCGTTGCAGATGGCATTCAGCGCTTCTTTGTCACCCCTGCATACCACAGCATTGGCCACATATTCCTCTGAACTCTTCTCGACATCATGGATCGGGGCTACCTCCTCCATCTCCCCTTTCAATAACCTCATCGCCATCTCTTCTTCAGTGGCCGATGATCCGCGGGCATATGTGGCTCCGGGTTCGGCAAGGATAACCACTTTTCCCAGGTCATGATAATCGGGCCTTCCTGCCCGACCGGCCATCTGGTTGAACTCCTGGACGGAGAGCCATGAAATACCCATGGCAAGTGAATCGAAGATGACCTGTGATGCCGGAAAGTCGACTCCTGCCCCAAGCGCGGCCGTGGTGACAACTGCTTTTAATTTTCCGGCTAGAAATAGGTTTTCTACATTTCTCCGTTCCTTTGATGTGAGTCCGGCATGATACGCTGCATAACCGGGCCCCAGTGCATCCGCAATTACGTGGCATCTGGCACGGGAATTGGAAAAGACTATAGTCTGGCCGTGAAAACCCTTGCTTGATACAGGGGTATATTCTACTTTACATAGGCGTTTAATTGTGGGAATTTTCTGTTTATGCTCAAGGAATACCAGGTATCTCTCCAGCGAAACTGGCCTGTCATCATAGCGTACCAGTGTAGCACCGATTTTTTTTGCCAGGAGATTTGGAACGCCGATTGTGGCACTTAAGTACAGGAACTGGGCCTTTGGCGCCAGGTATTTCAACCGGGCTATCAACCCGTCAAGCCGGTGTCCCCGGTCCTCATCCTCCAGCATCTGCACTTCATCAATGACTACCGTGCCCACCTGCGAGAGCTTTTTTCCGCTCCTGATCATATGGTCCACCCCTTCATAGGTCCCTACGACAATGGGTGAATGGACATTCCGATCGCCTACAGGCCGGTTTTCCGGCAGGTTGATCCGGCTTTTTCCTATCATGATGCCCACATCGGCAATTCCTCCGTATCGCTCCTCGAATCTCTGGTATTTCTGGACCGCCAGGGCGACCAGTGGTACAAGAAAAAACATCTGGCCCCTTCCTTCCAGGAAGTTTTTAAAACCGGCCATCTCTCCGATAAACGTCTTTCCGCTGGCAGTGGCTGATACTATGAGAAGGTCTTTGCCAAAGAGCAGGCCTGCATCCACGGCCATCTGCTGGGCAGGCATCAGGCTCTCTATCCCGCACAGGTCCACAAATTCGCGCGGAAGCGGCAGCTCCTCCAATTTTTGTGTATTCTGCACGGGGTGGGCTTCCAGGCGGTCAAAGAGTGTCTGAGACATCTGCATCTGATCAGGCTGGATACTGGCTAAGACGCGATCCATATCGCGATAATTCCTCAGCAGTTCCTCCAGGTGCCCAACTGCCTGCCTGCCGACGCGACCCATATGAGCCATCTCACGCCGGAGTTCCCTTTTTGCGCATTCAAAACAGATTTGCTCACCTTTTCCGTACCTGACCGAGGTTTTCCGATCAATGGGA
>Ga0307378_10012948_pt1 | contig 10611 bp, 7 predicted proteins | sample UN1MG_FD_202238 | JGI IMG/M metagenome (GOLD analysis project Ga0307378, IMG submission 202238) | Soil microbial communities from Risofladan, Vaasa, Finland - UN-1 | ecosystem: Environmental > Terrestrial > Soil > Coastal area > Acid sulfate soil | place: Finland: Risofladan, Vaasa | collected...
CAACGCGACGGTCTTCAAGCTGAGCGAGTACCCCATCACCGACATCGTCATCGATCATCCCGACGAGAAGGTGAAGAAGCGGTGGATGGAGTACTACCACGACCACCTGCGGTACCGCTCCTTCCAGGTAGAGAGCGGGCTCGACTACCACGCCTACGGCAACTGCGCAGTGAGTCTCAGCTTCCCGTTCTTCAAGTACCTCACCTGTAGGGTGTGCGACTGGAGTGAACGCGCTGACAAGACACGCAACTACTGGACCTTCACGAACTACGCCTTCCGTTTGAGCTGCCCGCGCTGTGGACACACCGCTGATGCTGTGGCGAAGGATCACTATTACCCGAACGCGAGTGGCATCCGCACCGTCCGGTGGAACGTTGAAGACATCGAGATCAACTACAACGACATCACCGGCCGGAGCACCTACTTCTACACGATTCCCGGACCGCTCCAGAGCGACATCGTCATCGGCAAGAAGGACGTGGTCGAGTCCATTCCGCAGATCTTCATCCAGGCTCTTCGCCAGCGGAAGGGCGTCGTCTTCAGCAAGGACAACTTCTTCCACCTCAAGCGCCCGACCATTGCTTGGCAGGATCGAGGCTGGGGCACGCCCATCATCCTGCCGGTGCTCAAGGATACGTTCTACCTGCAGATCATGAAGAAGGCGCAGGAGGCCGTGCTGCTCGAGCACATCGTTCCGCTGCGCGCCATCTTCCCCCAGGCCGCCTCCGGCACCAGCGATCCGTTCACCACGCTCAACCTCGTGGACTGGCGCGACCAGGTCGCCGCCGAGATCGCACGCTGGCGTTTCGACAACAACTACATCCCTATCATGCCCATCCCGATGGGGCAGCAGTCCATCGGTGGCGATGGAAAGGCGCTACTGCTCTTCAACGAGATGCAGCAGTTGAGCGAGCACATCATCATGGGCATGGGCGTGCCGCGCGAGTTCCTCATGGGCGGCATGAGCTACGCGGGCACTAACGTGTCGATGCGCATGCTCGAGAACCAGTTCATCAGCTACATGGGTCGGCAGCGTGCCATGGCCAAGTGGATCATGAAGACCGTCGCCAACTACATGGGCTGGCCGGAGGCGAACATCCGCTTCAAGCCGTTCAAGATGGCCGATGACCTGCAGCGCAAGGCCTACCTCTTCCAGCTCAACGGAGCCGGCAAGATCAGCGATACCACGCTGCTCGTCGATGCCGATCTCGACCAGGCGGAAGAGAACGAGATCATGGGCAACGAGGCGGACAACCGCATCGAAGGTCAGAAGAAGCAGCAGATCGCCATGGCTGAGATTCAGGGCGAAGCCCAGATGATCATGATGAAGTACCAAGCCAAGGCGCAAGAGGCGCAGATGGCCGCGCAGCAGGGCCCCATGGCCCCTGGTGAGCCGGGCGGACCCGAGGGCATGATGGACCCGTCCCAAGCCGGCGCGCAGGCCGAGGCTGGCTCAGAGGGTGGTGTTCCTGCAGCCGTGGAGAGCCCCGTGGGCCCAGAGCAGCGCCTCCCACCCGGACCCGAAGGGCAGCCCGGTGCCGAGGGCGGACAGGACATCACGCAGATGGCCCAAGCCATCGCGCAGCAGGTCTCGCAGATGGATCCGGAGATGCAGCAGCAGGCGCTGTCTGCAATCGGAGCGCAGTTCGGTCAGGAGATGGCTCAGCTCGTGCAGCAGCTACTCGGCTCAATGGGTGGCGGCGGTGGAGGCGAGCAGCCGGCTGTCGATACGAGGCCACTACCCGAGCAACTACCGCCACGCCGTGAGACCGCACTGGTGTAGGGCTAGAAAAAGGGCGCCCTTGTAAGGGGCGCCGAGGTGGCCTCGCAAGCAAGACCTACGCAGCTGCTGCAGCCTCGGCGGCTTCAGCATCAGCGCGTGTGTAACCAGCATGTGACGCAGCGGAGTTGGCCATTGCTTCTGCACGGAGTGCATCTCTCTTGGCGTTGGCGGCGTCCTCCTCAGCAGTGGCTGCCTTCTCTTCCAGCTTCGCAATGCGAATCTTGATGGCGGCCTTGGCTGTGCGGTAGCCGTCGCTTGTCAAGTCGATGACCTCATCGCCGAATCCGGCGACGATTTTGGCACTGTAGAACACGACCACAATCTGTAGCAACCGAGTAAAGATGGGGACCATGATGTCTCTCCTGGTTCGGGGTGAAAGGGTGACCGGTTGAGCTATTCCAGGTGCCGGTCGTCACCTGTTTCCTCGAGAAGCTCTTCTCGGCGAAGCATCAGGTTGCCTCACTAAACCCCCGGGAATTACCCGTGGCCATCATGAAGAGGGTGTTCCTCTCCATAGTTCTTATGCCTGAATTGCCCCTTCCTTTGCCCGTGTGTGGGTAGAAGAAAAGAGCCTGTGGGAGCGCTCCCTATCGGAGCGCTCCCTCGCGGGGACGGGATGTCAGTCCTTGAGCGCGACGCCAACGGCGGCGCCGATGAGCGCGCCGACGAACGCTGCGTCGGCGTTGCTCGCGCTGCTGCGTCGGGGACGCGGGCGCGAGGGCGCCTGGTAGCCGTCACGCAGACAGCTGTCGGTCTGGAACTGACTGACCTTGCCAGTCCGGTTGTTCAAGTACACACGGCCGTACCACGTGACTTCGTTCTTCACGCGGTCCGGGACCGAGCGCAGCGGGATGCGCTGCTCGGGCTTGCCGGCCTGCTTGCGCAGGAGGTACCAGCTGCCGCTGGCGCGCTCGAGGACCACGAGGTCCTCGCAGATGAAGCCGAAGCGGCTGTGCTCCGTCCAGTTGACGGGGTTGTTCTTGACGGTGCGGAAGGTGAAGATGCTCATGAGTTTGCTCCTCATTGGGGACGCGAGTGCCTCTCGCTTGGGAACAGAGGTTTCCCCTGTTCATAGTTCTTATCCCCGCTTTTACTCGTCTTTTGCGGCTCCTTTCTTGGTGTCATCTGCCCACTTCTCCCGCACGTCTCGGTCGTTGGAGCACACGATGATGTGCCCCCAGTCGGCCGGCTTCTTGTTGCGGTGATGACCCGGCACGATGCACCAGATGACATCGAAGCCGCGCGGCTTCTTCTCGGGTGCCCAGCCTTCACCGTCGGTCATGTAGACGACAAGGTTGGGGCGAGGAAACATCTTCTTGATGTCATCAAAGACGGGCCTGAAGTCCGTACCCCCTCGACCCCTCACTGCGAGCTTGGGGAGATCGGTCATGGTGATCTGGCGTGGCTTTCCCTTCGCTTCGGTGTCGGCGTCGATGAGCCACACCGAGCTCACACCGAGCGCCTTCATGCAGTGGATGATCTCGTTGTTGGTTGAGTTGACCTGCTGGTCCCTCATCGATGCCGACGTGTCGCGTACGAAGACGACCACCTTCTCGTGCTCGATAAGGCTGGGCATGCAGATCCCCAAGAGGGCTGAGTGCCTGTCGGGGAAGAGCATGGAGTAGTCGTCATCGCCGGGAACGATGTTGCCGTAGCTCGTCGCCATGACGTGCTGCAGCTTTGTCTCCCAGTGAACGAGCGGCTTCTCCCTCCTGAAGTCGAACATCTCGGAGCGGAAGCCGGGGATGCTTCCCCGACCGACACGCTCTTCATGCGCCTTCATCTCGTTGATGGTCGTCTTCCGGATGCGGTTGACCTCTGACTTGTGGCGCCCGTACTGCTCGTTCAGACGCTTCTCGAGCTCCTTGGTCTTCTCGTTGTGGTCACCCGCTATCCCGCCACAGGCGCCGGAGCAGGGGCCGATCTGCATGTCGCTCGACTTGCCACCCTTACTCTTCCCATCCCCTTCACCAGAGGGGGACAGGACGCCAGCCTCCTCAGCTGCTTGCTTGAGCTCATCGATCTTGGGTACGACGTACTCCCAGTTCTCCTCCATGATGAGTCCGGTAGGCGCATCGAACGTGGAGGGGAACACAGCCCAGGTCAGCGGGGTGTAGCCGGCGAGCCGCGCCGACTCGTTGATGGACATGTCGTCGGCGTAGTTGGCTGCCAGCTTCGCCAGGTCGAGCGGCCACCCCAGACGTAGCCCCTTTTCGGCGAGAGCTATGATGCGGTTTATCCCGTGGATGGGATGCCAGGGCTCATGGAAGACGGCGAAGGCCATCTTCTCGAGACGTTCCTTCTCATCCTTGAACTCCGGTTCGTGGATGATCCAGTACGGGTTGAAGTAGCAGACGAGTTGCTCGGTGACGGCAAGGGTGGCGTCAGGCTCCCACACGGGAACCCAGCGCATGCCGTACAGCGTCGGAGAGATCCAGACGGACTTCTTGACGACCATGCCACGCGCTACTGCGATGAACTCGCCGGCGTCACCAGCAAGCTCTTTCTTCTCACGGTCGGTGAGCTTGCTGATGGCCTCAGCCCATTCTTTGGTGTCGTCCTTCATGCGGTAGCCAACAAGGTGAGTTTCTTCTCGGTCATCAGTTCGAGGACCCTACTAGCGATCTGCTCCGTGTCGGCCGGAGTTCCGTGGCGTCCGAGTTGGTTGCCATGGAGCCGCGCCGCGCAGTTGGCCGTGAGGTCACCTTGGCCTACGCCGATCACTGACTCGAGGAAGCCCCACACCTTTCCAGCTTCCTGGCCAGCTTGTTGTCGGTTGGTCTTGGCCATGTTCACCACGTAATCGGTCACGTTGTTGAGGCACGCGTAGGTCACGTCGATGTTGATGTTGTCGGGCTTCCAGCCATCAGAGAGCATCTTCGCCGGATCGGGCAGCCTTGCCTCATTGACCCAGGCGCCCCACAGGCTCTGCGCGCTTCGGCCGGCGTAGGCGCCGACGAAGTCGAGCTGAGTGTCGAGGCCGATGTCGAGGCAACGGCACGCGGTGATGGCACACAAGGCCCACCACCAGGTGCGGTAGCTCGGCCAGGCCTGTCCGGACTCCGGGTCATCGGGCTCGGGCTGGCACACGAACACCTTCTGCTCCGAGCGTCGTTCGAAGCCCGTCATCAGTGCCTTGACGGTGCGGAACTGATCGTCCCAGTTCTTGATGACCAGCTGCTCAGCGTTTTGCAGGTTCAGCGCTTGCTCGACAAGGCCATTCATCCAGTTGATCCAGCCTGCCTTCGGGGGCGTGGGGTACCAGACATGCCCCATGCGGTTGGCCATCGGCGCAGTGAACGTGAAGCCGCCGGCGGAGTACTTGGCGGGGTTCATCGCAGCGAGCATGCGCGTCTTGGGCGGTATGACGTGGTCGCCGAACTGTCTGTCGTTGAGGGCGCTCATGCAGGCGCCCTGGGTGCGGGGTGTGGCCCCGTTGATCTCATCGAAGAAGATGAGGTTCGATTGGTGCGCGAGCTGGATGCACTTACGTGCGGCCGGCAGGATGCACTCGACGACGATGCCATTCGCAGTGGGGACGCAGGCCCCCTCGAAGCTTGCGGGCTGCTTGGTGGACGTAAGGACGGTGTGCACACCGTTGATGCCACAGTTGCGGGCAATCCATTTAATTCGATGGCTCTTGCCGATACCCGACAGCCCGATGGAGTTGAGGGGCGGGCACCAGATGACTTCGGGGTCGCGCGGATGCTGTCCAGCCTGCGGGTCGATGAGCGGCGTGGACATGGTAGCCGCCAACATCAGCGGCCAGTTGGTAGGGGTGATGGGTTTGACTTCGAGTACGTTATCTTCTTCAGACATAAAAGCTCCTCTGGGAGGCTGCGTGTTTCACTCCGCAGCTCCCAGCAGGTATCGGCATCCGAATTGGCACTGGCCGTAGCGCCAGCACCTATCTCGAACACCCTGGTTGCACACTCCAGGAACCTCAAGGCTGTCCCACATCTCGAAGACGTCTCCGTTGAACTCGAGGAGACATTCGATGCAGATGAGCTCGTGGAAGAAGTTGTCCTTGACGTTGTTGGGCTCAAAGTGGACTGTGGGATCACAGTTCGGGGCCCTCTTCGAGCAGCGAAGCTCTCCGAGGTTCAATTGAGCTGACAGCTCATGAGCACGTATGGGTGATGTGCACCCGTAGCACTCAGCAACTTGCAGCTGTTCTTCTGGGTCGTGGTGCGGATCAGGCCCGTCGTGCTCCCAGAAGTTTTCCCACAGCGACTCCCAACAGGGGAGGTGTAGGAACTGTGGTTCATACAGGTAACCCCCGTCCTCAGCGTAGAGGATGAAAGGGGCGGGCTGACCGTGCTCGTTGTAGGCAACGTAGATGGCCTGCACGAGGACCACCTCATCCGTGAGGTGCAACTCTTCTCCGCAGTCCGCGCAGATGTGTCCGCTATCCAAGCTGAGTTGTTCCACCGATCACTCCGCGTTGGTGCTGGGTCATGTTCGCCACCAAGGTAGGGGGTCTCGTTCCACCTTCACCCAGCGCTTCATCAACGTATGGAGGCGAGGGTCTGGGCCGAGGCCGGTTTCAGGGTCGCAGTCGTGAAGCATCATCCACAGGTCACGTACATCGCGTCCTTTACTCACGTGGATTCTGCGTTCCGTTTGGTACCCGTAGGGGATGAAGTTGGTGTACTCGGGGGATGCCGCCATGGCTGCCCGAAGTGTGAGCTCGAAGGAGAGTAGGTCGTCTTTGATGTCTTCATCATCGACGCACATCCCGTAGAACTCTCTAGAGCTCATCTCGGGATATTCCTTCTCCGTCCAAGGGCAGAGGTCACCGGGGCTGGCGAGCCCCAGCAGCAGCTCGAGGTCTCGTTGGTTGCAGAAGGTCACGTAGCCCCTCTGGTCCTCCAGTTTTGCCCGGATACCTCCCAGGTTTCTCTTGTTGATGGGCGCGTACAGGCACGTGATGACCCAGTTGCGCCCCTTTGTATCGCTATCGGGGAAGCTAGCCCCGATGAGCCCCATCGACTCGGCCAGTATCCTGCTCCCCGGAATGGTGTTCAGGACTGACGTGAACGGGTTGACCAGCATAGATCTTCTCCATCAGAAAGATGGCGATGCCCTGTAGGGCACCAACGATTAGTCCGAAGCCAAAGATGCTCCAGTACATGTCTCCTCCTCGTATGGCTCTCGCTCTTGGATCTCATCGAGATCTCGTTCGAACGCTTTGCCGCTGCCTTCCTCGGGCAGAATTACGGTTTCGTCTTCGTTCGGGTTGGGTTCCATAGCAGTGGGTACCTTCACAGCTCTTATTCCCGGTGCCTCATGTGTGTTGCTGCTTGGAAGCGCGGTGCAGTAGGCTGGCCGTGAGGTAGAATCAGGGCGAACGCATGGCGCACCTCGACCACAAAGAGGCCTTCGAAGACTTCAAAGAAAGGGTGCTCGAAGGCATCGGTGAGCACTTCCCCGTCAAGGGGAGGGACGTGACGCTCGAACTCGAGGGTCTCTCCGTCAAGGATGAGGCTCTGCACGAGGACGACATCCGTTCGCAGCACAAGGCCAAGCTCGACGGCACGAGCTGGGCTGCTCCTGTCTACGCCCAGCTCAAGCTGGTGAATCACAAGACCGGCAAGGTGGTTGAGCGCAAGAAGATGCGCATCGCTGACCTGCCGATGTCGACACGGCGCTACAGCTACATTGTCGATGGTCAGGAGCACCAGGCCGACAACCAGTGGCAGCTCAAGCCCGGCGTCTACACCAAGATCGATCAGGCGGGTGAGCTGCAGTCACGCTTCAACGTCCCCAACAAGCAGAGCTTCGACATCAACTTCAACCCGGAGGACCAGGTCTTCCACATGAAGCGGGGCAAGACGAAGAAGATCCCGGTCTACCCGCTCATGAAGTCGCTGGGAGTTGACGACGACACGCTCGAGCGGCAGTGGGGCAAAGACGTGCTCGCTGCCAACAAGGCTGCCGCCAAGGGCAGTGCGGCCGCACTCAACAAGTTCTTCAAGTCTGATCGTAAACGCGCTCCGAAGGATCTCGAAGAGGCGGAGAACTACTTCATCGACACGATGACGCAGTCGGAGCTGCGCCCCGACTCCACGGAAGCCACGCTGGGCAAGGCCATGTCGTTCATCGATGGCGACACCTTCACCCGAGCCACCTCCAAAATACTCAACGTGCAGCAGGGCAAAGAGAAGGAGGACGACCGAGACTCCCTCGTCTTCAAGGATCTGCGCAGCGTGGGCGACTTCGCCTACGACAAGCTCACCAACTACAAGACGAAGAACAGCATCAAAAACAAGATGCTGCGCCAGATCAACTCGGCGGAGGGCGTGCGCGACATCATCCGGAGCGGGACGTTCAGCAAGCCGTTGAAGGATACCTTCTCCGCCAACAGCGCAGCCAATGTAGCCGCACAGATCAACCCCATCGAGATGATTGCCAGCTCGATGCGGACAACTGTCATGGGCCCCGGCGGTATCCAGAGCTCCAACGCCATCACGCCGAACGTGAAGCTGGTCAACGACTCGCACTTCGGGTTCCTCGATCCCCTTCATACTCCGGAGTCGGAAAAAACTGGTGTAACGCTGCACCTGCCCGTCGGTGTGCGCAAGCGTGGCAAGGAGGCGATGATCCCACTCCACAACATGAAGACCGGCAAGGTCGAGGACGTCTCGGTCAAGACCTTCATGAGCTCGAACGTCGCGCTGCCCGACCAGGTCGAGTGGAAGGACGGCAAGCCCAAGTTCATCAGCAAGAACATCACGATGTCAGGCACCGGCAACAAGCTGGGCAAGGGCAAGGCGTCCGATGCCCAGTATGTGCTGAAGCACCCCAGCCAGATGTTCTCCGTCACGTCTAACCTCATCCCTTTCATGGGCGCAAACTCCGGCAACCGCGCGAGTTACGCGACGCAGCATATCGAGCAGTCCATCAGCCTGCATGAACGAGAGGCTCCGTTGGTGCAGACAGCTACCGGCAGCAACAAGGAGGGCATGCGCAGCTTCGAAGAACTGCTTGGCCGCCACACTGCCCACATCTCTCCAACGGACGGCAAGGTCGTTGGGATGAAGAAGGACGGCATCATCATCCAGGGTGCTGATGGCAAGAAGCGGGAGGTGCAGCTCTACGACAACTTCCCACTCAACGATCCAAAGTCGGTGCTCGACTCCACGTCCACGGTGAAGGTCGGCGATTCAGTGAAGAAGGGTCAGGCGATTGCTGACACCAACTTCACCAAGGATGGCAAGCTCGCGCTCGGCACCAACCTCAACGTCGCCTACCTGCCGCTCAAGGGGTACAACTTCGAGGACGGTGTGGTCATCAGCGAGAGCGCTGCGAAGAAGCTCTCCAGCGTCCACATGCACAAGCCAGCAGTGGTAATTGACAAGGACACGGTTACCAGTCCCTCAAGGTTCGCCCGGCAGCACGTCGAGGCGTTCACGAAGAATCAGTACAAGTCCGTGGGCACTGACGGTGTCGTCAAGGTCGGGACGCGCGTGACGCCGGGCGACCCGCTGGTTCTTGCCACGAAGCCTTACCAGCTCAAGGATAAGACCGGCCGCAACGCTATTCGCAAGAGCCTATCCGGCGTGCACACCGACATGTCCCTGAAGTGGGACTCGGACTACCCAGGTGAGGTCGTCGGGGTGAACAAGAACAAGAAGGGCGAGGTCACCGTCCACGTCAAGACCCTCGAGCCCATGCAGGTCGGCGACAAGCTCACCGGGCGCCACGGCAACAAGGGCATCGTCACGCAGGTGCTGGAAGACAAGCACATGCCTCAGATCAAGGGCAGGACAGGTAGGGACGCCCACATCGAGGTAGCTCTCAACCCTGCCGGCATCCCCGGCCGCATGAACCTAGGCCAGGTGCTCGAGACCGCTGCGGCGAAGATCGCCAAGAAGACCGGCAAGACCTACATCGTCGAGAACTTCAGCAAGGAAACCGATCTGCTGGCGAAGGTGCGAAAGGACCTCAAGGCCAACGGCTTTGAGGATGATGGCACTGAGGAGCTCATAGACCCACAGACCGGGGTGTCGCTGGGGCGCGCCCTGGCGGGTACGCAGCACATGCTCAAGCTGACGCATCAGATCGACAAGAAGATCAGCGCGCGCTCCGGTATGGCGATTCCTGGCAAGCCGGAGGGCTACGACTTCAACCTCATGCCCGCCGGCGGCGGTAAGACTGGTGGGCAGTCGATGGGCAACCTCGGGCTCTACGCCATGCTGGCTCATGGGGCGACCGCCAACATCCGTGAGATGCACACGTGGAAGAGCGAAGGCCCTGACAGCGTGCCCGCGCACAAGCAGTGGCGATCTCAGCATGAGGATGTGTGGAAGCAGATCCAGAACAACGAGGCGTACCCCACGCCGAAGAGCACCTTCTCGTTCGAGAAGTTCACCAGCATGCTCAAGGCTGCTGGTGTGAACGTCACGAAGAAGGGCAACAACATGCAGCTGACGCCCCTCACCGACAATCAGATCCTTGGCATGTCGAGTGGGGTGCTCAAGAAGCCATCAGCGTTGACCACTGCGAAGATCGACGACGAGGGCAACCCCAAGGCCATCAAGGATGGGCTGTTCGACCCGAAGATTACCGGTGGGCATGGTGGCAAGAAGTGGTCTCACTTCGAGCTCGCCGAGCCGATGCCGAACCCTGTCTTCGAGGGCGCCATCAAGAAGGTGCTGGGTCTGTCCAAGACGCAGTACGAGAACATCATCCTCAGCGACAAGGCCATCGACCCGAAGACGGGCCAGGTCGTGCCCCTGGCATCAAAGGGTTCTCTTACGGGTGGCCCGGCCATCACTCACATGCTCAAGAAGCTCGACGTCAACAAGGAGCTGAAGAGCGCGCTG
>Ga0307378_10012950_pt1 | contig 10610 bp, 5 predicted proteins | sample UN1MG_FD_202238 | JGI IMG/M metagenome (GOLD analysis project Ga0307378, IMG submission 202238) | Soil microbial communities from Risofladan, Vaasa, Finland - UN-1 | ecosystem: Environmental > Terrestrial > Soil > Coastal area > Acid sulfate soil | place: Finland: Risofladan, Vaasa | collected...
ATCGTCGTGCTCGAGGACGCCCAGGAGGGCTCGCGGATTCTGGCCAAGTCCGGGGACTTCGGCGGCCGGAGCAACTCCTTCGACGTGGTCGGCAAGGGCGACGTCAGCGGCGATGACAGCATCGACGTCTTCGACGTCGTCAAGATCGCGAACATGGCGATCGGACGCGGCACCTGGGCGGACTGGCAGTTGTGGGCGGCCGATCTGAACAACGACGGAGAGGTCGACGTGTTCGACGTCCTCATCTGCGCCGGCGAGGCAGTGAACGCGATGGGGACGACGGCGGTCGGCCGCGCCGCGGTGCTGGCCCCACCGAGCCCGGCCCTCGCCGCAGTGCCGGAACTCGTGACGGTGACTGACAGCACCACCCGCGAGGGCGGACAAGCGTTCCTCCACATCCTGCTTTCCGATGCCTCCGCCCTATCCGGTATCCAGGTGGCGGTGGCCTACGACCCCGACCGCCTGCGCTACCGGGCCGTTTGGCCCGGGCCGGTCCTGAGCGGCGCGCCGGATTGGATCGTGATGGGCAACGACCTCGGTGGCGTCGTGAAGGCGATCGCCTAGTCACCGAGCCTGACCGCGCTTGCCGGCGGCGAAGGCGCCGTCCTCACCCTCGTGTTCGATGAGGTCGGAAAGAAGAAGGGCAAGCCCGAAGTCACCTCTGTGAAGCTCTCCACCGCCCAGGGGAGCGAGATCCAGTCGGAGATCGGTAAGGGCGCCGGCGGAGGCAAGGGCAAGAAGAGGTAGCCCTCAGATCCGGGAGACCGGGAGAGGTTGCTCTCCCGGTCTCGCCTGAGCTGTGCCCCTCTGGCTGTGTGAGCGCCAACGGGGTTGTGCGAAGGCGACGGTTGGATCGAGAGGAGGCCTGATCCCTTATGAAGACACAGAAGCCGATGGGATTCACGATAGCCGAGCTGCTCGTAACGGTCGCCATCATCGCGGTGCTGGCGGTGATGGTCGTGCCGGTGTTCAAGGCCAGGAGCGAGGAGGCGCGCACCCTCACCTGCCAGAGCAATATGCAGCGCATCGTTACCGCCATCCGGCTCTACATGGCGGACAACGACGACACCATGCCGCCGGATGAGCATCGTATGGAGGTCATCGAGTACTTCCAGACAGTGCCTGGCGGTCACCCCACGCGGTCCTACACCATTGGCGATCCAGACGACCGCTGTAATCGCGACGTCCAGGCGAATCCCTACCTGCGCTACCCCGTGATCCTGGATTCGTATGTGCGCAAGAGTGTGTGGCAGTGCCCGAGCGCGACGCTGGTGAGCGGCGGTGGATGGATCGTCCCAGAGCCGGACTGGCTCTCCTACCTGAAATCATATCAGGGGGACTGGGGCAAGGCCACCCCAGACGAGGCTGACGGCCCGTGTCACCTCGCCTGGCCGAAGGGGTGGGGCGGGGAGGTCACGGACAGCCTCGTCCAGCACCGGCTCGCCGTCCCCCAGTTCTCGCTCCTCTATGGGGTGCCGGCAACCGGCGCCTTCATCCAATCCATCGGCACGACCCGGTGCCCCGACCTGACGCTGGCCGAGGTCGCGGATGCGAGCAGCTTCGTCATCGCGGGCGATGCCGGCAACGCCGCCGAGGGGATGGGGGCCGGAGTCATAGCGTATCCCGAGATCTGCGCCCTCCCATGCGGCAACGAGGTCTGCGGCTTTGCCGACTGGGAGGCCTGTGCCGAACCAGCGGCTGATTGCGGCCTGTATCGTCAGACACCGCGCGACGGCAGCTTCCTGAGAAACGTGAGCCTGCGCACACCATATGCCCGCCACCGGGGACGGTTCTCCCCGGGGGTACCCATGTGGCAGCGGAGTGGGGTGAACATCGGTTTCCTGGATGGTCACGTCAGGTGGATCGCCTCGGAGGCGCTGCTGGATGACGCGAAGACCGGCGCAGTGTCCGGACTCGATCCCCTGTGGGGTCCGAACTCGCAATGCGGGTTCGCGGAACTGTATCCGGGGGTGCCGACGTTGTACTGAGCAGAAGGCCAGGAGGGGAGTGTGAGATGATGAGGCGAGGAGAGAAGGCTTTCACGATAGCGGAGCTGCTCGTAACGATCGCCATCATCGCGCTGCTGGCGGTGATGGTCGTGCCGGTGTTCGAGGCGAGGAGCGAGGAGGCGCGCACCCTCACCTGCCAGAGCAACATGCAGAAGGTCGTGAGCGCCATCCGGCTCTACATGGCAGACCACGACGACACCCTTCCGCCGACGGAGCACCGGCCGGAGGTGCTCGACTACTTCACGCTCTCCCCAGGCACCGCAGGCCCGGCACCAGAGGACAACCTCTGGTGCGCGTGGCAGAGCAACCCGTACCTTCGATGGCCCGTCCTGCTCGAATCCTACGTTCGCAGAGACGTCTGGCAGTGCCCGAGCGCGGCCATCTTCGGGGGCGCGAAGTGGATCATCCCAGGGCCTGACTGGTTCGCATATGTGAAGACGTACGAATCCCTGTGGGCGGATGGCACCTACCAGGCTGGTGGTCCCTGCTTCGGCGGATGGCCGACTGGATGGGGCGGCACCGTCACTGACAGCATCATGCAGCGCCAGCTTGGCGTACAGGACGCCGCGCCCATCTACGGTGGTGCGGCAAGCGGTGCCTTCATCCAATCCATCGGTACAACCTGGTGGCCGGAGCTGACGCTCGGTGAAGTGGCCGATGCCGGCAAGTTCGTCATCGCAGGCGATGCTGGCGTCCAGACAATGGATCTGGGCGCGGGCGTCATGGCCTACCCGGAGATCTGCGCGTTGGAGTGTGGCAACTGCGCGAGATGGGCGGACTGGGAGGAGTGCGCCAGCTTGGCGGCGGACTGCGGCCTGTTCCGCTACACCCCCACTGACGGGAGCTTCCTGCGGAACGTGAGCCTGCGAACGCCTTATGCGCGCCATCGGCGGCGGTTCTCCGCGGCGGTGCCGATGTGGGAGCGAAACGGCGTGAACATCGGCTTTCTCGACGGGCATGTCAGATGGGTCGCCTCCGAGGCCCTGGTCGATGACGCACGAGAGGGTCGGCTGGCGGGCGTCAGGTCCTGGGGGCCGCCGACCTGGTGCGCCAGCCCAGAGGAGTGGGCCACGAACTCAGGCGGGCAGCCCACCCTGTGGTGAACGGGTGGGAGTTCCGCTGAAGAATGTGAGGAGGCTCTGGATCGGCCGTACGCTCGCCCAGCCGAGGTCCTGTACGCTGACCTTCGGGAGGCGAGGCCTTGGAGGACGGGCGGCGCGCTGGAAGCATGCCAGGATTGGCATGTCGGCGACAGAGGGACCAGCGCTCTCACGGAGAATCAAGTAAGTAGTAGGTGGAATGGCAGCCTTGGTCTCGACAGCGCGCATAGGCTCAGCGCGACTCAGTGCCATCGACACTACCCTCCACCGGCCGGTCTGACGGGTGCGTTCGTAAGTCAATGCTCTTGCGGTTGGGGCGCCGCGGATTGAGCATGGAGGCGAGGGTATGCGGTTCGGTGATCGGTTGAGTAGTGCCGTCCTGTGCTGCGTGGTGGTCGTGCTCGTTCTCGTCGGCCCCCTCACTGACGCTTCGGCCCAGCATTCGGATGGGTGGCCGGAGATCGTGTTCGTGAAGTCGCTCGGGAGTGTCTTGCAGCTCTATGGGGTGATGGCGGATGGGAGCGAGCCGGACCGGCTGTATCCGTGGCCGGACGACGCGAACTACACCTTGCCTGTTTGGTCCCCCGATCGTCGTACGATCGCCTACTCCTACGAGTATGGGGAAGCCATCTATGCTCTGGACCTCGTCACGGGGGAAGAGCGGCTGCTGCTAGCCAATCCCAGCGGCTACTGGCAGATCATCCCAGTGCAGTGGTCGCCAGACGGGAGCCGTTTCCTGGTCCATGGGAGGAGGGGCTATGACGGCCAGGGGGTCACGCGGATTTGGGTGGTAGATGCTGATGGCCAGAACGCCACCTGCTTGAGTGACCCGGAGGCGGGCTACAGCGACTTCGAGCCGCGCTGGATGCCCGATGGGCAGAAGATCGTGTTCGGGTCCAACCGCGACGATCCCTTCACCGCCCCCGGTGAGAACATCTGGACGATGAACCCGGATGGGTCTGGCGTCACCCGGATTACTGATAGCACAGAGATAAACTCACGACCTAGGCCATCGCCGGACGGCAAGAGTATTGCCTTCGTGATCGGCTATGCCCCGAGCCATGCAAACATCTATATCATGGATGCCGATGGATCGAACATCACTCAGCTCACGTCCGCGACGGGGTCGGCCGTGCCGATTGGCGATCCCTGGTCTCCTGATGGCCAGCGGTTGCTCTTTCGGCAACGCGGCAACATTGTGCCCACCTACCAACAGATCTACGTAATCAACCGTGACGGCAGCGGTGAGACCTGCCTGTCTCCGCCTGCGACCGAAGAGGTGCCGCGGGGCTGGTCCCCTGAAGGCGACAGGATCGTGTTCGAGTCGAGTGACGAGAACGTCTGGGTGATGAACGCAGACGGCTCCGGGTGCGTGAACATCAGCCAGGGCGTTGCGAGTTTTCCCACCTGGCGTGCCGAGGGCATCCGCCGCGTTTACCTCCCCTTCCTCGACGTGACGCCTGACACGAACATCACGGTGCCCGTCAACGTCGACACGTGTTTCGGGGTGGCGGGGATGCAGATCGAGCTCACCTATGACCCCGACATTCTGGAGTGTACCGATGTCGTGAAGGGGCCGCTGCTGCCCGGAAGCTGGGCGATGCTGTCGCCGAATATCGACAACGTGGTTGGGAATGTGAAGTTCCTCGCCTACGATGCGGGCGCGGAGCCGCTGCCGCCCGGGTACGGTGAGATGTTCTCCATGTCGTTTCACGTGAAGGCGACCGCCCCGTGTTGCACTACTTCGCCGCTTCACTTCGTGAAGTGCCTGATCTCGGACGAATGGGGCGATCCCATCCTGATGACGGCGGTGGATGGCGCCGTCACCACCCCACCGGAGCAGTGCGATCTCGCCCTCCTCGGCAGCAACGGATCCGTCGAGGTCGAGGGCGTCCCGCACTCGCTGCCTTGGACGGGCAGCGTGCCCTGCGGCACCGAGGTGTCGCTGCTGGCGGTGCCCGACTCCGGCTACGTGTTCTCCGGCTGGTCGGGCGATCTCACCACTACCGACAACCCGGCCTACCTAGTCGTGGACGAGAGCAAGACCGTCACGGCGGAGTTCGCAAGCGAGCTATGCTCTCTGACGATACTCGGCGCGAACGGCTCCATAGTGGTGGATGGATTTCCCCACGCCTTGCCGTGGTCTGCGGATTTCACCTGTGGCACTGAGGTGACGGTGGAGGCGGTCGCAGCTTCCTGCTACGCCTTCGAGGGGTGGTCGGGCGATGTCATGGGGACGGTCAACCCGGTGGTGATCGCGGTTGACGGCGATCTGATCGTGACGGCCGGGTTCGGGCTGGTGGCCTACACGCTGAGCCTCGACAAGACGGGGAGCGGCCTCATCGCCACCGACGGCGAGCCCCGCGCTCTTCCCTGGTCGGGGCCGTACACCTGCGGCACCAGCGTGGACCTGGAGGCCGTACCACAGGGCGAGCACTGGGTATTCGATCAGTGGTCGGGGGACCTAACCGGAAGCACGAACCCGACGATCCTGCTGATGAACTCGCCAAAGAGCGTCACCGCGAACTTCCTCGAACACGTTATCAGCCTGAGCTGCTCCGCCGCGCCGGACACGGTCTTCTCCGGCGGCACGACCCTCCTCGAAGCGATTGCCGCCGACAGCATCGGGCACAGCATGTCGACGCACTGGGAGGATCTGCTGGACCTCGGTCCCGACCCGGTCAGCGCCATGGGCACGTTCAGCCCCTCCCCTGATGTCGCCAATCCGAGCTACACCGCACCGGAGAACCCGGGCGATCAGGATCTGCCTGTCTACCTCCAAGTCACCGCCACCTGTGACGGCGATCCGTCGCTGATCGAAACTGCGTCGTGCACCCTGACGGTGAAACCATGCGCGGTGATGCAGGCAGTATCGAGCGAGGGCACGCGCGGGGAAGTGGCCCGGGTGCCAGTTGTACTGAACCTGTGCACATCGGAGGCGGATCGCTTCTCCTTCACCGCCGCCGTCACCCCGACGGGCGCAGCGCCGGCGCTGACCGAGAGCCTCGGCTTCGAGGCGGCGGCGGGGCTTCCCCCGCCCGGGCTGGTGAGCCCCTCCGGCAACCAGGTATCAGTGGCCTGGCTGTCGCCGCTGACCGAGCCCGTCTCGGGCATCGTTCCGCTGGGCGATGTCCTCGTCCCCGTGCCCGTTGGGGCCGATCTGGGCGATCTCTACTCGGTGTGCCTGACGGTCGTTGGCGGCAGCCTTGGGCCGGATGAGATCTGCGTGGAGGCGAGTGAATGCGCGACCTTGTTCGCGTGTGTCGAGATCCTGGTGGGAGACTGCTACCGCTACGACCCGCCGATGGCCGATGGAAACTCGGACGGAGACACCTGCGACTGGGGCGAGTACAACGATGACGCGCTGACCTGGGGTGACATCATCACCACCTTCGATGCCTGGACGATCCCCGGCCTCTTCACCTGCGGCACCGGAAGCCATCGCTTCTACGCAATGGACTCCTATCCGCGGGACGGCGAGCCCGGCATCGGCGGAGACGGTACGCTCAGTTGGGGAGATATCATCACCACGTTCGACAGATGGACCGGCATGCTAGGGATCGCGTGGCGGCCGGTTTGCTGGGTGGGCGAGCTGGAGGTTACCTCACAGCCGCAAGTTGCTGCCGGCTCCGGCCGGGCGGCGGCAGTCCCCGAAGCTCCCTCCATCCAGCTCGCAGATGTGTTCGGCGAAGCCGGCGGCACGGTTCGAATGCCGGTCGTCCTGGAGCTGCACGCGTACCAGGCGGACCGCCTTGGATTCTCGGTCGAAGTCAGTTCCCAGGAGACCGCCGCGCCGGAACTCCCGATCGGCGGCTTCGAGGCGGCGCCAGGCATCCCGCAGCCGCTCGTCATCTCGAGACCTGACGGCAGCCTCGCAGTGGCCTGGATGACGCCTATCGAACCGGCCTTGAATGGCGCGGTCACAGTCGGAGAGCTGATCTTCGATCTCCCGAGGGATATCTCTGAGGCGGCCTCGTGGACGGTGAGCGCGGCGACCGCGGGCGCCTCGCTGGGTGAGAGCGAACTCGATGCCGCGGTGAGCATAGATGATAGCGCGACAGTCACAGTTTCCCCCGCGCCGCTGCACGATGTCGGGATCGCGCGCTTCCGAGTCCCGAGGTCGGCCCGGGCGGGATCGACCAGGACGTTCTCGATCGTGGTGGAGAACCTCACGAAGACCGCGGAGAGCGTCGTCGTCCGCCTCCGCCGCCGGGGTCAGGTGGTCGGTGAATGGCCGCTGGAGCTTGCCGCAGGAGACAGCCGGCGCCTGCGGACGGACTACCGGTTCACCAGTGAAGACATCCCGCAGGTCGAGTTCACCGCCGAGGTGGTGGCTCCCGCGGACGATCATCCAGAGAATAACACTGACGTGAAACAGGTCCGAGTTCGATAGGCGACACGATACCATCGCTGTCGTCGAGCGAGAGGTGCAGCAAGCCTGGACTGATGGACACGATGCGGCGAATAGCCGCAATGGTTGAAGCTATCGAAGGGCGAGCAAGGAGGTCGTGCTCATGAAGATGGTCGCGCTGTGTCGACGTGCCGTGCGGACGGTGGTGGACGGCGGGAGCTTGCGGTTCGCGGTGGTTGTGCTGGCGCTCTGTTTCTCGCTGGCGCCGAGCGGAGCGGCCTGGGCCATCACGATGGGGCCGCGGGACGCAGGCTACACCCCAGGGGCGACCTCCCAGGTCCCGATCGTAGTTGAGCTGGGCTCCGAAACAGCGGATCGGTTTGCCTTCACGATCACTGTGACGCCGAACGGCAGCGCCCCTGCTCTCAGCTCCAACCTCGGCTTCACGGCGGTGGACGTCGACCCCCCTGGCTACGTGAGCCCAACAAAGACCAACATACGCGTGATGTGGCTGAGCCAATTGTCGCCAGCTGTGACCGGCACTCTGACACTGGGGAATGTCAGCGTGCCGATTCCCGCCGCGGCATCGGCGAGCGACAGCTACACGGTATCCATTTCGAACATAGGGGTGAGCTTGGGCGGTGATGAACTGCCCCAGAGCGCGGGCCCGTCTATCACTCTGGGTGGCCCAACCGGCCCACCGGTGATCACCATCAGCATCACGCTTCAGCAGTTGGGGGTGGATGTTGCGCCCACCTCGTGGGCGCTCGGCGTCGTGGGGCCCGGCGACTCGATCTCGAGCTGGCTGAGCGGCAACGAGGGGCACTTCGCGGCCGAGAACACCGGCAACGTGGCGGAGGACTTCACCGTCTCCGCGTCGACCAGCAGCCCGAGCGGATGGACGCCGAGCCTGGGCGCCCCCGGAGTTAACCAGTATGTCATCTGCTATGGAATCGGGGAGAGCCCGTACACGTCGGAGCCGACATGGACGTGTTTCGGTGGTACGCCGGTGGCGATGGATGGCCCCGTCGCGGCCGATGAGTACCTGCCCTTTGACCTTCGATTCACCGCACCGACGACGGACAGCTCGGGTGCGGCCGACGAGACCTTCGTGATTTCCTTAGCGGCGGCGGCCAACTAGGTTGACGGGGCGGTCGCCGGTTGTTTGACGGCGCACACGCGGCGCCTTCGCGCGCGGCGGTGCCCGTCCGCTCAAGACGTCTGAACACTGTGGCGAGGAGGCGGAAAGTGATGAGGCGAGGCGCATTTGCTCTGGCGTTGTGGTTGGTACTGCTGGCCGTTACCGGCGCACAGGCCGGGCCGGCGACGCAACTGACGGATGACCCGGCGATAGACTTTGACCCATCGTGGTCGCCCGACGGCACGGAGATCGCGTTCGGGTCGGACCGCAATGGGGATGAGATTTGGTCGGTGAATGTCCAGACGCTGACGCTGCGGCGCGTTGGCGCGGGAAGCAGCCCGGCCTGGTCTCCTGACGGGAGCAAGATCGCAGTGGAGGGGATGTGGATCCTGAATTCCGACGGGAGCGGAAGCCCTCAGCCCCTCTCCGGCGGAGCTCAACCTGCCTGGTCGCCGGACGGGGGGAGGATAGCCTTCAGCGATGGTGACGCCATCTGCACGGTCAATGTCGACGGCACAGGGTTCACCCAGGTCACCTTCGATGATCCAGGCATGTACTGGTACGACAGCCATCCGGCCTGGTCGCCCGATGGAACCGAGATAGCGTTTGTGTCCGACAGGGGCGGCGACTACGCCGTCTGGGCCATCAACCCCGATGGCACGAACCTGCGCTTCATCCACGACTGCCCTGGTGATTGGGCGGCAGAGCCGGCCTGGTCGCCTGACGGGCAGTGGATCTCGTTTCAGTATCTAGGCGACGTCTACGCGGTTGACCGCGACGGGGCGAATCTGCGCCAGATCACGCTCGGTGGAGGCTATGACGGCGTGTGGTCACCCGATGGCCAGTGGGTTGCGTTCACCTCTGACCGCAGCGGCAACCCGGAGATATGGATCACCGCGGACGCTGCGGAGCTGCCTTCCGGGCCCAACATCACGTACCCAGTCGACGCGTCGACGATCCCCGAGACCGTGCCCACCTTTACTTGGGATGCCCTGCCGAGCGCCGATCATCTCTGTCTCTGCCTGGAAGAGGCCGGGAACAATACCCCAGTGGTGTGGCAGAAGGGAGACATCCCCGGCGATGCGGTTTCCATTCCATACGATGCAGGCGGCGCCCGCGACCCGGCGCTGAATCCGGGGGCTCTCTACCGACTTCACCTGATTGCCTGGTTCCTGGACGAAGGTCTCAGCGTTCCCCGGTGGTCCTTTGGTGAAGGGATCATCGAGTTCTGGGTGGCGCCGAAGCCGGCGGCTGTACCGATCCAGGGCACGATGCTGATCGGTAACATGGACTCCTGGAACGCGTCCTTCATATCGGGTGATTCTCGGAACATCTATCCGGCCCCAGCTAATGTCACGGGACAAAGCGACCTCTCGCTTGACGAAACGAAGATCGTGTACAGCAACCTCGATGATGGGCTTCATGTCTGCAACGCGGATGGCAGTGACGACACCGCCCTTGGCGTCTTGGGCTGCAAGCCACACTGGTCTCCGGATGGTCAGCGCATCGCCTTCAGCGCTCCTACCGAAGATGATCCGACTCCCGAGGGATGCTACGGCCCGGGGGAGGTGTTCGTCATCAACGCCGATGGGTCCGAACTCACGCGCGTTACCAACGACTTGGGTCCGGATCGCATCGGCGGCTGGTCCCCCGATGGGCAGTATCTGACGTGGGTGAGCGTCAATGAGACCCAGGTGTGGGTCGGCAAGTGCGACGGCACGGAGGCGCAGGCGATAACAGGCCCGGGCTTTCCTCTCTCTAATGGTGACATGCCGAGCTGGTCTCCGGACGGCAGCCGCATCGCCGTGCAGTGGGGGGCTCCGCCCTTCGAGGGCGAGTACCTCACTTCTCTGGTCACCATTGCTCCGGACGGATCCGACCCTCAGTTGATCGTACAGTGGGCGATTCCAGAGGAGTATTACGACCTTGCGAGCTGGACCTGGTGGCTGGATCCGAATCATTCAGAATGGTCACCGGACGGTTCGCAGATCGCCTTCTGCAGCGCACCA
>Ga0307378_10012951_pt1 | contig 10609 bp, 12 predicted proteins | sample UN1MG_FD_202238 | JGI IMG/M metagenome (GOLD analysis project Ga0307378, IMG submission 202238) | Soil microbial communities from Risofladan, Vaasa, Finland - UN-1 | ecosystem: Environmental > Terrestrial > Soil > Coastal area > Acid sulfate soil | place: Finland: Risofladan, Vaasa | collected...
CGGCACCGGGGCCAAGCGTGTCGCCGAGCTGCTCGAGGTCCTCGACGCCGAACTCGACCGCTTCGTGGCCGGCGGGGTCACCGAACGCGAACTCGAGATCGCCAAGGGATACCTCACGGGCGCAACGGTGCTCGGCCTCGAGGACTCAGGAGGTCGGATGTCGCGAGTCGGCCGCACGCTGATGCACCGCGACGACGTCCTCAGTATCGACGAGCAGCTCGACACGCTCCGCTCGGTCACGGCGGCCGACGTGCAACGCGTTGCCGCGAAGGTCCTCTCGCACCCGCGGACGACCAGCGCCGTCGGCCCGGTGAACGAATCCGTCTTCGCCTGACCCGACCGTCAGTCAGCGAGCGCGACCGGGACAGGGAGTTGGTGGGGTCCGCGCACCTGGGGCTCGGGACCCGTGAGGTCGATGACGAGGTCGGTCTCGCGGCTCGACGGGATGTAGGCGATCACCAGGACGGCGAAGAGGGCAGCCAGCATGATGCCGCCGGCGGAGCCCGACGTTCCGTCGATGCGACTGATGTTGAGCGTGTTGAAGACCGCGTGGAGCACGGTGACCTCCAAGAGTGCGCCCGTTCGCCAGACAGCGAGCGCAGCGAGGCACGCGAATGCGACGAACGGCAGCGCATCGCTCGGGGCATCCCACTGTGCGACGTGTCCGGGAAGGACGACGAAACACGCACCGCCGATCACGAGCCCCAGGACGCCGGCGCGACGTGCGCCCATGCCGCCACGGGCGAGCGTGAACGCGGCCAAGGCCGGGATCGCGCCGCGATACATGAACTCCTCGACGAAGCCGGTCAGCAAGAGCGACAGGACGGCGGTCGGCGCCCGTCCGACGGACAGCGAGATCCCGCCCACGAGGAGCGAGAGGCTGCACACGGCCCAGAAGACGTGCGCAGCAGCCGGACTCCTCGGGCTCCCGAATGCGCGTCGTCCGCAGGCGATGCCTGCGATCGTGAGCGGCACGAGCGACGGCGACACCGGGAGTCCACCGATGAACAACTGCCCGGGCATGCCGGTGAGGTAGCTGGCAGCCTCGACGACGACCGCCACCGACGCCGCGCACACCGCCACCTGTGCACCCGGGGTTTCGGCGTCGGACCATCCGAAGCGACGGGCGGCGCCGACGATCGCAGCCTCACGCGACATCGGCCGACCTCGCGTCGGATCCCGATGGCAGCGCGGCCGCGTGGGCGGTGAGCGTCACGGCCTGCCCGCCGATCGGAGTGTCCATGGCTGCGTTCCTCTTCCTGTAGGCCATTTGGCCTATGCATAGGTCGTTCGGCCCATGCCTAGCACCAATCCGACCACGGAAAGTGGTCGAACCGGTCGGAGTACGCTGTGGAGATGACACGAGTCGGAGTCTGCGGCGCTGCAGGCCGCATGGGCACCGAGGTCTGTCGGGCCGTTGCGGCCGAAGACGACCTCGTCCTGTGCGCGGCCATCGATCCAGGAGCCGTCGGACGCACGGTCGCCGACGTTGCCGGCATCGAGTCCGACGTCGTGGTGGTGGGCTCGCTCGACGAAGCTGGCGAGCTCGACGTCGTCATCGATTTCACCCACCTCGATTCGGCGCGCGCCAACCTGGCGTGGTGTGCCGCGAACGGCGTGCATGCGGTGGTCGGGACGAGCGGATTCACCGAGTCCGACCTCGACGGGTTGCGCCAGGCCTTCAGCGGCAGCAACTGCGTCATCGCCCCCAACTTCGCCATCGGGGCCGTGTTGATGATGCGCTTCGCCGAGTTGGCTGCGCCCCACTTCGAGTCAGCCGAGATCATCGAGTTCCATCACGCCGGCAAGCTCGATTCGCCGTCCGGCACCGCGTTGAGCACGGCTGAGCGGATGGCGGCCGCCTCGGCCGAGTGGATCGACGATCCGACGACCAGTCAGAACCTCGAGGGCGCACGCGGCGGCGTCGGCCCAGCAGGTATCCCGATCCATGCCGTCAGGATGCAGGGGATGGTCGCTCACCAGGAGGTGGTCCTGGGAACGACCGGGCAGACCCTCACCATCAGGCACGACACCACCGATCGCACCAGCTTCATGCCCGGCGTGATCATCGCCGTCCGAGGCATCGCCGACCACGAGGGAGTCACCCTCGGGCTCGACTCCTTCCTCGGCCTCTGAGCTGGAGCGGCGTCAGGTGGGGTGCCGATGGGTCATCGTCGCGTGGGCCTGATCGCGTGGGAGGACCTCGATGCGGTTGATGTTGACGTGGCTCGGACGGGTGACCGCCCAGCGGATGCAGTCAGCGACATCGTCGGCTGAAAGGGGGGTGAGTCCGTCGTAGACGGCTTCGGCCCGTGCGTCGTCGCCGTCGAAGCGCACCAGGCTGAACTCGGTCTCGACCATTCCCGGGTCGACCTCAGTCACCCTGATCGGCCGGCCGAGTAGTTCCATGCGGAGCACCTGAGTCACCGCGTTCACTCCGAATTTGGCGGCGTTGTAGCCGGCACCGCCGGGGTAGGCCTGGAGCCCGGCCACCGAGCCCACCACCACGATGTGTCCGTCTCCACTCGTTTCGAGCTTGGAGAGCAGCGCCTTGGTCACACGAGCGACGCCGAGCACGTTGGTGTCGTACATCGTCTGCCACTGGCCGGGATCGAACTGCTCGACCGGTCCGAGGCCGAGCGCGCCGCCGGCGTTGTTGACCAGGACGTTGCAACGCCCGACGGCGTCACAGAACGCCGTCACCGAGTCGGCATCGGTGACGTCGAGCGCCATGGCTCGGGCGCCGAGCGGTTCGGCGACCTCGGCGAGTCTGTCGACCCGTCGCGCGCCCAGCACCAGATCGAATCCGGCGTCGTGGAGGTGGTGGGCGGTCGCCGCGCCGATCCCCGAACTGGCGCCGGTGATGACGGCAAGGGGTTGGTCAGTCATCTTCTTCTCCGTTGGGGTCGATCAGTTCGTCGTCGAGGTGGGTCAGCGATTCGAGCTCGCCGCGTCCCTGGCGGCGTTCGTTCCAGATGCTGAACGCCACGAGGCTGATGCTCAGCACCAGGAGTGGGGCCTGGTAGTCACTGATGAAGCCGCGGACGTTGGTCAGCGGATCGCTGAACACCACTCCGAGGCGCCGTATCAGGAAGAGGCGACCGAACGTTCCGCCCACGTTGAGGACGACGAAGACCACGGGGCGCATCCACGCCGCACCGGCGAGGAGGCAGATCCAGTTGTTGGGTGCCGCGGCGACCAGGGGGTACGCCGCTTTGCCGAACCAGCCCTCCGCCTGACGGGCCATGCCGCCATAGGTCGGGCTCCGCTTCTCGAGCCAGTCGATGGCCTGGCTGCCGTATTCGCGCCCGAAGAAGAACCAGATCGGGTCGGTGAGCAGGAGACGGAACGACGCCACGCCGTAGAAGGTCCAGGCATCGAGGTCGTTCGACACGAGGGCCAGGTTGACGTTCCTCGGGTTGAGCAGGAGCAGCAGCGTGGGGTTCGAGTCGACGAGCCGTGGGAACAGCGCCTGCCCCACGTACCCACCGATGACCAGCAAGACCAGGGGCGGCACGAGGTAACGCATCCGCCGCCGGCGCAACGCCTGGGCTTGCTGTGCCTCCTCGTCCACGACGGCCGAGTCTGTCAGACCCGACGCCGAACCCCGCCAAACCCCAGCATCTGTGTTGCGTTTTCGACCGTCTTTGGTCGATTTTGACCTGGAGATGCGGAGTGGGTGCTGGCCTTTCAGGTGAGGCCGAGGCGCTGGAACTGCTCGTCGGGGGCTTCGACCTCGGTCAGCGCGGTCTGGAGCAGGTCGACGAGGTCGGTCTCGGCCGCGGTCTTGCCGGCGCGGTTCTCCTGCTCGTCGGGATCGACGTCGAGGTCATAGAGGTGATGGTCGCCCGAGCGGCGCCCGAGACTCGCCCACATCGGCACCGGGTCGCCCGGCGCATAGGGCTGGCGGATGACCGGGATGTCGCTACCGGGCATGGTGTCGAGCCACGCGCGGGCATCCGGTGGCGGCAGGGCCTCGACTCCGCTGATGTGGATCGGCATCGTCGACCAACGGTTCGACCACATCGACAGCGGGAATCCATCGCCCTCGGGTGCCCGTGCATACTTGTGTCGTCCGTCGGTCACCTGGACCCAGTTCCCGTAGATCCCGCCCAATGCCCACTCGCGGATCGACGTTTGCGAGCCGTCGAGGAGTGGCGCCATCGACCGTCCGTGGGTCCGGTGAGCAGAGGTGACGTCGTACACGTCGCAGATGGTGGCGTGGATGTCGACGTTGGTGGTGAGTGCATCGCAGGTCCCGCCGCCCTCGACACCCGGCCAGTGGATCAGCAGGGGGGTGTGGCCGAGGGGCTCGTACTGCGGGACTCCGGGCTTGCCCCAGATGTCGTTGCCGTCTCGCTCGTCGCCCAGGTAGTGGCCGTGATCGGTGCACAAGATGAGTGCGGTGTCCTCCCACAATCCGCCCTCGTCGAACGCCTCGAGGATGCGGCCGAACCAGTGGTCGATCATCGACAGCTTCGAGCCGTAGTTGGCCCTCAGGTGGCGGGCCTCGCCCTCGGTGATGTGCCCCTTGGAGACACCGCCCTCGACATAGGGCGGCCAGATGATGAGGTCGCCCTCCCACCGCTGGTCCTCGTAGCGCCCGAGCCACGGTTCCGGGGTGTCGAAGGGCTCGTGTGGGTCGAACTCGTCGACGAAGAGAAACCAACGATCGTGGTGTGGGGTGGCGTCGCGGAGCCAGGCTGAAGCCGTCGCCATCGTCTTGGGACCCGGGAAGTCCTCCTCGGACCGGAAGAAGGTCCTGGCACGGTCATACGCGCGCTCGGGCATCTCGAGTCCGAACGCCTTCTCGTAGAACCAGCCACCCTTGCCCGCCGGCCGGGTCGGCGCGCCGACCCAGGACGGATCGGGATGGGTGCGCCACGGATCGCCCTCGTGGCCCCGCTCGTAGCTCCACCCGAGGAAGTCGGTGTGGTAGTTCTCGCCTCCGGTCTCGAACAGGTGGGGATGGTCGCTGACCAGTTGCGTTGCGACTCCGGCGTGGGTCAGGTCGGCGGTCACCGGTCGTTCCCACAACTCGATCGATCCCCAGCACTTCCACAGGAAGTCGAGGGCTCCCACGAGGATGTCGTGACGTGCCGGCATGCACGGCAGCGAACCGGTGACGTGCTTGGTGAAGCGTGTCGCCCGGTCGGCCGCGAACCGGTCGAGGTTCGGGGTGGTGAACTCGGCTCCGCCATAGCTGCCGAGCATGTGGCGGTTCAACGAATCGAGCAGCACGACGGCGACGTTGGTCGGCTTGGTCATCCGTACTGCCTACCAGGACCAGATCGACCGACGGCTGTGCCGATGTCTGACTGCAGCTCGGGCCGACGGGCGAGGGACAATGACCGCGCATGTATCGCTTCGCTCGCCGACCGGCATGGCTCGTCTCGCACGTTCTGGTGCTGGCGCTCATCGTGGCGCTGGCGAGCCTCGGCTTCTGGCAGCTCCGGCGTCTCGACGAACGGCAAGCTCGCAACGAACTGGTCGTGGCCCGCATCGACGACCCGCCCGTACCGGTCGCCGGGCTCCTCGGGTCCGATGCGGACGAGGTGCAGTTCCGTCGCGTCGAGGTCGCCGGAACCTTCGTCGGTGGTTCGTCGGTGCTGGTCGACAACCGGACGCTCGATGGGCGACCCGGTGCGTGGATTCTCGACCCGCTCGTCCTCGCCTCGGGCGAATCGATCATCGTGAACCGAGGCTTCGTGCCCTTCGTCGACGGCATCGAGGTCGACGTGCCGGCCGTACCCGTCGGCGCCCAGCGCTTCGAAGGTGTCGTCGAGCCCGACGCAGACCGATTCTGTGCAGCGGTCGACCGCGACGAGCCGGGCGTCGTCTCTCGTTACGCCTGCATCGACCTCGATCAGGTCGCTGCCGACCTCGGCCTCGACGAGGTACCCGCGTTCGAGGTTCGTGCGCAGGTCACCCTTCCGCCCGTCGACGCCGACCCCGGGTTCCCCACGCCGGTTCCGCTGCCCGAGCTCGACGACGGGCCGCACCTGGGTTACGCGGTGCAGTGGTTCATCTTCATGACGATCGCGATCGTCGGCTACCCACTGGTGCTGCGCCGGGTGGCGCGCAACGGCGACCTCCCTGATGCGATCGACCGCAAGGAAGCCACGTTGCCCGCTGAGGGCGAGGTCACCTCGGGCCGCGTCGGCTGACCTTCGGTCGGCCAACTCAGTTGGCGTGCGCCGAGTCGGTCAACTCAGATGGCGTGGTGCGGTCGCGAGACGAGGTGTCATCGGCGTTTCATGACGGGGTGATCGCCATGGCCCCGCTCGCCCTCGGGGTGGCTCCGTTCGGCCTGGTCGTCGGGGTGACTGCGGCAGACCAGGGACTGTCGGTGCTCGATGCAGCCGGGATGTCGGTCCTGGTGTTCGCGGGTGCGAGTCAGCTGGCGGCGATCGATCTGCTCGGTGAAGGGGCGCCGCTGCTGGTCGTGGTCGGCACCGCTCTCGTGATCAACCTCCGCATGTTGATGTACTCGGCATCGATCGGGCCACACGTCACTGACGTGTCGTTCCGCGGACGGCTGGCCATGACGTATCTGCTGGTCGACCAGGACTACGCCTTGTCGATCGTTCGCTGGGAGACTCGACGCGAGACGGCGAGGGCCAAGCTGGCGTACTTCCTCGGTGTCGGGATTCCGCTGTGGGTGATCTGGCAGGTGGCGACCGTGCTCGGCGCCTTGTTCGGCGGTGAGGTGCCCGACGCCATTCCCCTCGAATTCACGATCACCCTCGTCTTCCTCGCGATCTTGATCCCAGTCCTGACCGATCGGCCGCGAGTCCTTGCTGCGCTCGTGGCCGGATCGGTGGCGATCGCCGCCAACTCGCTGCCCGCCAACCTGGCCCTCGTGGTCGGCTCGGTGAGCGGCATCGTGGCAGGCGCGGCGGCAGAGGCGAGGTGGGGTCGGTGAGCGACGTGCTGCTCGCCACGCTCGCGATCGCTGCTGGCACCTTTGCGATCAGGGCGTCGTTCCTGCTGACAGCCGGCGACCGGGGTCGGGTCTCCGAGTCGACCGAGCGGGTGCTGCGGATGATTCCGCCCGCGGCCATCGCCGCCATCGTGGCCCTCCAGCTGTCGGACCCTGAAGGGTCGACGAGCCTCGTCGCTCGGCTCATGGCCGCCGCCGTTGCGGTGGTCGTGACTCGGATCCGCGCCAATCTGGTGCTGGCGCTGGTGGCCGGCATGGTGACGATCGTGGTGGTCGAGGCGCTGGTGTCGTGAAACCCGATCACGAGTCACGCTGGGTTCCAGGCGTCGTCGGAGGGTAGGAATGGCATCAGACGATCGACGTTCCGGGAGGATGCGATGACCAGCGCCCCGTTCGGGCGAGTGATGACGGCCATGGTGACGCCCTTCGAAGACGACGGCGCGTTCGATCCCGAGGCTGCTGCCAAGCTCGCTCAGTGGCTGGTCGCCAACGGGAACGACGGCCTCGTCCTCGCGGGTACGACGGGCGAGAGCCCGACGATCACCGCCGACGAGCAGATCGCGCTGTTCGAGGCGGTCCGCGCCGCGGTCGACGTGCCGCTGGTCGGAGGGACCGGCGGCAACGACACAAGACACTCGGTCGCCCTCACCGAACGGGCCGCCGACGTGGGCCTCGATGGCATCCTCGTCGTGACGCCCTACTACAACCGGCCCTCGCAGGCAGGCCTCCGCTCGCACTTCCGGGCCCTCTGCGAGACAACTGACCTGCCCGTGATGATCTACGACATCCCCGTGAGGACCGGTCGCAAGATCTCGACCGATCTGCTGATCGAGCTGGCGACCGAGGTCGGAAATGTTGCCGCGCTCAAGGATGCCGCCGGCAACCCGGGAGAGACCGCCAAGGTCATCGCCGCTGCTCCCGACCTCGCGGTCTACAGCGGTGACGACCCGCTCACGCTGCCGCTGCTGGCTGTCGGCGCGGTCGGGGTCGTGGGGGTCGCGACCCACTGGTGCGGCACGATGATGGGTCAGATGATCGAGGCGTTCATGAGTGGCGACGTGGCCGGCGCCGCGGAGCTCAACACTCGGATGATCGAGTCGTTCGCGTTCGAGACCGGCGACGACGCGCCCAATCCGCTGCCGGCGAAGGCGATGATGCGGACCCTCGGTCACGCGGTCGGTCAGGCGCGGTTGCCCATGGGTGAGGCTCCGCCCGGACTCGAAGACGAGGCCCGGGCGGTCTTCGCTCGCCTCAACGGCTGACATCGAGTTCCGAGGGCCTAACCTCGGCAGTCGTGGCAGCCCCGGTACGCATCACCTTCCTCGGCGGTCTCGGCGAGATCGGGCGGAACTGCGCCTGTGTCGAAGTCGACGACCGCATCATGCTCATCGATTGCGGGTTGATGTTCCCCGATCTCGACATGCTCGGGGTCGACCTGGTGCTGCCCGACTTCACCTATCTCCGCGAGAACGCCGATCGCATCGAGGGTTGCATCGCCACCCACGGGCACGAGGACCACGTCGGTGCCCTCAGCTTCCTGCTCCGCGAGATGAGCTTCCCGATCTTCGGGTCGGCGCTGACCCTGGGCCTCGCTCGCAACCGGATCGAGGAAGCCGGCCTCCTCGGCCGCACCGAGTTCAACGTGGTGCAGGACAACGAACGTCGACAGGTCGGCCCGTTCGACCTCGAGTTCATTCCGGTCACCCACTCGGTTCCACACGGGTTCGCCACAGCGTTCCACACCCCGCAGGGAACCATCGTCCACTCTGGCGACTTCAAGATCGACCTCACCCCGGTCGACGGCCGCCTCACCGATCTCAGCCGGCTGGGCGCCATGGCCAGCAACGACGGCATCCGCCTCCTGCTGGCCGACTCGACCAATGCCGACGAGCACGGCCACTCGGCATCGGAGACCACCGTCGGCCAGGTCCTGTATGACCTGATGCACGCCCACGAGGGGCGGCGCATCATCACGGCGTGCTTCGCCAGTCACGTGCACCGCGTCCAACAGATCGCCGATGCGGCCCAGGCGTTCGGTCGCAAGATCACGACGCTCGGCTTGTCGATGAAGAAGAACGTGAAGCTGGCCCGCGAGATGGGCTTGTTGAACATCCCTGAGTCCGCACTCATCGACATCGCAGACATCGGTGATCTCGATCCTGGCCAGGTCTGCATCATCTCGACCGGCAGCCAGGGCGAGCCGATGTCCGCGCTGTCGCTGATGGCATCAGGCACCAGCAAGTGGCTCACCATCGGTCCCGACGACACCATCATCCTGAGCTCGCACCCGATCCCCGGCAACGAGATGAACGTCTCGAAGGTCATCGACGGATTGGTCCGCACCGGAGCAGAGGTCGTGCACTCGGGCCACAGCGACGTGCACGCCACCGGGCACGCCAAGGCCGAGGAGCTCAAGACCTACCACTCGATCACCAGGCCCGAATGGTTCATCCCCGTCCACGGCGAGTACCGCCACCTGGTCGCCCACGCCAAGATCGCCCGTCAGATGGGCATCGACGCAAGCAAGGTCTGGGTCTGCGAGGACGGCCACCAGGTCGAGCTCACCGACGACGGTCTCGTGGCCGTCGGTAAGGTGCCGGCCGGCTACCTCTACGTCGACGGGACCCTCGACGACGTAGGCGATGCGGTCCTACGCGACCGTCAGGTCCTGGCTGAGGAGGGGGTGGTCGTCGTCATCGTGAGCGTCGACGTCGAGACCGGGGCGATGCTGGCCCGTCCCGAGATCGTCACCCGGGGTTGGGTGCACGCTCCCGAAGCCGAGGGGCTGCTCGCCGACTGCGCCGACGAGGTCGAGCGAGCCGTCAAGCAGGCGTTCGAGAAGGGCGGCGGTGACATCGAGAACGTCTCGCGCCAGGTGCGCAAGGCGGCGGGCCGATTCGTGAACAAGGCGACGAAGCGCCGACCGATGATCGTGCCGGTCGTCATGGAGGCGTGAAGATTCGCCGGTGCCTCCTGGCCGCGCTGTGTGTGGCCGCGGCTTGCTCGTCGGGCGGCGGCGAGGCCACGACGACGACCATCCCGCCGGCCCCGGCGGTGACCGCCGATCCGTGCTCGCTGTTGAGCGACGAGGCCGTGGGTGCCCTGTCCGACGACATCGAACGGACCGGTACGAGCGACGAGGTGTCGGGCGAACACAGCTGTGCCTGGCGCAACATCAACGGACTCGCCGTGGTGAGCCTTCGGGTCGGTTCGGTCGGATCGTCGACCCTCGACGAGGAGATCGCCCGTGTCGGTCTCGCCGGTGATCGCTACGTGACCGTCGAAGCGGTGGGCGACGAGGCGGTCGCGATCTTCCGCGGTCGCACGGACGCAGGCCAGGGAGAGCGCCTCGATGCCGTGCTCGTGCGCAGCGGCACGGGCATCATCGAGCTCCGGATGCCTGGTCTCGACATCGGCGACGAGGCGGACCCGGCCTTCGGACTCGCGACCGGGCTCGCAGGCCAGGCGGTCGCAGCGCTCTAGGGCAGCGCGGCCCTTCAGGGGTTCCAGGAAATCAGTTCGAGTAGTTCGCCGAGTCCGCTGATGCATGGGACCTCCGCATGGTCGTCCACCTCGCAGCTGCCGCGACGCACGATGTGGACCGGTCTGAACCCGGCGGCGACCGATCCTTCGATGTCGGCCTCCCAGGTGTCACCGACGAACAGC
>Ga0307378_10012952_pt1 | contig 10609 bp, 6 predicted proteins | sample UN1MG_FD_202238 | JGI IMG/M metagenome (GOLD analysis project Ga0307378, IMG submission 202238) | Soil microbial communities from Risofladan, Vaasa, Finland - UN-1 | ecosystem: Environmental > Terrestrial > Soil > Coastal area > Acid sulfate soil | place: Finland: Risofladan, Vaasa | collected...
ATGGTTGGCTTAACGACCGGTAGACATTCTTGTTTCATAAGCTTATCCTCCCTTATCTTATTCTGTTGGATAACCTATGATAACGCTTTCTTACCTATTTTTCATGCAGGCTTGCCGGAAGGACACGAAAACCAGCCTGGTGGAGAAACTTCAAATTGGATTTGGCGTCATGGAATATTTTTCCTCCAGATCCATTCAGTAATCTTTGTAATGGGTTAAGATCATCCCTGTGAAACTTTTCAAAATCCACTATTACAACAGGTTTATCCGGGACGACCAATTGGATAAATCTGATTTTATCTTTCAAAGGGTCAGACCCGGTAGAATCAACATCAATTCCAATAAGAGAAGAATCCTCTATAAGGGAAATGACATTCTCTAATGCTCTTTTGTCTTCCAAAATTTGATAAGGGATCTGCTTTTCTTTATAAAATTCAGAAAGATAGGTGATCTTCCTTCCGAAAGTTGGAAGATAGTCTACAGAAGGCACAGGATCAGGTACTTTCTTAGGGCAAGGAAGACCAGCCAAAATCCAATTTCTCAAATTTAAGCCATTTCTATATGCCTCTGTCGGGTCTTTACCATAAAGTGGACACCATCTCTTGGCATTTGGAATGTGTTTCATCCACCATGTCCATGAAGTTTTTCCGCCAGCCTCATCACTATCCAAAGCGATAAGTATAAGTTTTGCTTGTCTTAATTTTTCAGTGACTTCTCTGTCTGGTCGATAGATTGCTGACCCAAGAGCCACTACTCCTACAAGGTCTTTGGCTTCCTGATGGATCAAAATTGCGTCCAGATCACTTTCCACTACCACCATAAACTTTCCAGGATTTAATATCATGGGAATGGAGGTCACAGATCCAGGTAAAGTATAATACCTCAACTCATTGAGTGGTTTTGACATTCTGATCCTAATTCTCATAATCTGATCATTGTGAACATAAGTGATAATCAATCCGGCAGGTATCCAAAGGTCTTTGGATTTTCCATTCTCGTCAATCTGAGGCGGTAGTCCCCAGATATCCCTTTTGTAATATGCATCTTTTGGATTCCAGCCAAGTTTTGCCTCTTTGATTGTCTCTTCCTTTAACCCACGGTCAGTATGTAGCCATGATCTAACATTGGCAAAATTATCAGACCAAAGAATTCTTTCAGCCATTTCAATAAAAACCTTGGCTTCCGTTTGCCATTGCTCAGATGGTGCTTTGAATGATTTTGGTTCCCATGTCTCAGAATAACCTTGTCTTAACCTTTTTAATTTTGATTCTATAGTTGAGAATACAGGAGTCCGGCCAAGAAAAAGACAAGCCTCCTGATAGGTCATTTTTCTAAATTCCGTAAGATATTTAATTGTATCTCCGCTTTTACTGCATTGTCTACACCACCACTGGCCACTATCACATTGATTTGGCCAGATACGAAATCTATCTTTACCCCCACAACCAGGACAAGAAGAAGAATATTCTCCATTGTAGGTGTCAGCTTCTTTTTTGGTTTTGATTTTATCTTCTTCTAATAAATCCAGAATATTCACAAAAATATTATCTCCTACTTTCTTATGTATGGTATGTATACCATGTATACTATACATATATAAAAAATATTTATAAAAAGTATATTTTCATATATTGGAAAGATATAAAAAATGTATACATAGTATACATCTATACATGAATGGAAAAATTGTTTGGCTTTTCGTGATTATCTTTCCCTACCCAAAGAACAAAAGAAAAAGGTTAACCATAATAGGTAATGCTCATCTCTAAATGGTATGGAGGGCTTTGGTACATAACTCTCCAAAACCCCTCCCTTAACGAAGCTTAAAAATAACCATTTGAACTACTATAACTGGTATAGTTGGTTGAATAATCGTTAAATAAGCCTATTCCTTTATAATAATTCCCTTGTGAATCGGTACCTCTTATAAACCGTTCGACCATTTTTTTTCCAAAGTTTGTGATGCTTATGGGTTTATGACCATTCTCATCACACCATTTTCTATAGGCTTTATACAAGTCCTTGGCTCTGGCGGTGACATTTGGTTCGGGATTACAGCAATCATCAAGAAAATGACCCAGAATATCTTCATCTTCTTGGTAACTGGTTGTTGCTTCTTTTACGATAGCAGGCGGGTTCAATCCTTCTTTTTGCCAGATTAAACAGCCTTTCACTAACCAGGCAAGAATTCCTGATGATTCAGCCAGTAGTTTTTCTTTTAAGTTCGGGTCACGTTTTCTTTCATTCGGTTCTTTTGGATCATCAATAAAAGAAAGAGTAAATGGGATTAAGTGAACTCTTTGCCAAAAGGCATAATCATCAGATGGAGCATGTGGCTTATTATTTGTAAGTAAAAAGAGAGTATGGGTTGGTTCAAATTCTATCTCCCTTTTACCAAATGGAGGACGGCCTATAAGGGTATTACCTCCAACTAGCAATTTAACTTTGCTAACACTAAAATGTCTTCCATCGTCTGTTTCATCTGACCAGGTAATACGTTTCCCTTGAAGTGCCATAATATCCGGTGATGGCGCGGCACTCGATCTTGACTTCCCTTGATTCAAAAGCATCTCTGATTGAATAGGCCCTGCAAGGGGTCCTAAAATATTTCGAAGTACTTCGAGAATGGTTCCTTTTCCATTTCGTCCTTTTCCCCAAAGAATTGGCAGTATATGCTCTGTGGTAAGCCCGGTAATTGAATAACCGTACAAACGTTGGAGAAAAACGGCCAATTCCTGATTTTCATCAAATATCTCTATTAAAAATTGCCCCCAATCTGGCGATGGGGTTTCTATATCCTGCCATTCGGTAGGAGCGACGGTTTTAATATAATCTTCCGGTTTTCCTGGCCTAAAGTCGCCTGTTTTTAGATCGATGATTCCATTGGCACATCCTAATAACCAAGGATCAAGGTCCCATATCTCACTCGTTACTCCCAACGAATCATTTCCAACGGTAGCCAGGGCCAGTATATTTTTCTTTCGATGCAGACTTTGAAGACCACAAATTCGATTTAGCAATTCTTTTTCAATTTTTTCGGCTTCTTTAGCTTTATCCGTATTACTAGCTCTTGTTGCTTCAGTACGCATCTGAGATTGTCGTAAGACTTCTTTCCCATATTCATCTATTACTGCACCAACTGCCGCAAGAGATTCTCCAACACGATCCTCTTCCCAGTAATGCCCTGTCCACTTGAACCATTTGCCAAGATCATGATCGAAAACAAATTTATTTCTATGTATTCTAATAAAAAGACTGGCGTCTCCATCCTCATTTGATTTTAGTGCCGTTAAAATTTCTTGCGAAGACAACCCTGTCGATCCTATCTCACCTATATCATATAACTTCCTTTCTTCTTCATTTTGAGCCTCTACCAGTTCTCTAATCTGGTAGATATTATAGTTGGCATCATCCATTGCTAGTGCTAAATCTTGCATGACCTTTCTCCTTCATCTTCCATATTCCGCAGGAAGTCACAAATAATTCTGGCTCCAATCTGACTGGCAGAGATAACCTTTTCTGGATTTCGATAAATCTCTTCGGCGGCCATTTTTCGAAGCATATCCCGGTACTGCTCTGGAATTAATAAATTGAATTGAACTTTTTTGGTACTACTCATTTTTTATCCTCCTTCTAAACTTTTATAATATGTTCCAGACATCAAGAAAGTTTTTGAGAGAAAGAAACTCATATTTCCCTTGATCATATATATATATTCCTAGTCACCAAGACAGATTTTTAAGGACACTGACCAGACAAGCTCTTATGAATAGGATTAAATGGCTGGGAATAAAAAAAGCCAACCCCGTGATTGGAGTTGGCTTATAACTTATTGTTTTGGTCTAACTTCTAAACTTTTAACCCAATGTCTGGTATAGGCTTCAAAAATCTTAAAAGTCTAAAAGTTGGTGAGATCCAGTATCAATATCTAAATTTCAACTACATCGCCTGTAAGAGGGTTAATAACCTTAACAAGCTTTTTTTGATAAACAGGATCTTCAATGTCTTTTGGATCGGGTAAGTTAATTGGTTTACTGCTTAATAAAAATTTTTTCACAGCATAAATGTATTTGACAGGTTTTCTTGAAATTTCTCGACCTTGAATAAGATCATGATTTTCAAGATACTTGAGTTCATTTCTGAAAGTTGATTCACTGATTGGCTCACTCCCATCATCAGTGATATTTTTTAGAACCCTTTTTGTAATTTTATCACTTCTATCTTTATTGATTATCTTCATAATGCGTACTATGTCTGGCAAGGCCTTAATATGAGATGGATTCTCAAATGTCCGTAATAATTCAATTTCATTCTTTTGATCAACGTCGGTTAACATATCGGTTATATCGCCCTTTAAGTAACTTAGCTGATAGATTTTGATTACATTAAAGATTCTTAGTTGACGATCTGTAAGGATATCACTTCCATTTATAAAAAGGCCGTCAATAAGCAGTTTTGTAATAAAGTAATCAACTTTGGATGCAGTGAGGACATTTGATTTAATATCTCTATTTAAACCTTCATTAGAAAGAAGATGTTGACTATCAATTACCTTATCAAGGTTGAGAAACTTGATGAGGAGTTCAGAAATTGTAGATGGAGAAAAGTGATTAATAATAGTGACATTCCTTAATATATCTTTCATAATATCGATCATATAGCCAGAATTGGGAACAGTAAGATCAAAAGCATTTATAAGTTGATTAAAATAGGATATTTCCACAATAGATGGCTCTAACCTATCAAAAAAAGTCTTTATTTGACCACACTTAAGAATATATTCATTTTGCTCTGGATAGGTATTGTGTATTTCCCCTCTTAATATTTTATCCCTTTTAATGTTTTGGTCAGCGGTTAAATGAATCCTAAGAATAAACGGCAACTTCAATACCGGGTCTTGTGAATCTTTTACTAATGAGACCAATGCCGTTGGCCCTTCAGCTTTATATTGCTGGAACCCACTGCCTGTTTTTTGATTTGGCTTTTGATTTATAACAACTCCTCGACTCAGGAGTGAAGATAAATTATTTAGAGCTTTTTTATTAGATCCCACGAGGTCAGCAATAAGAATAGCTTTACCTCTAAATTGATCTCCTCCCACAGACATATCAGAGGGTATACTCGGAAATTGTATTTTGGAATTTTCAGGAGTTAAGGAAATACAAGAATCTAAAAGGGACTGTCCGCCAGCTCCATCATCTTCCGTAATGACAAGGTTTATTGGGAGTCCAATATGGGCCGAGTTAAGCGATATGAGAGTCAATAGCCCATATTTCAACTGGGCAGATGGAATACCTTGTTTTTGTAAAATGTCACACGTATCACATAATGGAGATCTAAAGCTCCCATTATCTGTGATACAGCTTTCAAAGAGAAAGAGGTTGAAGCCCAATTTTTTTTGAAAGGGTATGAGATAGTTATTACCTATATTACCATCGTTACCTTTTACTACAGTGCAAGGGATAGAATCAGCCAGATTCTCATCTTTATGATTTTCACCGTTATTACCGTTTTTCTCGTCGTCCTGTTCACACACGTTAGTACCAGTAGAAATATTTGATTCAGGTGACTCGGTTGATTCTGTTTCAATCGGTGGTTTGACTTCGCTCATAACTCCATTCTCCTTGATATGTGATAAATCGATAAGTATGTATTTTATTTTTTACTTCTAAAAGAAATTGGTTACCTTTCGGAGTGAAAGATAATCCTCATTTGAGTTCTTATGAAGATTTCTATAAAGGTTCTAATTTTTCATTAACTCATTAACTTCAGGAATAAGATATTGCTATTATTGGATGTTCAGATTACCTGTCCGAAAATTCGTTAATTTTTCGATAATGTTTTTTCATAATGCTGGGTGATATAAACTGTATGATAAAAAACCCTTCGGCCTTTAAAATACTCCATTGTGGGCCAAGTTAATGACCCACAATGGAGATAACTTCATAAAAATAAAGGTAAAACTAAAACAATTTACTGTTCAATGTTATTCAACTTTACGTTGAAGACATAAACTTGGTTTGAATGTCTGGTTGAATTATCAACTTTGTAGCCAAGTGAAGTCAGGACTTTTTTGAAATTCCTTTTGGATACACAGTCCATCCCTCTTTCTTTACAGAAAGGCCCATATTTCGTTTCATATAGGTCACTTAATTTTAATACATCATTCTGATCTTCCGACCTTACAAGATTTTCATCTATAAAGGATCGGGCACTATCTATCTCTTTTCTATACCTCTGTTTTGCTAATAGGATAGATTGAGGTACCGTAAATCTGAACCCATTTTCTTTCAATCTCCTGTAGCCTTCTAAGGCCCAATTAAATATCCCGGAGAGTTCCAGTGATAGCTTCTGTTCAAGATCAGGTTCCATTTCATTATCAGAAAAAACTTTGGGGAAATCTATTACCCATATTCTCCGCCACATACCATGAGAAGTATCCTCTATCACAGGTGCTTCATTCATGGCTAAAAAATGTTTTGCATATGGTCGGAATTTTAGAATTTTCCCGTAAGGGTTTCTCCCTGTTACCCAGTCAGCGGATGTAACAGCTTTTAATATGCCTGTATTTATCAGTTTCTTGTTGGGAGTTTCCCCGGAAATATTAACCATTTTTTGAAAAAGGTCTACGATATAGTACTCTTTAGATAAGCACTGAAGGCTAATATTGCTGGTATTATCCTTTCCAATGAGGTTAGAAATGGTATTAATAAAAACCGACTTACCATTACTGCCATCGCCAAGAAGAAAAAACAGTGCTGGAGTGGGTAAGGATTTGTGAAAGATATAACCTACTGCTTCTTGGACGAAATCGATTTTTCCCTTGTCCTGCAAAAATATTTCGTCAAGAAATTGAAGAAATCTGGGACACTGTGCTGAAGTGTCGTAATCATAAGGAAGGAGGTTCACGGTGAATATGTCAGAAGTATGAGGGATAAGTATCCCCTCATCAAGTTTATAAAGACCATCCTGTAAGGTCAGATAATCGAGATGGTCACTTATAGCTACGCCTCTTATTAAAACATCAGCATCAGCTATTGCATAATGGATGAGATCATTCAATTTAGATTGTGTGAAAAGTCTACGATATTCTTTGAGTTCTCCCTGGCAAAGTTTATTAATATATTCCAGTTCAGATTGTTCGTAACATTTGCCATTGTACATGAATAAGGCGCTTCCTTTGCCGAGAATTTTCAGCCTGAATTTCCTTATCATGTGCTCTTCAAGAGCAACTACATCAAGTTCAAGTTTATCCCCATACTTTTCCTTAGTTCTTACAAAGGATTTTTCAAGGGGTACGTCATCATTCTTTGAGGTTGAATCTTCTTCCTTACTTTTTCTTGTTCCGCTTAATTCCTCCTTTGAATTGCCGACCGTCTCCTCAGCATTAGCTGCCTTCGAGAGTGCATCCTCTGCTGGTGCGATAGGTGGCTGGTTATTTTCAAAATTTTCTGGTACTGCTAGTACTTCATATGAGGCATTGTTGCCAGCCATCATATTAATTCTAGAAACCCATCCCTCTATGGAGGGAATTGGTTATCATGTTTGGCATTGAGATCTCCTTTCAAGGTTACATTCATTAAAAAGTAAGCATAATAAAGTTGTTACTACTTATTGTTTTTTAAGTGCCTTTTACCCGGAGTCGATTCTGCTCATTCTTAATATCACCTCCTTTCTACGCATGAATTTCAAATTGTCTTCAAAAAACGCATAAAACATACCATATTGAAAAGCATTGCCTTTTTCCAGGAATAGATCTGGTAAATAAATTATATTATTATATAAAATAATATAAACATTTCTAATTAAAATATGTATTCACAGAGGTAATTCAATATAAGCTTAATCTTACTGCTGGTAAAAGAGGTTTTATAATTGGTGTAATTTTATACACCATTCCATCATCTTTTGATTTCTCAATAAAAAATTAAAAAAAATACCTCATATATCAAATAGTTAAAGGTATGATTCTTGTTCAGATATTGAGCATGGTTGGAAGACAATGTTGAAGATGCCGAAAAAAATGTTAAAGGGGGTGATACAAGATGACATAGATAAATTTAATTTCTAAGATGAAACGCGTAGAAATAGTTATTAACACCATTTATCGACACCGAATATTAAAAACCTAAACATCATAGGAGGAATATGTCAGAATTATGGAATTAAAAGCAGAATGGAATTGTTATATCAAGCAGTCTTTCATGAATCTGATTAAGGTTATCTTTCAGGGAGTTTTTGGTCTCTGATGACCAGGACTAATTGGCTGAATGACTATAGCAAATTAACTCCTGAAGAGAGGATGAAAAGGATCGCTAAAATCCTTTCAGAGGGCGTTCTTAACCTGATCAGGGAAAAAAACCAAAATTCCAGAAAGGATGATAAAAAAGATATTGATATAGATCCCCATCTCTGCTTATGATTGATTAGCAACTCAAATTGAAAATTTTTTAGGTGGTAGGAGTATGGTAAAAATTCATGTACCATGCTCCTATCATTTTTTTCATCATATTATTTATTTTAATATCCACGGAGGTTTTTGAACATGGAAGAAGAAAAGTTTGTGGCCGGATATCTTCGAGTTAGTACCTATCATCAGGCTGAGGAAGGGGATTCTCTGAATGAACAAGAAAAACAGATCCGAAAATATTGTGATTTTAAGGGTTGGAATAATTTTACCTTTTATCGAGAGGAAGGTGTATCAGCTAAAGACACCAATAGAATCAGGCTTCAGCAATTAATCCAGGACATAAAAGACGGAAAAATAAACACGGTTGTCGTTAAAAAAATTGATCGATTATCACGATCCATTCTTGATTTTGAGCAATTATTCAAATTTTTTGACCAACATAATGTTGACCTAATCTCTCTCCATGAAAATTTTGATACTTCCAGTGCTATGGGACGGGCCGTAATTCGTATTATTCTAGTATTCGCCCAACTGGAAAGGGAGCAAACATCTGAACGTACTGCGGATATTATGGAATTCAGGGCACAGCAGGGTCTATGGAATGGTGGTACTCCAATTTTGGGATATCATTTTAATCCAGAGGAGGAGGTTCCAAAGGTTATTGAAGAAGAAGCACAATTGGTGGCCGATATATTTCGGTTATACATTGAAAAAGGAAGTGCATCGGAGGTAGCCACGATCTTAAACAATAAAGGATATCGTAATAAGGTTTGGGTAAATAAGGGTGGAGAAAAAAGAGGTGGCAACAAGTTTACCAAATTTAGCGTTATTCCTTTGCTCAAGAGGGAATTTTACATTGGCAAGGTAAGACACAAGGATAACCTTTACGATGGGAAGCATCAGGCTATAGTAGACGTTCAAACTTTTACAAATGTCCAAAAGATATTAGAAAGAAATGGCCAGATCAATCGGAATCTCTATCAGGACAAATATGATTTCATTCTTCAGGGATTATTGTATTGCGGGCATTGCCATAAAGCAATGACTCCCAGTTCTGCCATATCTAAAGGAAAAACTTATCTTTATTATCGATGCTTGAATGATAATGATAAGAGCAAGGAAAAATGTCCTATCGGCCACGTCAATGCCAGAGAAATTGAAAATCTGGTCATCGAAAGAATAAGTTTTCTCACTCAGCATCAGGATTTATTAGCCGAGATAATAGAGGAATCAATTGCATCAAGTAAAACAGAAATTGATCCATTGGAAAAGGAGAAAAAAACACAGGAGGCACAAATCCCGAAAATCAAACAAAAAATAAATACTTTGGTTGATTTAATTACCGATGGTGCTAATAATAGTCCGTCCTTAGTCGAAAAATTGAATGAATTGGAGAATCAAAAAAATCAATTAGAGAGTAGCATAGCCGAAATAGGATTTAGAATTAATGAGCTTGAGTCCAAGGTGATTTCACAAGATGTGGTTATGGCAAATCTGCAATTTTTTAATGAAGTGTTCAACAAATTACCCGCAAATAAGAAGAAAGAAATCTTGCGCATGCTCATCAAGGAAATTATTTTTTTGGGATTTGAAGACGGTGGATCACAAGGAAATGGGAATGGAGGAAAAAAAGGAAATGGGAAGATCAAAAAGGGCCAAATAAAAATGAGCCTATGGGATCTGCCTCCCATAGGCCCATCAACACTGAACTCAGCTTGTTTTGCTGAGAGTAAGCTCTGGCTCCCCGAGCAGGTTAAAAGATAGAACTTTCCGGGTAGTATTCACATATTCCACCCAAGGATCATAGTCATTACCTTCTCCGTCACAGACTTTGCCTTGAGACTAACCGGTCTGACTCATATCACTGACCAGAATCGTCCCTGTCTCGGATTGGCATCGAATCAACTTCAATTTACCTGGTATGCCTCCAGCAGCCCAGAACAAAACGGGATAGTAACCAATGGTGCTACTTTTTTTAAAGGCTAAATTAAGCAATAGACAAAGGAACAAAGCCGTTTTCATCGGGTTGGAGTCCATCCCATTGGACGAGTATGTTGAAAGCAGCCATAGCAAAAGCCAGATGTGCTTGAAAATATTCCCAAACCCGATGAGCTATCTTCTTAAAATGGGATACGGTGGTCAACATGGAAAGTACAGTTTCGATCAGCCGCATAAGTCTACAAGTGTAGGTATTTCAAC
>Ga0307378_10012955_pt1 | contig 10607 bp, 5 predicted proteins | sample UN1MG_FD_202238 | JGI IMG/M metagenome (GOLD analysis project Ga0307378, IMG submission 202238) | Soil microbial communities from Risofladan, Vaasa, Finland - UN-1 | ecosystem: Environmental > Terrestrial > Soil > Coastal area > Acid sulfate soil | place: Finland: Risofladan, Vaasa | collected...
ACAAGACCTCCCATCCATCAGGGAGATTGTCGTTATCTGTATCAGCGTTGTGAGGGTCCGTATGGTATAAAAATTCCTGATCATTCGGCAATCCATCCTGATCAGGATCATCATCCGGGTTACTTATCGTATTGGCCGTTTCCCAATCATCGGCTATGCGATCATTATTGTTATCGTTTATGGTTACCACTAAAGGAGCCTGGGTATTTCCGGCTTTATCGGTAATGCCCTGGAGAGTCAGGGTGAAGATAGTATAAGGGGGAATAGAAGCCATAGCCATCTGGTAGGTATTATCGTCGGTCGGGGAGATAATATTCATTCCTCCTGGAGTTAAAAAGCTCAAAGAAGGGCTGAAAAGGTAGTTTCCCTCATCAGTAGCCCCTTGTAACCCGCTTTCACTGTAGGTAAGGTCAAAGGTATAATCGTTATAATTAATTGTTGGATAGCCCAGAATTAATGGAGCAGTGTTATCCACTAAAAAATTATTTCCCTGGCATCTGACCACACTATTTCCCGCCGTATCTGCGCCAAGTATGGAAATTGTTGCCAAACCATCATTCCCTGAAGGTATGGCCATATGATACATCCATACCTTGCTGTCTTGCGTTGAGCTCATATCAGTGCAAGGCACATCATTTCCAAAGTCTGCATAATCGATAGTTATTTTAGGGGTAGCAGAAACCGGCTCGGTAAAAGTAGCTGTAACAGCAATAATATCACCATTCCGGTAAGGATCTGACTGGCTGTAGGATATCGTAACTTCCGGTGCAGTGGTATCGACACCGATGCACTTATTATCAGACAGATTATTGCCTACCGGCAGGCTTAAATCGCAGGTCTGGCCCGCACCATTTTTTAATGTCCCGCCGTCAGAAAGCGTAAGGGACTCGACAGTAAGACAAGTAGCTGTATCACCTGCTTGAATAGTATATATTGCGCTGATAGTATCTTGGCTTATGAAGGGTTTGATTTCTAAAGTCCGGTTAGTATTTAACCTGGCCATTAAATTTCCCCCTGCTAACGTTACCTCGCCCGAAAAGCTTATTATTACCTCAACGCTTTCATTAGCTTTATAAAAACCATCAGCCGTTGTCGATGAAATGCCATTAACCATTAGGGGAGAGACTTCATTTGAGTATTCACTCTCCAGATTGACAACATCATATGCGGTAACAGCCAGAAAGTATGTTTTTCCATCACTGAGGCCAGTCAGTGTATAGCTGGTTACATTACCTACATCAATAGGAGAATTACCTTCTGCTGCTCCAGTACCATAATATGGTTCACCCGAAGATTCTGTTTTATAATAAATTTTGTATCCGGCGACATCCTGTTCCGTATTTGCATCCCAGGCAAGGTTAATGTCGAAGGCGTAGGCTTTTAATATTGCTGACGGAGGGAAAAAAGTGAAAGAGAATGTTATTATCCAGGCAAATAAGTACCGTAAGGTCTTTTTCATGCTGTGCTCCTTAACTGAATATTCTGTCTCAACGTGAGTTATAAGAGTTCAGGAAATCCCAATCCAATAGTTACCAACTTCCGCATCAATTTCAATATCAATCGCTGGTTACCAGTTTCCTTATCACTTGCTTTTTTAGCACAGCTTTTTGAAGAACCTACAAAATTTTGCACTACGCAATTTTTATATCTATCTAATTACTTTTCGTCTTGTTCGGATTATTTCTTCACCTCCTTTCTTTGAGCGTATTGACTAGGGATATACCCATAGTTTTTTGTCCATATTTATGAGTCTATCCCATATTTATGAGTCTATCCCAAGATACCCTACTTGAGCCTATCCTAAGATATTGTAACTCATTGTAATAGCAACATATGTAAAAATTAACTGTGTTTTTACTAACCATTTGAAATTGTTGTTTAGGACACAATTTTAAACCTGAATCTTGGGTATTTTGGGATAGGCGGATAAGTCTACAAGTGTAGGTATTCAGCCAAAAAGGCCTCAATCCCGTCATTCCCGCGAAGGCGGGAATCCAGAAGTTGTTGTTATCACAAAGACTGGATTCCCGCCTTCGCGGGAATGACGGCAAATACTTACACTTGTAGACGTACGCGGGGATAGGCTCATGCACCACCTTTGCCATGCTTCATAAATAAAATGAAAATTCCTGCACCGTTGAATTAGAAGATAGCAGATAGTGGCGCTGCCTATCATTTAGCGATTAGCTAGCAACATATGAAATAATTTGCATATAGTACTTGTCTTATACACACTTAACATTTGTAATTTTGGACTTTATTGATTTTACAAAAGGTGTTGGGGCAAAAATTGATAGAAATTAAGTTTAATATTTTCAATAGGTTAAGCAGGTGCGGAAGATTAGGATATTATGAAATAAATTGCTTACTTAGTAATGTATTTTATAATTCGTAAATAGCAGATAATTTTATATATTTAATATATTGCAGTATCTATATCACATTGAAAATATGACGTTTTATAAAATATATATATTTGCCAGGTTATGGTGATGCACGAATTGGCATTTAATTTGCATTCTTAAACAGAACAATATTGCACTGCCATTTCCAGCACAGATTCAGGTTGATAGCAAATTTTGTAAAATCAATAGCTTAAAAAAACATTATAAAATTTGGTTAAGTTATTGATATTTAGCTAAAACCTCATACAGTTCCTCATGCGATTCCATCAAACGGAGCTAGTGTCCCATTTCCTAATCTTTCAGACATCCTGAAATCTTACTTTTAGTTAGAGTAACTTATTGTATTTATTGTAAAAGCATTTCTCAAAATTAATTATGCATATGTTGAATCTATCCCATTGTTAATTAAGGTTTTTATCTAAAATTTTGCACTATTTCTTTTGAGAAATTTCGTCAAATTTCAGGATGTCTGATCTTTAGACAGTTCTTTTCTTTAGACAGTTCTTTGGACAGTAAATTGTTTTAATAACTATATTTTTGCACTTTTGAGTAACCAATTGAAATATAAATAATTGTGTAATCTCCTCTCGTCATTCCCGCGAAGGCGGGAATCCAGTAATATCAAGGCTTCTGGATTCCTCCCTTCGCGGGAATGACGAAAAGTGCGAAAGTATAGTTAATAATAAAAGTCAAAAATACAACTTCGATCATCGATCGGGCATTTACCTGCGGTAGACACGACGAGACGGGCGATTAGAAAAAAGTGAGTACAGCAAACGCTTATGTTGGTGTAAGGAAGGCTTTTGACCTGAGAGGGCGAAGCTATGTCTTTTAGTAACGTATCTCCTCACCAAATCCTTACCCGCTTTTTTACTCATACGAAAGAGAAAATGGTCAAGTTTGCGCACAATTTGAATAACTTATTATAAACGTATGCAGATGTCTGCTAAAAGGACCGGCGTAGCCTCAGTTTTGATGATTCTGACATTCATATGCCTTAGCTATCTAAGTCATGCAGAACGCTTGTGCCTGAATAAATCCTTCTCCACTTTTCCGAAACAGATTGGGGACTGGGTCGGGAAAGAAACGTATTTTGATAAAAAAATTTATAAGTTGTTAGGTGTCAGTGATACGATCTCTTGCAGTTACAGTAATAATTATGGTCGTCAAATAGACCTTTACGTTGGTTTTTATCAAAGCCAGCGAGAAGGAGAATTGATCCATTCACCAAGAAATTGCATGCCTGGAGCCGGCTGGAATTTTGTGAGGGAAGGGAAATCGTTAATGAATGCCGGAGCACCGGACAAGCGGAGCATTCCGGTTAACGACATCCTTCTCCAAAAGGGTAATGAGCGACAGATCATGTTTTATTGGTTTCAGGGTCGGGGCAGGTTTATAACTTCTGAATACATGCAGAAGATTTACTTAGTAATAGACTCCATTACCAAACGCAGAACGGATGAAGCTTTTGTCAGGCTTATAGCACCCGTTATCGATGGCGACGAGAAAGAAACGAAAGAAACTCTGGAGAGTTTTACCAGGCTTCTCATCCCCTTATTACAAGAATATCTACCCTCTTGAAATCCTCATAAGGGAACCCACGGTAAATAATTTACCCACTATCACGTGGATAGCATCGATCTATAGCCGTCTTGAATTGATTAAGGGTAAATTATTATCAGGGAGATCCCTAAGTCAAAACACGCATACGTCTACAGGTGTAAGTATCTCCCGTCATTCCCGCGAAGGCGGGAATCCAGTCTTTGTGATAACAACTACTTCTTGATTCCCGCCTTCGCGGGAGTAACGGGATTGAGGCCTTTTTGGCTAAATACCTACATTTGTAGACTTATCCGTCAAAACAATCTGACATCAAACTAAGCAGGCCCAAGATCCGGAATGAAGAATTCTATCTTCTCGACTTATATTCAATCGGTTATCTTAGTATTATCATTTCTGTTGGTTTTTAATCACACCATCATCGCGTTGTTTAAGGATTGGTCAACAAACCCCAACTATTCACATGGTTTTCTCATCCCCTTTATCACAGCCTTCATGATATGGCAAAAAAGGGAGGAGCTTTGCCTTTCCTCATTTAGACCAGGCAATTGGGGATTGCTGGTAATTATCACGGGTATGATCTTGCATATAGTGGCCAACCTCGGTGCAGAACTTTTTACCATGAGGCTCGCTATCGTTATAACCCTTTTTGGACTTTCGATATATCTCCTAGGCCGAAAAAATACCCAAAAGATAGCTGTCCCTCTGGCTTACCTGATCTTTATGATTCCTATTCCAGCCATCATATGGAATAAGATAGCCTTTCCTCTTCAGATTTTCGCCTCTCGTATGGCAGAAATTGTTATTCGGGCCATAGGGATTACAATTTTGCGAGAGGGAAATATCCTTTATTTGACCAATACTACGCTGGAAGTAGTGGATGCCTGCTCAGGCATTCGGTCGTTGATCACTCTGCTGGCTCTGAGCGCAGCTCTTGCTTACGTATCTAATCATTCAAGAATAAAAAAATGGATATTATTTACATTATCCATACCTATCGCTTTACTGGCTAATATAATTCGTCTCAGCTTAACAGCCGGTTTAGCAGTCCGTTTTGGAGAAAAGGCCGCTCAAGGTTTTATCCATGAATTTTCAGGGATATTTATATACCTTCTTGGATTGACACTACTGGCCAGTGTTCATGTTTTTCTTTCGAGGCATAGAAGGAGCAGCGTATGACTTTTCTACTCATAGAGTTATCATTTGTTACAAGTGTGTAAAAACAGGTTGGTTTCTCCGGGTAGGCAGGCTGAAAGAATGGTTATAAGTATAACAATAGACGTTGAGGACTGGTTTCAGGTTGAAAATTTTAAAACGTATATACCATTTGGAGACTGGGCAAACAAGGAGTTGCGTGTGGAGAAAAATATCCGTTTTCTCCTAGATTTTTTTGATAAATATGAAATAGAGGCTACTTTTTTTGTCCTGGGGTGGATTGCTGAACGTATTCCCAGGCTGGTCCAGGAAATCCATTCATGTGGACACGAGGTGGCGTCTCATGGTTACAATCACGTGATGTGCAGTAAACAAACGACTGAATATCTAAAAAAAGATTTAACTGATAGCAAAAAGATCTTAGAGGACATTGTGTGCCAGCAGGTCTACGGCTATCGAGCTCCCAGCTTTTCCATTGATGATGATACATTGGGAGTGGTTGCAGAATGCGGATATGCCTACGACTCAAGCTTCAATTCCTTTCGCTTGAATAAGCGATATGGACATATAGAGTTAACCCATAACGACAAAAGAGGCGTTGCCTGTCAAGTTTCAAATAAGTTATATGAATTTCCCATCAGCAATCTACGGATGGGTAATTGTTCCTTACCCTGGGGTGGAGGGGGATATTTTAGATTAATCCCTTTTTCACTCTTTAAGATGGGCGTCCAATACATTTTAAAGCGAGAAAAGGCTTATCTGTTCTATCTGCATCCGTGGGAAATCGATTGTGGACAACCCATAGTTAAAGAGGCGTCACGTGTTTTTCGATTTAGGCACTATTTCAACCTTAACAGAACATTATCTAAACTTCTGTTATTTATAGAAGCTTTTAAGGATTGCCGTTTTATTACCTGTTATCAATACCTTGCCGAGTATTACCACCTGTAGTCTACTATATTAGGCATTCACTATTAGGCATGCACTGAAACTAATTATTGTCATTGGATACCATTGATTACCGTAAAATTACTCACAATTGAGGATACCCATGCATGGGACGGCTATGTTTATAGCCACCCCCAGGCGACCGCCTATCATCTCTCTGCCTGGAAAGATGTTATCGAGAGAGCCTATGGGCACAAGACCTACTATCTTATGGCAATTGAAGATAGCCTGGAACAAAGAAAAGAAAATCAAGAACATAAGCATCACAAAACGCATGATACCAATTTCGCCGCAGTAAAAACCGTTGGCATCTTACCTCTCGTCCACCTCAAGCACTTCATCTTTGGAGATAGCCTGATCTCAATACCTTTTTTCGACTTTGGGGGCATTTTGGCCAATGACGAGCGCATAGAAAGATTGCTTTTATCAGAAGCCATGAGGCTCGGTCAAAAGTTAAAGGTAGATACGATAGAACTGCGCCAGGGCGAGCATCTTTCATGGCTGAATCCTCACAGTTTTGAGCATTTGACACATAATCTGAGTCTTCCAGACAACAGTTGTCATTTACAGGTCAGGTCACATAAGGTCAGAATGCTTCTCAATTTACCTGAATCTCCTCATCTTCTGATGAATTCATTTAAGTCAAAATTAAGGAGCCAAATACAGAAACCCATGAAAGAGGGGTTAGTTGCCAGAATAGGACATATCGACCAATTCGAGCAGTTTTACCATGTTTTTGCCATTAATATGAGGGATCTCGGGTCCCCGGTTCATTCAAAGAGGCTGATGCTTAATGTTTTGAGCACATTTCCGGAAAAATCAAAAGTAGTAGTAGTTTATAAGGATGGAACTCCTTTAGCTTGCAGCCTTATGGTCAATTTTCAAGGAAAAATGAAAAATCCCTGGTCATCGGCACTTCGAAAGTATAGCCGATTAAGCCCTAATATGTTGTTATACTGGACAATGTTGGAATATGCCTGCGATAATGGCCTTGTCTCCTTTGATTTTGGGCGATCCTCACCCAATGAGGGTACTTATAAATTTAAAGAGCAATGGGGTGCGGAACCTTCAATGTTATACTGGTATTATATCTCATTGAAATATCAACAAACTTGTTATCAAATTTCAGAAAAAGATCGTTTTACTCAACTTATATCACTTTGGAAAAAGATACCTATCCCTATAGCGACAGCGGTTGGTCCTTTAATCAGGAAGCATATCGGCCTGTAGAAATCATGTAGCCATGATAAATAACCTTACTCCAATCGAGAAATTACGCTCATGTGCAATCCGTATTTTGTCGGAAGAGCATTATCGATAAGTAGAAAATAAAGGACTCGAATATCGCCTCCGAGATTTTTCCCCACAGGGAGCCGGGGAATTGGCAGCATGCCGGCAAGGGCTGGCTGAGGGGCTACATTTTTGCCGTGAATACCCAGGAAAAATGATCGGCTTGTGGTTCAAGAAGCTCTGGCTTTTATGGAGGCCACCATATTACCATTTTCGTGGTCTGGGATTCCGAGATGCTGCACTACGAGCAATCTGGTTAGTTTTTTATGTGACACTCGTTGGACTAGGGATATATGGCTTTTTTGCGATACGATGCTTTTGGCGAATTACATTCCTCCCTCTTCTCATGATCGTACATCCAACTCTAATTCACATGCTTAGGGACTGTAGAATATTAACTCATCGTTTTTAGACTGCTTGATTCAATAATATAACTCCAATAGCTTAACAAAAGCGATGAGTTATTTATTTACAAATCCTTACTGTCTCATCTACACGTTATCGCCTTCCAATGGTTGCCGTATTGATCTATTTCGCTTCAATAGGATTAGAGCAGTTTCTGCGGCAAGTGACTGGAGTTACTGGGCCTCCATTGGTCTCAAAATATGCTTTTTCGCTGAAGCAATAAAATCTTCTCACTTCTTCAAAATTGAAAGGTAGCTAGATTGGTGACGTTATGGGAGTAATTGCTGGGATATATTTAGTAAAAGGCAAAAATCAAGACCTTGAAGATAGCCTTTTAAAGATGATGAAAATCCAGGCACATAGAGACAGCAGTGAGCCCATAAATTATATTGGAGAAAATTTTGCATTTGGCATGGCCAACCGGCATGATTTTATATTTAGGAGCTTAGATCTTAATAACATCTTAGTATCAAGCCCCTTAGTATCAGGCTCCGCAATTAACAGCAGCGGTATACATGCCTTTGTGGATGGTATAGTCCTTGAAACACCAAAACATAAAAAATATTTTGAAAGCAAGAATCCCACATTTCCCCTAAGCACCTGTTCGGATATCGTAGCCGCTGCCTATGAGAAATGGGGACTTGATTTTATGAATCACCTTGAAGGCGAATTCTCCTGTTTGGTCTGGGACCAAAAAACTCAAAGCGTGATATTAGCACGTGACCCTTATTGCCATAAGCCTATCCATTATTACTTCGACGGCAGTAAGTTACTGTTTTCATCTGAAATTAAGGGAATACTTGCTGAGGGAAGTATCGTGCCTGAGGTCGATCTGCAAAGTTTGAGTGATTTTTTAAGCTTGAATTCTATCCCTAATCCAGCAACAATTTTTAAAGATATAAAGCAAGTCTCTCCTGGAGGCATGATTATTGTCACCGCTACTGGGATAAAGGAGCATACATATTGGTATCCACGTCTATGTCCCGATGAATCGATGCCTTTGGAGGATGCCATTTTCCAACTAACCGGCAAACTGAGAGATGCAGTAAGGAAGAGAATGGTAAATGAAGATACTTATTGTTTCTTAAGCGGCGGTCTAGATTCGAGTGCTATAATCTCCCTTGCTGCGGAGTTGTCAAATAAACCGGTTCATGCTATTAGTGTCGGTTTTGAAGAAGAGGAACAAAATGAACTTGGCGATGCCGCCATTATGGCCAAGCATGTTGGTGCCATACACCACCAGTTTGTTGAGACGCCCGATTCATTTTTCGATATATTAGACCTGTTAGTTTATCACCATGATTCTCCTTTTACTGATACTTCAGCTTTCCCAACCTTCTATGCAGCCAAGCTTGCCAATCAATTGACAAATCTCATATTGACTGGTGATGGCCCCGACCAGACGCTGGGAGGAAGCGACCACTATGTATTTGCGCTTAAGCATAACCTTTTTTCGGACAGAAAAAAAGTTCACCAAATGCTTTTTAAACCTGCTGCTGGATTAGCAAGAATATTTAATAAAAGTCCAAAACCTTCTATTTTTTCCAAAATAGAAAGAAAACTCTATAGAGATTCCCTCTCCCTTCCTGCTCATGTGCTCTATGAATTAAGATCATATTTTCCGGAAATAGTAAAAAGGTTTATCTGTTCCGAGTGGCTATGGAACATCCATCTCAAGAAATCGCCATACAGATATCCGGAATCATGGTTTGAGGAAGCTAAGGAGCTGGATTATGTAAATAAGTACTTATTTGCGGATATAAAATTTTATATCCCCGATATTTTAATGATAAAAGTGGATCGTATGTGTATGGCTCACGGGCTTGAAACACTTTCCCCCTTCATGGATATACCTCTTTCAAATTTTTTAAATAAGTTACCTGGTAATTATAAGATTAAGGTCGGAACAAATAATGAGGTTATAACCAAGTATATCTTAAGGAAAATGTGTGAGGGCCGTTTTCCAGGGCATACTCTGACTAAAAAAAAACAAGGTTTTGAGATTCCTGTTGATAAATGGTTAAGGCAGTGTGGAAATAAATATTTACGCGAAATTCTACTCGATCATCGAACGTTGCAGAGGTGCTACTTCAAAAAAAAATCTATCGAACAGCTTGTAAATACTTTCATCGAGAGAAAAGGGGATTACTTTTTCCCTAACCCACGTGGAATTGTTGGGTTATTGACTTTTGAATTGTGGCACAGAAAATATATAGATTAATAGTGCCTCCAATAAACTTTTTAAGCTTAAGTTTTATAAAATAACCATGTTAAGAGCACTGTCCCCATCGGGCGCACCTATCAGATTACGCGATATAGCCCATGGTATCAAAGCTGAACTAATCCGAGAAAATGCTCTAAACATTTTCAAGCATCAACTCATGGATTATTTTGATATCCCCCATGTATTCCTTCTGTCATCTGGTAAGGCTGCATTATATTTAGTGTTGAAGGCGATTGCATCCCTATCAGATAATGACAGGAGAGATGTGATAATCCCCGCTTATTCCAGTTTTTGTTTAGCTTCCGCAGTGGCTAAAGCCGGACTTTCTGTAAAAATTTGTGATATTGACTTAGATTATTTTGATTTTGACTTAGATCACTTACAAAGATTAATTAATAAAAGGACAATGGCTATTATTCCGGTGCATCTTTTTGGCTTGGTGGCAAGGCTTAATGAGATAACCCAGATTGCTAGAAAACATGGAGTATTTATTATAGAAGATTGCGCACAGGCAGCTGGCGCGACTTATCATGGAAAGAAAACCGGAACTATAGGGGATGCAGGAATTTTTAGTCTGGGGAGAGGGAAATGCATTTCTACCATAGATGGGGGGGGGATTA
>Ga0307378_10012956_pt1 | contig 10606 bp, 5 predicted proteins | sample UN1MG_FD_202238 | JGI IMG/M metagenome (GOLD analysis project Ga0307378, IMG submission 202238) | Soil microbial communities from Risofladan, Vaasa, Finland - UN-1 | ecosystem: Environmental > Terrestrial > Soil > Coastal area > Acid sulfate soil | place: Finland: Risofladan, Vaasa | collected...
GCGGAAAACCGCCCTGCAGAAAGCTGTTGACCACGTTGGCGTGGCCCAGCACGCCCGGAACGGTGTCGTAGACCGGAGTGTTGACCAGGTCCGGCGTCGCCGTCGCGGTGTACCCCACGAAGCAGATCTTCCCCGCTACTCGCGGGCCGAGGTCCTCGATCAGCTCGGCGTTGTGGGCCTGCGCCCGGGCGTTGGCAGCCTCCCAACGCTGCCGCTGACCGCTGCGCACCAGAAGCTCGTGCGACGAGGTGATGCGTTCGAAGAGTTCCTCCTCTTCCGGGGACGTCGGGGCCGCCCCTTCGATCTGCCCGGCGAACAACTTCAGTGCATCCAGCGCGGTCCGGTCCACCTGGCCGATCTTCTCGTCGAGGTCGTCCAGCTCCTGGACCAGCTTCGGCCTCTCGTCCGCACGGCGCCCCTGCAGATAGCGCAAGCGCTTGCGAATCTCGTTCCGCCGGCGCACCCACTCGGCATACTGCGGATAGACGGGCTCCTGAGTCGCACGCACCGCTTCGGCCACAGCGATGCCGTAACGAGCCTGATTCTCCGCAATCGCACGCCGGTTGAACACGATCTGCATGATGGCCGATACCGGCAGGTGATTGAAACTGTGTTCCCACGACGGCTGGTCGCGGTCCAGATGCCAATTCAGCAGCGTGCGCCCCTGGCGGTCGATCGGCACGCGGAAGGCGTGCTGACCGTCGGCGTCGGAAAGAACCAGCCAGCCGCCCTGCAGCCGCATCCGCTCATCGTCGAACTCCAGCAGGTCGCACGCCGCCGCAAACCCGAGCTGCTTGATCAGGTGGCCTTCAGCGTCGACCACCAGCGGCACGCCACGTAACACGCCGTCGAAATCCTTGTCAAAGGTGACAAAACCGACACCGCGAGCAGCGTCAGCCAGCTTGCCCAGCGGCGGCGTTACGTCCTCGGCCTGCTCGATACGACCGCGTAGCGACTCGGGCACCAGGGGCTGACCGGCCACCGCGTTGCGCCACCCCTTGATGCTGCGATAGGCCTGTTTCACGTCCTCCCGGTCGGCCGAAAACGTGTCCCCCGCACCCTCCGGGAGCACATCCGCAAGAACCTGCTCGAAGGTGGCCCCGGGCGATTCGTCCAACACGGCCCGCACCCGCTCGCGGGCCGCCAGGCGCTTCGCGCCGGCCAGGTACTTGTCAATGACGCCGATCGGCGTATCGAGCCGTTCGGCCAGCGCCTCGCGGGTCAGGGTGAAATCCTGCAACAGCAGATGGCGCATGCGATAGCGCTGGTACAGCCTCTCGAGCCGATCGCCGGGATCGTAGGGCAGCGCCCTGCGGAAGGTCTGCGGGCCGGCGTGCACATCGGTGCGGAAGACGTCGGCCGCCGCCGCTTGAAACTCGTCCACGGGTCGATCCGGCGGGACGTAACGATAGTACATACTCAGATACACGTTGCCGCCGTGCTGCAGGGCGTCCGCCAGTTCGTCATCGTCGCGAATCCAGTCATCTTCCGACGGCTCGCCAACCACCTCGGTGACCGGATCGACGTCGTAGTCCTTGTGGAAGCGCGCGGCATCGACGCGCGGCGGCATCGGCTCGGGGAAAACGAAATCCATGACGATGAGATCGGCGCCCAGCTCGTTGAGGGTGGCGACCAACTCGGCGTGGAGCCTGCGCGGCCAGGGCCAGCGGTGGATCCGCTCCACCGCGTAATCATCCACGTCGATCAGCAGGATGCGGTCCGATGCCTCGACGCGGTTGAAATGCCGGAAGTTGATATCCAGGAAGGTCAGGGCCAGGCGATCGAGCGCACCGGCAAGGTACAGCACCAGCAGCAGGGCCGTGACCACGCCCCCGACGGCCAGCCCCCAACCGTGTCCGTAGACCGAGCTGCCTCGCCGCATGCCCCGAACGCTACCGCGCCCCGCGTCAAGGTGCGAGCGTAAAGGCGGCCGATCCCTCCTCCACGCCGTTCCGCAGGTAGACCGCCCGCCAATCGCCCGGCTCGTCCGAGATCCGGTTCCCCGACCAGCCGAACTGCCAGAAGCTGGCCTGTAGCGTCTGCTCGGCCGGGTCGCACAGCCGACCTTCCAGCACCAACTCGCCCGCCGGATTGCGGATCTCGAAGCTCTGGAAGTCGCCCTGGTTCAGGTTGAGCAGCTCCACCCACACCGTGAAGCGGTCGCGCGAGGCCGAGAGCGTGTCGCCGGCGGCCGCCTCGCACTCGTCCGGTCCCGAACAGGCGACGTCCATCACGCCCATCTCACGCACCAGGAAGTTGTCGGGCATCCGGTACACCACCTCGGCGGGCTCGCTCGTGTCGATGCCGTCCGAGACGATCACCTGAAAAGCGACCCGCGTGATGCCCTGACCTTCGCCAAGCGTGAACTCCGTCTCGGCCGCCGTGGGATCGGCGATCGTGGCCGGCGGGCCCGAGGTCTGCGCCCAGAAGTAGGTCAGCGTGTCACCATCCGCATCGCCGGCCGATGCGCTCAACGTGCCCGCGCCGCCGAAATCGATCGTATCGTCCACCGGCTGCGTGACGGTCACCGTCGGCGCCTGGTTGGTCGGCTTGGGTGGCAGGACCAGGGCGTTGATCCGGGCGACGCCGGCCGGCGGCCCCACGCCCGAAACCACACCCAGCAGATAAGAGCCGACCAACTCCCGTGGAAACGTGAAGTCGAAGGAAAAGGTGTCGTCCACTCCCACCGGCTGGGCCTCACAGAACACCGTAGCGTCGACATCGTCGGGGTTGTCGTCGGCCGCCAGGACCAGGGCCACACACACGTTGCGCGCCCGACCGTCGGTCACCCGACCGGAGATCGCGTAGGTCTGATCGGCGTTGAAGAAGAAGGCCGGCGGTGTCGGCTCGATCAGTTCGATGTTGTTCTCCAGGAAAGCATCGGTCAGCATCGCGGACTCGACGAAATCCTCCAGCGACGAGGGATCGAGCGCGTTCTGCGAGGTGACCGGATCGAGTTCCTGCGAAACCCCGCCGTCCCGCGACGACTCGACAAAACCGGTGGAGGCGCTACCGCCCGTCGGATCGAGCATCTCATAGTGCAGGTGCGGGCCGGTGGCATAGCCGCTGTTGCCGCTGCGGCCCAGGTACTGGCCGCGGTAAACGAGCTGGCCCGGCTCGACGGCCACGCCGAACTGGTCGAGGTGGGCGTACAGCGACTGAAAACCGTTGCCGTGGTCGATCTGAACGAGATTGGCCGGCGACTCGATGCTGCCGGTCTCGCCCTCGGCGTTGTTCGGCACGTCGCTCACGATCTGCACGACGCGTCCGGCCTCAACCGCCAGGATCGGCGTCCCGATGTCGATCGTGTAGTCCCAGGCGTACCGTGGCTCACCGGTCTCGGGGTCCTGGTGGCTGAACTCACCGTTGTTGGCCTGCCCGGTCGTGCGGCTCTCACCGACGCCCCACGGCACATAGAACCTGGGCACATCCCCTTCGGGAATCTCCTGAAAAACGGCCGCCAAGGACTTGTCCTGGTCCATGACAACCGGAATGGAGGCCGACTCCGCTTCGCTGTCGCCCTCCCAATGGCTGAACTGCCAGCCGTCGTCCGCAATCGCGGTAACGGTGGTGGTGGAATCCAGCGAATGCGTGGTCGCATCGCCGGCCGCCGGCTCGGTCCGCCCGCTGCCCTCGACCGACGTGGTCAGCGTGACCTGACTGGGCCGCTCGTCCATCACGGTCAGAACGAAGTTGTTCTCGGCCGTCGCCCCGGACGAGTCCGTCACCGCCAGGCGAAGGTGGTGCTCGCCCGCCCCCAGCAGGACTTCCGCGTTGACTCCCGTACCGATCTGGTCACAGAACCGGTCGAACCACTGGTAGCTGACGATCTGGCTCGCGGCCGACGACGACGCCCCGGCATTCAGCTCGACAGCCGTCTGCCGTCCCGCCAGAAGTGATACCGACAGGTCGGTCAGGCTTGGATCGGCCGTCAGCCCGTTGACCGTGCCGTTGCCACCGTTGCCCCCAGTTGTGCCGCCGGTGCCGCCGGTGCCGCCGCCACCGCCGCCCGCTCCGCATCCGGCTGAAAAAGCGACGGCTGCCGCCGCCACGAATCCGACGGCCCGCGCGGTACGTAGTGTTCCCGTCATCCGGTTTGCCCTCTGTATGCCTGTTCACTCACAATCGACCGGGGCGCCCCCCGCCGGCCTGTGCCGACGGTATAACATCGGCCCCAGTCGACGGCACGTTGAAATCTCAGGCCCGAATCGGCCGCAAGCCCGGCCGAATGCACGGGGCGCGCCACCCGCATTGCCACGGGGACCGGGTCGGAGTGCACTGCCCGTGCACCGCTATGCCCACGGAATGGTCTTTGTGTCGGGGTCTTCACGCCAGGGCCTTGGGGAATTGGCCCAGGAACCGGTCCAGGTACCCCTTCTGCACGAACGTGTCCACGGCCTCGACCGTGTTCTCGTGATCCATGCCCCAGACCGTGCAGCGGCGATCCTTCAAGCCCACGTCCATCTGAATCTGCAGCACGTGCTCGACGATCAGGGCGTGGGGCAGCTTGTCGAAAAGATAGCCGGATACGTGGTTGACGCCCGGTCCGCCGACGCTGATCAGCGGGCGGTCGTGCAGCTCCTTGCTGTTGAGGTACCACACGTCGCTGAGCACCACGCACTCGAACGTTGGCACGCCGACCATCTTCCGCCGGGCCTCCTCACGAATCTGGTAGGCCAGCGGTCGATCCAGCCGCTCGGCCTTCAGGCAGGCGCCGGCCACGATCAGCAAGGTATGGTCCGCAAGCTCCTCATCCATCGGCATGACCTACTATAGCCGCCCTCCACCGCACAATACCAGACCGAGACCGCCGATGGTCCCTGCTATACGGTACGGGCCACATTTCAGAGGATGGTTCGAGCGGGCGGCTCGGCCCAACTACTCCTGCCACGCGTTCGACCGGGCCCGCATGACCAGCCGCACCGGGAACAGCCGCTGGAAGTCCCAGTCCTGATACGCGATCTCCAGCATGGTGCCGACCTTGCGCTCGACCTCGCCCTCGTAGCGGATCTTGTCGCCGACCTTGAGCGTGATCGGCTGATCCAGGTCGATGAGCCCGTCGTGAAGCAGAACCTCCAGCTCGGCCGACTTGCGTGTTTCGGCCTCGATGTGCTGTCCGGTGATCGTTCCGCCGAGGTAGGCCAGCTTCTTCTTGAGCGTGTCGGTGATGTATTCGTCCACGTCCGTCGGGCCGGTAATCATCACGGTGATCTGGTCGCCCTGCCAGGGCTGCCCGGCGAACTTCCGCTGACGCAGCCACGCGATCCGACCGTGCGCCGGATAGCGGAACCAGTGCGTCACCGCGCCCTGGCTCGGATCGCGACGCATCTGCAGGAACTCGAGCATCTCATCCACCGGCGGTGAGACGTTGCCATGCCCCACGCCCGGCAGCTCGACGGCGTTGATCGGAAGACTCAGTTCGGCCGCCAGACGCTTGACCCGCCGGTTCTCGCCCGCGATGCCGCCGGTGGGGGAGACCTTCCGCTTGTCGTCGCCGACGTCCTCCTCGCCCCAGACCGCCAGCACCGGCAGGTTCCGCACATTCGGCAGAATCAACGGCAGGGACTGCCGAAACGGAGACACGAACGTCCCCGCGATCGGGATGGCCGCCGCGAACTCGTCGGTGAACAGCGTCGCCATTCCGAACGCCCCGTGCCCGCCCATCGAGTAGCCCACCACGTACACCCGCTCGGCGTCCACGTGGTAGCGCCGTCGCAATTCGCCCAACAGGGCCGGCGGATCGCCCGCCTCCTCCGGCGTCGTGCGGAACCACGCGCCCTTGTAGTCGGTGGGGGCGGCCACGATGAACTCATCCAGCCGTTCTCCAAGCTGATACTGTAGGTAGCGCACGACATCCAGGCCCTTCCCACCCATGCCGTGCAGCCCCAGGATGAGTGGGTAGCGCTGAGTGTGGTCGTATCCTTTCGGTATGCGCACGATGACCGGCGTGACCCGGTTTTTGCCGGTCTTCAGCTCGAAGGTGATCTCGCCCGGCGACTGGGGCGTCCAGAGCTGGACCCGGCCCAGGGCCTCCGCCACCGGCTTGACGTCGCCCTCCACCAGCTCGGTGATGGCCACGGCGATCTTCGCCCGGGCCTTGGCATCCGGCTCGCCGAAGTAGTCGCCAACCAGCCTGTCGAGGTCTTCATTAACCGGCGCCGCCTGCTCGGTGAGCTCAGGCAGCGGCCCCCCGACGGCGGTCACGACCGGTGAGGCCCACGCCGCCAACACCAGTAGGACGGCCGGATACGCGCTTCGTCCCGCTCGCAGCTCGGTCATCACCAACATCCTGCCTCGCCCCCCGGCCGGCAGCAAGGGGCACCCCTCCGGGAACACTGTGGTCCCGGCCGGCTCAGTCGCCCAGCCAGAACCGCGGCATGAACAGCACTGCGATCGCGAAAACCTCCAGCCGCCCCAGGGCCATCAACACGCACATCACCATCTTGCTGGCGTCCGCGAACCAGGAGAAGTTCTCGATCGCTCCCACGCGGGCCAACCCCGGACCGATGTTGTTCAGCGTGGCCGCCGACGCCGTAGCGGCCGTGGTGATGTCCATCACCTCCGACCCCTCGATGAGCATCAGCGCGCCCGTGCCCAGACCAAACAACAGCAGGATGATCAGCACGTAGGCCACCACACCCTGTCGCATGTCCGAATCCACCGTCATCTTCCCGACGCGGATCGGCCGGACCACCGTCGGGCGGAAGATGTGCTCGACTTCCGCCAGCAGAACCTTTGCGGCGATGACGATGCGGATGACCTTGATACCGCCCCCGGTCGATCCACCGGACCCGCCGACGAACATCAGCGTGACCAGGATGGCCTTGGGCAGGAACGGCCACAGATCGAAGTTGGCGGTGCAGAAGCCCGTCGTCGTCTGTATGGAGACCACCTGGAACACGCCGTGCCGCACGGCCGCACCGAGCGAGGGCTCCGCGTGGTGACCGGCCGTGGTCTCGATGAAGTTCTCCCACAGACACGCCACCACCACGGCGGACGTCACCAGCAGAAGCCCCAGATAGGTTCGCAGCTCCGGGTCGCGCAGCACGCCGCGCCACTGTCCGCGGATCGCATTGTAGTACAACCCGAAGTTCACGCCTGCCAGCACCATGAACAGGATGATCACGATGTCCACCGGAAGCGAGTCGATCTCTCCGATGCTGGCGTTCTTGGTGCTGAAACCGCCCGTGGCCAGAGTGGCAAACGTGTGGCACACCGAATCGAACCAACCCAGCCCCATGATCCGGAGCAGAACGATTTCCGAGACGGTCAGGCCCAGGTAGATCATCCACAGCGCCCGGGCGGTCTCCTGTATTCGCGGCCGGACTCCTTCGGCCGCCGGCCCCGGGGCCTCCATACGGAAGAGCCGCTTGCCACCCACGCCCAGCACGGGCAGCACCGCCACGAACAACACCACGATCCCCAGCCCCCCCAGCCAGTGCGTCAGCGACCGCCACAGCAGCAGGCTATGCGGAAGCGTATCAATCCGCGTCAGCACCGTCGCGCCCGTCGTGGTCAGCCCGCTCATGGCCTCGAAGTAACAATTCACGAACGAGCCGAACGCCAGATCGTAACGGTCGACGTCGGTCTCCATTGCCGCCCAGAACCGGTAGGGCAATGCCGACAGCGCCGCCGCCAGAATCCAGCTCAACGCCACCAGCAGCATCGCCTCGCGCCGGCCGATCTCACCCTGTTTGCGGCGAGACAGGAACCACAGCCCCACTCCGCCCACCGCGCCGACCAGGGCCGTGAAAAGGAAAGCCCGCACGGCCAGCAGCTCGCTTCGGTCGCCGCGCAGCAGCTCGATGCCGGCCCACCCCGCCGTCACCAGGATCGCGGTGCTCAACACGAGCAGCAGAACGCCCAATTGCGAGATGACCGTGCGAAGGTTCACCAGCCTCGCCCTGAAAGAAAGCTGTTCGTCATTTGTCTGCGAAGAGTTTCTTGAGCTCGCGGTCCAGTCCGTGCGGGCCGATCAACAGCACCGTGTCACCGTGGCGGACGGTGTCCTCGGCCCCGGGCACCTTGACCGCGTCGCCGTGTTGGATGGCACCGACCAGGCAGTTGGCCGGCAGTTTCAGATTGCGCAGTTCCTGGCCGACGGCCGTCGCTCGCCGCGTCGGCTGAATCTCGTAGACTTCGGCCGTGCCTTCGGCCAGCGTGCCCAGGACGCGCAAAGGCCCGGCCTCCAGGAGCTTACGCAGCTCCTTGGCCGCCTCCTCCCGCGGGCTGAAGGCCTTGTCGATCCCCACCACCGACAAGAGGTGGTGATAGGCCGATCGCTCGACCGAGGCCAGGGCTCGCCTGACACCCAGGCTCTTGGCCTGAGCGCTGGCCAGGATGTTGTGCTCGTCGTCCTTGGTCACGGCCACGAAGGCGTCGGCACCGCCGATGCGTTCCTCCTCGTGCACGTGCGGGTCCGACGGATCTCCGTGCACGACCGTGACGTGTTCGAGCTTGTGCGACAACTCTTCGGCTCGCTCTCGGTCCACCTCGAACAGTCGCACCGAGAAATGCGGGCCCTTCAGCGCACGACACAACCACACGCCCATGGTGGACCCACCCATGATCACAACGTTCTCTCGCCTGGACTTGCCGCTGGTGAAGGCCTTGCGGCCCTGCTCGAACGCGGCCCGCTCCCCGATCAGCGTCACGACGTCGCCCGGTTGAATCACTGTGGTCGCCTTGGGAATGAACGACTTCCCCGCCCGGTGGACCTGGGCCAGTCGCACGCCCGGCGGCAGCCTCAACTCCTGCAGCGCCGTTCGCATGGCCGGCGCTCCGTCCTCCACGGGCAGCTCCTGCATCTCGATGCGTCCCTTGGCGAATTGCTCCACCGCCAGGGCGCCGGGGTTCCGCAGATTGCGGGCGATGGCCAGAGAGGTCAGATACTCCGGACACACGAGTTGATCGATGCCCAGATGTGTCGCGTAGTCGAATCCGCGTTGCTCGGCAAAAGCGGCGTGATGAACCCGGGCGGCGCACTTCTTCGCACCCAGCCCCTTGCCGATCGCGGCCGACAACAGGTTGACCTCATCCACGTTCGTCGCCGCCACCAGCAGATCGCACTTGCCCGCACCCGCCTCGATCAGCACCTCCGCATGGGCGCAGTTGCCACGCAACGTGCGCAGGTCCAACCGGTCCTCCAGGGCCTGCAGCTTCCGGGCCGAGGTGTCGATCATCACGATGTTGTGTTTCTTGGCGCCGAGCATCTCGGCCACGTGACGCCCGACTTCACCGGCACCGGCGATGAGGATGTTCATCTGGACCTTTCCGCGCCGAGTCCCTCACGGTCACAATCATACGGCATCCAGCAGCGCGCACAAGGCGGTTGTGAAGCGGCTCGAATCCGCTCTGCCGCCACAGGGGTGGAGAACGCATGATTTGCCGGACACCTATTGGGACGGCCTGTACCGCAGGTCGAGGATGAATCGCGCCCAGCGCTGCTCGAACTGCTCGTCCGGCGGCCCGAAGACGCCCTCGAAGTCGGCCACCTCGCGATCGTAGGAGTGCGTCTCGCCCGGTTTGCGCCCAGCCAGCAGGCGCAGGTACTCGGCAAACTGCTCGCGTTTGGTCCGTTGCAGGTAGAAGACCAGCGACCACGCCTCCGTGTAGTAGTGGACCAGGTTGCCGTCGCTGCGACGGTGGAACAACTGGGCGTCGCCGATCAGATCCCGCAACCGCAGGAACTGCTGGGAGTCGAAGGCGACAGGCAGGTCCTCCGGCACCAACCGGGCCCGCGGATCGCCCCGACTCAGGCAATCGCGATAATCCCCCAGACGCATCTGGTTCGTCGCCCCCATGCCGGCCCCCGAAGGCGACGGCGGCGTCTCGAACAGTGTGGCCATCCCTTCGACCAGCCACCCGGGGTTCTGGGCGCCCCGCACGTGCATCCGCGAGTTGAACAGCACCTGATGGGCCACCTCGTGCTGCACCGTCAGACGGTTGATCTGCTCGACCGTGCGATCGCGCTGACGCGTCAGGAAGAGCAACTCATCGCGACAGGCCTTGACCGTCGCCCGATTGATCGGACGGGCGGCCTTGAGCCTCTCCAGCCGGCCCTCGCACTGCTCGATCTGCTTGTTGATCGCCCCCATCTGCGGCAGATCCAGGATGTTCACGAACGCCGCAACGTTGGTCCCCTGGTGGTAGAAACCCGCCGAGCCCTGGTAGGCGAAACCGGTCGAGGCCGCGTACCGGCCGTAGTCCTCGTAGCTCTCGAAGAACAGAACCTCCAGCTTGCGGGGCGGCGTGTGCGCCGGCAGCTCGTTGATCTTGCAGAAGCGGTAGACGCTGTCGTACGTCGCTTCCAGCCGCGAGCGCAAAGACCGCAGCGTCTCCTCCGGCGTGTCGTAGGCGATGACGAAGTGTTCGATCCGCTTGATGCGGAAGTCCGGCCCGCCGATGCCCAGCAGCTTGCCCTCGACATCCGGGTCGTCCGGTAGGGGCGCCTCCGGGTCTACCGTCGAGGAAGCGCTGCGGTCGTCATCCAGCGGTGCCCCCGGCCTGTCGCTCTCCGGCACGTCGGGATCACTCTGCGCCTGACACAGCGTGGTCGCCGCCGCGGTCAACAGGCACGCCGCCAGAACCACGCCCGTTCGCAACA